>Ga0126332_10000393_pt1 | contig 16094 bp, 17 predicted proteins | sample InaspJWI42metaG_FD_94482 | JGI IMG/M metagenome (GOLD analysis project Ga0126332, IMG submission 94482) | Marine gutless worms symbiont microbial communities from Oahu, Hawaii - Inanidrilus sp. 2 OAHU.JWI-42 metaG | ecosystem: Host-associated > Annelida > Digestive system > Unclassified...
ATTTCAAATGGTCGCCAAACAGCGATCTTATTGCCTACCGGGCCAATCAAACCGACGTTACACGGACCGACCTCTACGTAGCCACGCCGCTAGGTACTGCATTTAATCCAATATCTTCTTTGGGCATAAATGGTAGAGCAGTTGAAAGTGACTATGCATGGACGCCGGATGGGAACCGAATCGCTTATCGCGCCAATAGAAACTCGGCGTCAGATATAGACCTGTATACCAATCTCATCAATCCGATTATAGCTGCCAGCACTCGCATATCCGGACCTTTTACTGCAGGCGTACCACAAATCGTCGAAAAAATTGCCTGGTCTCCAAATAGTCTGAGGATTGCATATACTGCGAATCAGAACAATCCGTCCATAGTAGAACTGTATTCGGCACCGGGGGGCCAGGCCCTGGGTGGGACAAGAGTATCCGATGTTTTCACTGCTGTGGGCGCTGTCTCTGATTTTGCCTGGTCTCCGGATAGCCTTTTACTGGCATATACCGCGAATAAAGATGATATATCAGTTGTCGAACTGTATACGACTTTACCGGATCAGGTCGACGAGATCAAAATTTCAGGGGTCATCGTTGCCGGAGGTGCGGGGGTGTTGGACTTTGGGTGGTCGCCGGACAGCTCTTTGGTTGCTTATCGGGCCGATGAAGATGTTGCCGGGGTTACCGAATTGTTCACGGCCATTCCTATTGGTGGCGTTGTCAATAAAGTGTCCGGCACACTCGTGGCCGGCGGAAATGTTACCGATTTCAAGTGGGAACCGGCAGCCAGAGGATTGGCATACAGGGCAGATCAGGATTCAGATGGAATATTCGAGTTATTCGTTTCATTGTCTAACGGCAGCCAAAACGCAAAAGTATCCGGGACGCCCTTTGCCGGTACCGAAGTTTTACCGAACGATCCACCCTTCGAAGGGTATGAATGGGCGCCATAAAGCAAACGCATATTTATTCTGCGATCAATTAGATAAAAGGTTGCCTACTCCCAATGGACGACCTTTCCTATCTATGTGCATCAACTGCTGACGGCGTTCATTTTTTACTTTGAGCCGTGTTTTGCAACTCCTCATCGATCATTACCGAAAAGCCGTCCAGGCTGCGCTTTTTCAGCCGCCTGCCGTTGATAAATACTGTCGGGGTGCCCCGCACGCCGGCTTTGCTTCCTTCTCTCGCATCATTCTGAACTTTCCGGGCAATCGCGGGATCTTTCCAGTCTTTTTCAAATTTATCTAGATCCAGATCCAGATTTTGGGCAATTTGACGCACCATTTTGTCATTCAGATTTTTATAGTCGTCAAACAGACGGTCGTGAAACTGCCAGAACTTGTTCTGCCTGGCTGCAGCCATGGCCGCTGTGGCGGCTTTTTCCGAGTATTTGTGGCTTTTCAGGGGAAAGTTTTTAAAAACGATTTTGACCTCTTGCGGGTATTTTTCGATCACCTGATCGAGTAAAGACGTCAATGTCTTGCAGTACGGTCACTGAAATTCGCTGAAGACAGCGATTACCACCGGTGCATTGTCCGGTCCCATATAAGGTGAGCCGGCGATATTGATTTTTTGAACGAAATCCAGCTGAACAATCTGGATCGTCTTGTTTTTGCGGCTGGTGAGGAAAACAACGTCTGAGCCCTGGACCAGTTGCATACGATCAATGTCCGGGCCGACCTCTATTTTATCCAGGAGGCTGCCCGACGTGTTAAATATCAGTATTTGCCCCTTATTGTTGAGCACATAAATATGGTTTCTATTCCCGGAAAATGCGACATCCAGCGGTGGTTCCTCTAAATTAAAGGTTCTCAACACGCTCCAATCCACTTCGGCAAGGCAAACCCTCTGGAACGCCACAACGGAAAACAATACCGTTAAAAAAACAGCCGTTTTGAATCTCATTTATGAGCCTCCATTTCCGATGCAACCTATGCATCCGGTAAAAGTTTCAAATTTTATATTATAAAGGATCGGGCAGACAAACCGGATCGCTGAAGTTTAAAAATTAGATGATTAAAATGACACCAAATCAATAAAATCTCAAGTTTTTTCCATATTAAAAACGAGTGGATCCAATCAAACCGGATGGATTACCTTCATCTTTGCTGAAAGTCGCAGGCGTACCAAAGCTGCTAGAACGACGGCGTCTTATAAGCAATGTCGTATAGACATCCAAGTGAAACTGAACGGTCAACGGCGGAGCTGCTTCCGGCTTAAGTGAATAAATTCTTGATATTGCGAAGTGGTTGCATTAAACTAGCACTGATGCAAAAATGTTATTGTTGTTGAGAGGCTTTTCAAGTGGACCCGAATCCCGAAAAAAGAGATGGAATACGCCTCAGGCACGTGTCGAACATAACCTACGAGGACCTGGAGCAGGGCGTTTATTCCCAGTCCAAGATGTTCAATTACAGCAAGGGTGGATTGTATTTTGAATCAGATTTGAAAATTGATGTTGGGGAAAGTGTTTTTATCGGAATCGAAAATTCACCTTATGCCAAAGAGGATAACGTATACGAATGCTATCATGTCGTGGTCAAACGGCGTCAAAAACTCTCTTCTTCTGTCTATAAATATGGATACGGGGTGCAGTACGACAAGCCACAGCAAGAACAGGGTCCGGGTACACCGGCAGACGAACCGGTGGAGAACCTCTCGCAAGAGGTTCAACCGGAAAAAGCCCACTCGGAGGCACAAAATAGTAAGGTAGGAAAAGACCTTCGTCGACATGAGCGTGTACCGCTGTCCAAAACCATTGATTACTTTACGGAAAATCAAGTCTTTCAAGGTCGGATAAAAAATATCAGCCCAAGCGGCGCCTTTTTCGAAACCAACCACGGATTGTCGCCCGGTCAAACCTTGGTGGTTGCCCTTCCGTTCATCAAGAAGGGATCCATGGTCAAGGCCGAAATCGTCTGGAGGAATGACCAGGGTTTCGGTGTCAAATTCAAACGACGAAAGAAAAAATAAGCCTGTCACCTCCCTATGCCCGCCCGTGTTATCGTGTAAATCAATCGTATCTTCTCGCTGCATGCACCCGTTGCAAGGGTGCTTTGAATTACGAAAAATATTTTTCTGAAACGAAGGTCGGAAGATTTCAAATCCGGTGCTCCGATGGGTGACCTTCGTACTGCCTTGAATTCAAGCAAAAAGTGTTTAGTGTTAAGGAAAATCAACAAATAATTTCTGTCTCGATTTGCACGAAAGGAGAAAACGATGAAAGATACCGGCAGTATTCATAAAAAAGTGCAGGATATGTGCGATTGTTATGCAACCAACGATCCTTTGAAAGAAATGTCCAGGATAAAAGATAATACCGACAAAAGTGAAGCTGCATTAAAATGGTTGGCGCTGGCGGCATTGCACGGCGTAAACAACAACGCCAGAAAAGTGAGCATCAAAAGATCAACCGATGGGAATGTAACCGTCATGGCCGAATACAAGAAAACGGATCTTCCATCACCCGGCGCGGAGGTGGGTGATAAGATATTTGAGGCGGTTAGAGAGGTTACACACATTGAAGGTGAAAAGGGAAAAACCGCGCTGGCTCTGGGAGTTCGTGATAGCAGTCTGGAGCTTCAGGTAAAGCTTAAAAGTAAAGATTACGGAGACAAGGTGACCATCGAATTTCCGCAATAAAACTGTTTAGTTGATTTGGAACTTAAAAAATTTGGCAGGTGAATATAAAACGATTCAAGAACGGATAAACCGAATTGCGTCTACAGAAGCTGATTATGCCGGTTTCTGAATGCCAAATTTTTTTTTTCGCGTCTTTTCATTTCGGAATCTGATACGATTTGGAGCCCACTTTCCGTCTCCCCAATAAGGCCCACATTAATTTTCGGTATTCCGTTTGTCGATTCGAAGGGCAGATCGGTGCGCAGGGCGCTGCACTGGGATATAATTGCGGCACGTTCGATGATATTGTGCAATTCGCGAACATTGCCCGGCCCATCATACTGCTGCAACTGGAGCAGATTGGCCTGGGTTAATCGTGCGGTGCTGCAGTTCATTTTGTCTGAAATCTGTTTCATAAAGTTCTTCCCGCAGGTAAGCATTTTCCAGCAATAAATCTCTTAGACTCTCAAATTCCGGTTTGTAATCAGCTCCAACTTCCATGATATAAAACCAAGCAAAATTTTGTGGTATAGCAACGATATTTTGGTGATCTCAAAAAATCGTCGTTGTTAAACAAAAAAATGAAGACTATATATGTTGTAATTTAAAGCACTTAAAATAGAGTTATAATTTTGGCACGATGGTTGTATGTAAGCAATGGAAACAGGGAACGACCAAGACGGAAAAGGTAAAACGATGAAAAATAACGTTAACGCAAAAATCAAGTACTGGCTGCTGCTGACCATTTTTCTTGTCGGTCTTTCCGGTCCCGTTTGGGCCAAAAAACCCATCAATACAAACTGGATCGGGCTTGCCGTAAAAGGCTACGACACGGTTGCGTACTTTACCCAGGGCAAACCGGTAAAAGGCAAGAAAGCGTTCGAATACAAATGGCAAGATGCCAAGTGGCGCTTTTCAACAGCCGAGCATATGGAAATGTTCAAAGCCGATCCCGAAAAGTACGCACCCCGGTACGGCGGGTACTGAGCGTATGCCGTTGCAATGGGGACCACTGCAAATATTGATCCGGTGAATGGATGGAAAATTGTAAGCGACAAGCTTTACCTGAACTATAACCGGGAGATCCAGGAAAAATGGATGAAAGACATCCCGGGTTATATCGAAAAAGCGGATCGAAATTGGCCCGGTGTTTTGGAATAGCACCCGTCGCGACTTGGTCAATTGTGGGAAAATCATAAAACACAACGGGTTGAATAAAATTCAACGGGTTGAAAAAATAAAGAGAGTATAATATGGACATCAGAAGGAAAAGGCATTCCACTATCCTGTCACTCATTCTGCTTTTCACAGCTGTGATCGCGGCGCACCCGGGTTGGTCGGCTGTTAGCGTCGATAACAGCATATACGCGGAACTGCTGGGAAAATACGTTCACAATGGCCAGGTGAACTATGACGGGCTGAAAAAAGAGGAGTTTCGACTGGACCAGTACCTCAAGGTGCTGGAGAATGTTGACCCGGGCAGTCTGTCACGTGATGAACAGTTCGCTTTCTATGCCAATGCCTATAACGTCTGGACGGTTAAACTTATCCTGACCGGATATCCCGGAATTGATTCGATCAAAGATCTGGGCAGTCTGTTTAAAAGCCCCTGGAAGAAAAAGCTCGTTCGTATAGACGGCAAGGTGTTGACCCTGGACAATGTCGAGCACGATATATTGCGCCCGCGTTTCAAAGACGCCAGGGTTCACTTTGCCATTAACTGTGCTGCATACAGCTGTCCGCCTCTGCTTCCGGAGCCTTTTAGCGCCAGCAAGCTGGACGAGCAGTTGACCGATGCCACCCGCTCTTTCATCAACAATCCTAAACGGACCTATCTTGAAGGCAGCATCCTTTATGTAAGTAAAATTTTCAAATGGTTCGCGGAGGATTTCAATCATGATCCCTACAGCTTTGTCGTAGTGTATGCCGAAGGAAATTTCAAAAAGGAGCTGGAAGCCGGAAAGGGAAAGATAAAAATCAAATATCTTAACTACGACTGGTCGCTGAACAACAGGCCGCAGTAAACAGCTTTTTGTGACGTTTTTGAACCTTAGGAGGTCGAAATGGCAAATTATGAGTTTGATATAGGCGTGATCGGCGGCGGCGCCGCCGGCCTGACTGTCACCGCCGGAGCCACCCAGCTGGGTGCCAAAACCTTGCTGGTGGAAAAGGATAAGGAACTCGGCGGCGATTGTCTGCATTTTGGATGTGTGCCCAGCAAGACGCTTATAAAAAGTGCTCACGTCTATCACCAGATGAAAAATCCCAAGGCGTACGGTTTGCCGCCGGTTGACGTGCCGCCGGTCGATTTCAAACAAATTTCCGAGCGAATCAGATCGGTTATCGGCACCATTCAAAAGCACGATTCCGAGGAAAGATTCTGCAAACTGGGCGCCAAGGTAGAATTGGGTGAACCGACCTTCAGCGACGAGCACACCATCCGCCTGAATGGAAAGACATATTCAGCCAAAAACTGGGTTATTTCGACCGGGTCATCGGCTGTTGCCCCGCCTATTCCGGGGCTGGATAAAACACCGTATATTACCAACAGAGAGATTTTTTACATGGACCACCTGCCGCAATCCATGATCATTCTGGGAGGCGGTCCGATCGGAAGCGAGATGGGACAGGCTTTCAACCGGTTCGGAACCAAAGTCACCATCGTTGATCAAGCGACGCAAATCCTGGGTAAAGAAGATCCGGACATGGCCGAGTTGGTCAAGGGCGTTATGGAATCAGAAGGGGTAGAATTCCATCTGGGGGCATCGATTGAGTCCGTCAAAGATCTGGGCCGTGAAAAAGAGGTTGTCGTCAAAACCGACGACGGTAAAAGGCGGAGTCTAAAAGCGGAAATTATTCTGGTGGCATTGGGACGGGGCGCCAATGTGGGTGGCCTCGGCCTGGATGAAATCGGGATCGATTTCAGTCTGAGCGGCATCAAAGTCGACAATCGTTTGCGAACATCCCAGAAGCATATTTATGCCGCCGGTGATGTTGCCGGAGGGTTTCAATTCACGCATGCCGCCGGATACGAAGGCGGTATCGTGGTCAGCAACGCTATATTCCATCTGCCCCGTAAAACCAATTATACCTTCCTGCCGTGGTGTACTTATACCGATCCGCCTCTGGGCAGCATCGGAATGAACGAGACCATGGCCAAACAGGCCGGTATCAGGTATTCGACCTGGGTGGAAGCGTTTAAGGATAACGACCGCAGCCTGGCGGAAGGTGAAAAAATCGGTAAGATCAAAATGATCCTGGATGAAAAGGAAAAACCGATCGGGGTCCAGATCCTGGGTCCCAATGCCGGAGATCTGCTCGCTGAATGGGTGGCAATTTTAAATGGAAAAGTTAAACTCTCTACGCTGGCTGCGGCAGTCCATCCGTATCCGACCATTGGCGAGATCAACAAAAGAGTCGCCGGCACCTATTTTTCGCCGAAGATTTTTTCCGACAAGGTCAAGAAGACACTCAAGTTCTTCTTTCATTTAAAAGGTCGCGCTTGCAGCCCGGAGGAGTGCGTCGTGTAAAACCGGTATTTGAGGTTATGTTTGCCCGGCGGACAGTTGCAAGCATAAACGTGTCACCGGAGTAAATCTCAAGTCCGCCGCAGGAGAAAAATTATGGAAGCAGCTGAACAACAACCGGCCGGCAGCCGGAACAAAGCGATTATCAAAGCCGCACTGCTGGCCCTGTTTATCATTGGTGCGATTATTCTGGTCCGATATACACCGGTCAAAGACTATCTTAACGCAGCAGCACTGGGTCAGTTTCTGGATGCAGCCGGGTTCTGGGCTCCCCTGGTGTTTATCGTCATCTATACTGCAGGGGTATGCCTGTTTGTCCCCGGCACCTTGCTCACCGGACTCGGAGCAGCCATATTCGGACCCTACTGGGGATTTGTCTATGTGTGGTTCGGCGCCATGCTGGGTTCAAGTGCGGCTTTTGTCATCGGACGCACCCTGGGCAGGGAGTTCGCCGCTTCTTTGATTGGAAATCGGCTGCAGAAATATGATGAAGCGATCGAACGCAATGGTTTTGCAACCGTACTCTACCTGCGGCTGGTTTATTTTCCTTTCACACCCATGAATTTCGGTATGGGACTGACCCGGGTGCGGTTCTGGGATTATTTTTTCGGCACGGGTCTGGGGATTATCGTCGGTACGTTTATTTTCACTTTTTTTATTGGTACGTTGAAAGAAGTGTGGACTTCCGGTGACTGGGGCCAGTTGATTTCATTCAAGGTGTTTTTCTCTCTGGCGTTGTTTGCCTTTTCGTTTTTTATCCCCAAAATTATTAAGAAGATAAAGGGGGGAGGCGTGATCGGGGGTTGAGCTGATTTGGCCCGTTAATAAGGATAGACGCCATTTAAACGATGCGGTGATCTGGCAATGATATGGAGGAAGTCTATCACATGGATTCTAGAAGAAGGTTCATCAAAAAATTTCTGAAGATGGCGACAGCGGTTGGCCTTATATTCAGCCCCGTATTCTCCTTTGTCAAGTCAGTTATCGCGGCAGCCGGCAGATTGATACTACCCAAAGGGACACGTATGGATGATCTGACCGGTCATCATCCAGAGACACTGGATACGCGTAATCTTGAACCCATTCCCCTCGATAACTTCGGCGTGATGGGCCTGCGCGATCACAGCGTCAGTCTTAACGACTGGCGTCTGGAGATAGCCGGCCGCGTTAAAGAACCAGCCAAATTGAAGTATACTCAAATTATAGCGTTACCGGCGATTGATAAAAATGTGCTGCTAATTTGTCCCGGTGTCTTCGCCAATTTTGGCCGCTGGCGTGGAGTTTCAATTCGAACGTTGTTGGATGAAGCCGCGGCGGAGGATGATATTACCCATGTGACCATTCGGGGGCCGAAGGGTGCTTACGGGAAAGTACAGCGATTTCCGATTGACACTATAAAAAACGATAGCGTGTTTCTGGCGTATCAGGTGAACGGAAAAGTGCTGCCTGGCAAGCATGGCTATCCCCTGCGTGTGGTTGCCGCAGACTATTACGGATTTGACTGGATAAAGTTCGTATACAAGATAGAGGCGGAAAAAATATAATCCGGGATCAAATTATGGGATAGACCCATCACCCCATTCTTGAAAGGAACAAATTGCTGTATATTCTTCTCGATAGACAACGCATATAGCGATTCAATTGCTTTATCATTCTTCTGCGGATACTTGACATTCTGACTCACTGGGGATTATTAATCAGCATCAGGTCTTAGACCGATCAGGGTTGTTCTGAGCACGTCATTTTTATCACGCCGGTGAATGAAAGCGGAGGGTAAATAATGATTTCAAACCGTCGTCGACTGGAGCGAGTTCCCTTGGTTTTCGTTCTATTATCGGCAATCCTGATTTCTTTTTGGTTTTTTCCAACAGCCGCGGCCGCTGAAACATGGCGGGAAATTTTAGAACGCGCCCGAGGCCAGACCGTTGATTGGCATATGTGGGGCGGATCTCCGAGTACCAACACCTATGTGAACGGTTATGTGGCGCCGCGCGTCAAAGAACTCTATGGCATCAAACTGCGTCAGGTGCCGGTGACCGACATTTCCGAGGTCGTCAGCAAAATCCTGGTTGAAAAACAGGCCGGCAAAAACTCCGGCGGAAAAGCCGATTTACTCTGGATTAACGGCGAGAATTTTCGTACCGCCAAACGCCATCGGCTTTTATACGGTCCGTTTGCCGATAAGCTGCCGAGTCAAAACTTCGTAGACTGGCGTCGTCCGTCGGTATACAACGATTTCGGTGAACCGGTAGAAGGCATGGAGTCACCCTGGGGCAGCGCTCAGGTGGTCATGATCTATGATACAAAGCGCACGCCGCATCCGCCTGCGACTATCGGTGAACTGCTGACCTGGATTCGTGAGCATCCGGGTCGCTTCGCCTATCCGGCGCCGCCGGATTTTACCGGATCGGTATTCGTGCGTCACGTATTCTATTATGTCTCCGGGGATGTGGCCTACTGGCAGGGCCCGCTGGAGAAAAAGCGATTTGAAAAAGTGGCCGGCGAGTGCTTTCAACTTTTGCGTGATCTGTCGCCTTACCTTTGGCGCAAGGGCAAAACCTATCCTGAAAACCCCGAGCGCCTGGCGCATTTGTTTGCGGACGGAGAGGTCGATTTTGCCATCAGTTATTCTCCGGCCGAAGCTTCAAAAAAGATCCATGACGGATTGTATCCGGATACGGTCAGAACTTATGTATTCAGGGAAGGTACCATCAGCAACACCCATTTTCTGGCGATACCGTTTAACGCCGGCGACAAAGAGGGCGCCATGGTCGTGGCCGATTTCCTGCTCTCACCCGAAGCCCAGTTGAAAAAAGCCGATCCTGAAATCTGGGGTGATTTTCCGGCAATCGACATCAAACGCCTGGACCCGTCCTGGCAGGCAAAATTTAGAAAACTGCCGCGGGGCATTGCAACCCTGTCGGATGAAGAACTCCAGAGCCATCAACTGCCGGAGCCCCCTTCTGAAATTCTCATCCGTATTGAAAAGGGTTGGGAAAAACACGTGTTGAAAAAAAGGTGATTTCCGATCGACATCAATCCAGTGCAAACGCCCGAACGCGTTCTGCACCGGGCGTTTTGAGACTGGCCGGCCTTCTGCTGCCGGCTGTGGGCGTCGTGCTGCTTTTGTTTGGCGGCGGACTGATACTCGGTTTTTTCCAGAGCCTGGGATATCTGCCGGTAGCGGGCATGAATATTTATACTCTGGAGCATTTTGAAAACATCCTGTTCGATCCCGACTTTTTCCTGAGCCTGGGGCTTACGCTTTACGTCTCGCTGACATCGACGATCATGGCGGCGGCACTCAGCGTGGGGATGGCGCTGGCCATGGTGTCTTTTAAAAGGACCCGACGTATCGTCGATTTTGTTTTTCAAATCCCTCTGACGGTGCCGCATCTGGTGGTTGCAACCGCCGTCGTGTTTCTGCTGGCCCCTACCGGAATGATTTCCCGGGCCATGCAGGCTGTAGGTCTGATCGACAGCTCCTCGGAGTTTCCGCTGATGATAAACGATTCTTTTGGAATCGGCATCATCGTCACCTACATCTGGAAAGAAATCCCTTTTATCACCCTGATGATATTGTCCGTGCTCAAAAATCTCGGCCCGGATCTGCTGGAGGTCGGCCGCACGCTGAACGCCAATCGCTGGCAGCGGTTCCGCTATATCATCCTGCCGACCATTTTTCCCAGTTTGGGCGCCGCCTGCCTGATCGTATTTGCCTTTACTTTCGGCGCATTTGAGGTGCCCTATCTATTGGGGCAGACCTATCCTATGACATTGCCGGTGTGGGCCTACAGAAATTACAGCGATGTCGATCTGATGGCACGCCCCGAAGGCATTGCCACCGGCATTATCATAGCGGCCGTGGTCATTTTTTCGATTGTACTTTCCCAGATTCTTACCCAGATGGCCCGACGCAGGGGAGTGATCATATGAAACCAGTGCATCGACATTTCATTACAGTGGTGATTGTGTTGACGGTGGGACTGCCGTTTTTTCAGCTGCTGCTGTGGTCTTTCAGCGACCGCTGGTTTTATCCAGGCCTTTTGCCCCAGCAGTGGGGCTTGCGGGCATGGGAATATATATTCGGTACCGCCGGCGTTCAAGTTGTTCAGGCGGTTTTCCAAAGCGTGGCGGTGGCGGCAGTCACGGCCATGATTTCGGTTGCTATCGGGGTTCCGGCCGGCCGGGCCCTGGGTTTGTATGAGTTCAGGAGCAAGGACCTGATTTCGGTTATATTGACCCTGCCGATCATCGTTCCGCCGCTGTGCACCGCCATGGGATTGCACCTGTGGTTTATCCGGCTGGGTCTGGCCGAATCATTTAGCGGAGTGGTGCTAGTACATCTGACCTTTTGTCTGCCGTACACCGTTTTTGTCATGTGGGGCGTGTTCTCAAATCATAATCCCGACTTCGAGGATCAGGCCCGATCTCTGGGGGCTTCCAACGTGAAGGTCGTATGGCGGGTCATGATTCCGATGACCCTGCCGGGTATGGTGGTGGCCGTTCTTTTCTCTTTTCTGCTTTCCTGGAGTCAGTACCTGGCAACCCTGATCATCGGGGGCGGTAAGATATCAACCTTGCCGATCATTCTGTTTTCGCTGATGGCCAGTGGCGATCGCCCGGTGGCGGCTGCCGTCAGTCTTGTCTTTGTGCTGCCGGCTTTTCTGGCGCTGCTGTTCAGCGCCCGATACCTGGGCAAACGCAGCATGGCAGGAGTGTGGTAATGGGTGAACTGATTCTTGAAGATCTGTCGATTAGCTACGACAATCAGCCGGTGATACGGGATTTCAACCTGCGGATCGCAAATGGAGAAATGGTATCGATTCTGGGTCCCAGCGGCGCCGGGAAAACCACCATCCTGAAGGCCATTGCCGGATTGACGGAACCCTCCCACGGAAAGATACTGCTCGATAGGCGACCGCTGCGCGGTTTGCCGCCCGAAAAAAGAGATGCGGTCATGGTGTTTCAGAACCCTCTTTTATTTCCATTTATGAACGTCGAGCAGAACATCAGCTTCGGACTGCGCATGCAGCGACATGCTGAGGCGGTGATTGCAGAGCAGATTGAAAATATTCTCGACCTGACCCGGCTGACCGGTTTGGGGCGCAGAAAAATTCATGAACTATCCGGCGGCCAGCAGCAGCGGGTGAGTCTGGCAAGGGCCCTGGTATTAAAGCCCGCTGTGTTGCTTCTGGACGAACCTTTGAGCAACCTGGATGCCAATCTGCGGCAACAAATGCGCGAGCTCATCCTGGAAATCCAGGCCAAAACCCGCGTTACCACGCTTTTTGTTACCCATGATCAATCTGAAGCCCTGATGATGTCCCACCGGGTCACCTTGCTGCTGGACGGGCGCCTGCGTCAGACCGGACGACCCAGGGATCTTTTTTATCGGCCGGTGGACCCGGAGGTTGCCCGTTTTTTCGGTGGAACCAATTTCTTCAATGGCCGGTTCAAAGACGGGCAGTTTCATACGGATTTTGGGGCTTTTCAGCTAACCGATACTATCGCTAACGGACACGCGCTCACGGCAACCATCCGACCGGAGGACATACTGATATCACCGGATAATGATTTTGAAATCGATGGACAGGTGGAGAAAACCAGTTTCGAAGGTATCGCCACCCGGGTTTGGGTCACATGCCGTGAAAAAACCCTTGTAGTTCTGACCACCGGTGCGGAATTCAATCCCGGTCAGAATGTCCGGCTGCGCCTGCCACCGGGAAAAATAAGAGTATTTCCGCCTGGAATTAATGGATGGTAACCCCATATGGTCTTGATGAATGACATGCTGCCGCAGGTCCAGGCTTACCTCGATGACCGGGACTGGCGCAATGTGCCGATTATGCGCGGGCAGCGGTTTCGTGCATCGTCCCTGGCTCAGGGTGAGTATAACCTGAATTACCTGATTTCTTCGCCGGACAAGCACCTGCAGCTGGTTTTTCGGGTGAATATCGGCACTCAGATCGACCGCGAGGACCAGATCCTTTATGAATACCGGGCGCTTGAGCTGTTGCAGCGTAGCGGTGTTACACCAAAACCGGTTTTTGTGGACGATAGCCGTTCCTCTTTCGATCAGGGAATTTTAATAATGGAGTATCTGCCCGGAGAACCGCTGGTTTACGAAAAAGACATGCAAGCAGCAGCCCGGCTTTTCGCGACGATTCACCAGGTTCCGGTTCGGGAAGAAGAAAACCATCTGATCCGTGAAAATACACCGTTGAGTCTGATATTTGCGGAGTGCAGCAATTTACTGCAAAAGTATTTCGATTCGGAGCTGGCCGATCCGGGTATCCGTGACTACCTGCGGGAGGTGGACAAGTGGGCTGATGAGGCGCGCTCATCCGAACGCTACTACCGGCAAAACCCCTGGCCCTGCATTGTCAACACGGAAGTCAATTCCGGTAACTTTATCGTTAACCGTGAAAGGGGAACCATTCATCTGGTGGACTGGGAGATGCCGCGCTGGGGGGATCCGTCTCAGGATCTATCGCACTTCTGCTCGCCGCTGACCACGCTGTGGAAGACCACCTATCGCATGACACCCGGAGCCAAACTCGATTTTATAAACGCATACAGCAGTTTGATTGCCGACCGTCACCTGCGTGACACGCTGGTTGAACGAATTCGGTTGCGGGATCCGTTTGTTTACCTGCGCGGGATTGCGTGGTCGGCAATGGGATGGGTCGCATATCAGACCGAATTTACGGGTATGAAAAATCCCGACACCTGGCAAACCTTGAATCGATATATGGACCTGGCATTTATTCGCTCGCTGTTCGATCCGATAATAAAAGGTTAGACGGATAACCCGTATCACACGCAGGAAAATCAGAATGTCAGAAATTGCCCGGGAGCGGTTGATTGTCTTTACCCGGTATCCGGAACCCGGAAAAACCAAGACCCGCCTGATCCCCTGCTTGGGGCCGCAAGGTGCGGCGGCGTTGCAGCGCCGGATGACCGAACATCTTCTGGCGAATGTGCGTCGGCTCAACGATATTCGCCCGATTGCCCTGGAGATTCGCTATGCGGGCGGCAGTCGGCAGTTGATGCAGGGCTGGCTGGGCTGCGGTCTGATGTACACACCCCAAAGCAATGGAGACCTCGACCGGCGAATGGGCAGCGCTTTCAACGACGCCTTTGGTTCCGGTGTCGATGCGGCTGTAATTATCGGAACCGATATTCCGGGCATCACCGCAGAAATCCTGCACCAGGCTTTTGCAGCACTGCAAAACAGGGACCTGGTCTTCGGGCCGGCCCATGACGGTGGTTATTATTTGATCGGCATGCATAAAAATTCCTTTGGCAGGGCGCTGCCGCAATTGTTTAGCGGAATTCCCTGGGGAACCGCCGATGTGTTTGACATTTCTTTGAAGATTGCCGCTAAAATCGGTCTGACCGTTGCGTTGCTTGAAAAACTGCAGGATGTCGACCGCCCGGAAGATATCCGGATCTGGGAGCAGCAGACCGGGAAAGCGGCGAACCATTTACACACCGATCGTATCTCCGTGATTATTCCGACCCTGAACGAAGCGGCCGACATCACGCCAACGCTAAAACAGGCCCAAAAGGGCGACAATGTGGAAACCATCATTGTAGACGGCGGCAGCCGGGACAACACGACTGAAATCGCCCGATCTTATGGCGCGAAGGTTCTGAGCACATGGCCTTCCAGAGCCGGGCAGATGAATGCCGGCACCGCTATTGCCACAGGTAAAATATACCTTTTCCTGCATGCCGACACACGGCTGCCGGATCGGTTTGACGTCCATGTTCGCCGTACGATGCAGCAATCCGACGTTGCCGCCGGTGCTTTTAAATTGCGCATTGACTCGGATGTTTCGTCTCTGCGGATCATGGAACAGGTAGCAAACCTGCGTTCGCGCTATCTGAAAAAGCCTTACGGGGATCAGGCCCTATTTTTAAATGCCGCGCTTTTTCACAGCCTCGGCGGGTTTCCTGACCTGCCGATCATGGAAGACTTTGAATTGATCCGGCGTCTGGGGAAAAAGGGAAGGATCGTTATCCTGCCGCAGGCTGTTCTGACGTCTCCGCGGCGATGGCTTAACATCGGGGTCTGGCGGACCTGGATGATCAATCAACTGGTCATACTTGCCTATTACCTTGGGATTTCCCCGGAGAAATTGGATCGCTTTTATCGACGGGGAAGGGGAGGAAATAAGAATAGTTAGTGTCCTTCCGAAATTAGTATCTTTTGATCAATACCCGGATAAACCGGAAAAGTTATAAGTGAGCTAAAGTTTTAAGTGTCTAAAGGTAATGAGTCGCTTTGCTCCATCTGTTCATAGATAGAATTCCATGAATTTGGTCAACTCGAACTATTCGCCCAGGGCCGAAGGCCACAGATAGTAAAAACCCGTCCTAAGGTCTCGCATGGAGACGGGCAGATCCAGATCGATCAGAGTCAACCGTCGGCCGCCTTGCCACGAGGTCCGTGTATTGTAGAGATTGTCATCCGGGTATTCCACGCGACGATAGACCACGACTTTTGCATCCGACGGCAGTTTGGCCAGATCTTTGGCTGTTGCTATGGCGTCGCCCAGGTAGCCGATCTGATCTACGAGTTTTAACTGTCGTGCTTCCTCTGCCAGATAAACCCGGGCGGTTGCAATCTCGGTCAGCGTCTTTTTGTCCAGTTCCCGGTTTTGCTGTACCAGCTTCAGGAAACGCTGACCCAGGCGGTCGGTCAATGCCTGCATGAGCTTCTTTTCTTCCGCTGTGGTCGGTCGAAACCACGAACCCATATCCTTGTTTTTTCCGGATTTGCTAATATCCACACCAACGCCGATTTTTTCCATCAGGCCGGTAACTTCAGGAAACTTGATCTCCTTAAATTGCAATTAGGTATTAGAACCGTCAATAAATCATAATAATTCAAATAGTTGAGGTATTTTTTGTGAGATAATAAAAGTTATTGCAAGCGGAAAA
>Ga0126332_10000394_pt1 | contig 16072 bp, 6 predicted proteins | sample InaspJWI42metaG_FD_94482 | JGI IMG/M metagenome (GOLD analysis project Ga0126332, IMG submission 94482) | Marine gutless worms symbiont microbial communities from Oahu, Hawaii - Inanidrilus sp. 2 OAHU.JWI-42 metaG | ecosystem: Host-associated > Annelida > Digestive system > Unclassified | place...
ATGGAGAAAGATGATAAAGGAAGCACGTTGATTCGGATAGGTGTGAGTGGGGAAAGTTCCTTCTGGTACCGGCCTACCCGGGTTGTCCCGGATCAAAGGCCGTTAAACGGTCGTTGTTGTCTACGCCTATACGAGAGCAGTTGCTAGGTTGCTGTATATTTGGGGCGGGCGGAGTAATAGGGCCTGATTCAGCCTGGTATCGCCCGCGTTTATTATACGTTGACCTTTTTGCAAAGTAGGCCTAAGCTTAAAAGAGGACGCCCTGTTTCAGTCAGTGAGCAGAAATTGCAGCGCTACTACAACATAAACACGTCATAAAACATCTTCGTTTAAGAAGCACGTTTTACTCCGCTTTATAATCGGGTAATATGTGTATTAACATGTGTAGTTGTGTATTGCATGTACGTGTTTCATACTTGAACACATCACTCACACGTCAAAAACAACAAGTATATATACAAGATAAAACAAAACATCCTGAAACGAATGGATATGAAACAATTAACAAACCAATGTTGCGTAATCTAGTCATAATGCAATTATGCATTAGTTGGAATGACAAAACAATTTTACTTTGCCCCAGTTGGGTGCGAAGTATATTGCAATCTGCATAGCCTATGTATGTCTACCAGCGCGTATGTTCACTGTTCAGTAGTCGAATATCTCAAAACAACGTGTCCAAACTTCATTAAACTGTCTGTAAATGTTGCCCGTGGCTCCTGCTCGATCATTCTTTGACGACAGTGCGATATGTTTTGTACTTCCGGTTATGTGGATGCCGTCATAGGTTTGCACATAATGGCTATGGCATATGGGGGCGGGAATAGGGCGTGTGCTCAAAGTGACTCACTAACGGCAGCAAGGGAAAGTCTGATATCCACAAATACCTTGTATGCATTGTTGCAAAGTTTAGCCACTAGAGGCTCAGCTGTCAAAGATGGACTGCGTGATGTTTTATTTTCAACGGGGAATCTTGTTGACTGAGCTTAGGGTGTGTCTATAACGATTATCTGCGAGACTGACCTTTCCGTCTACAACAATGGTTGTCAACTGCTGCACAATCGTATAAGAAATTGCATTTGAAAAGGTTCGCAATAGTTGAACTGGCCTCGGAGGTCACTGCGTAATCGTTGTAAATACCCGATGGACAGGAAATATATCACTTCTTGTCAATATTCCGCAACAATTACATATTTATTTTCCACCGCGTTTCGTGATATTATTACTCTGGCATCGCACATGACTTTCTCTGATCTTGGACCGTCAGTTAAAATTAAGATTATACCATGTACACTGCCCCACTTGTCTCAAAACACATCTGCGCTACATTTCCGTAGTAACTGTCCCTAACATTGTTGTTTGAGTAATACAGAGATATTTTTGAAAATAATAGGAAATTTTCCGTATCTAATGTGGCATTGGAAAATAACGAAAATCTTCCAGAAAGGAACTCTAGAACAGCTAAACTGTCCTTCTCCCTTGATTGCTTGTTGGCATTTCTGGCGTGCGACAAACAAACAGACAGACGGAAGAACAGTGGGCCGTGCCACATTGCACTACATGTATGCGTCACGCATGTGTCACTCGACAAAAATCGTTCAGTGTGACAATTCATTCGTTGACGACATGACCGACCAACAAAAATAATTAACTCGCAAGCTCTCCACAATTGCTCGATAGCACCGTAACAATACTGCAGTAATTCTTCTCAGTAGCCCTCGCTCACACAGCTATAGGCAGCAAAGGATAACGATAACAATCTATTTCAGTTTTACAAAAGTACGTACATTGTATGCTACAATGCCTGAACATAAAATATTGCTATACAATACTAGTAGAATAAACAAAGAGTGAAACAGTTAATACAAAGAAATATACAAAAATAAATAACACATAAAAAGTAACGTCGAACAGTTCTTGCTGTCATTGCCACTTGTATACACAGTGTAAAAATTATCACTTTCCGTGAATAAATTACTAGATGAAGCAAGACTGGCATTTTAGAACTGTATAAACGACACACTTATGTTTTATTGACACTGCTGATATATGTACGCGGAGCGGGATCTATTAAACTGTCGGGCGTTCGTCTGTCCGTCCGTCTGTCTGTCTCTCCGTCCCATCATTCGCCCGGCGCCGCAGCACGGCGCACAGCAGCAAATTGCGCTCCGCAGCAGCAAATGCGAGCAGTGTCACGTTGACAGCTGACGTAGGAAGCTGAACACAGACTTGTTTCACTGGGTAATCCACATGCATGACTGTCAAAAGATGTAACTTGAGGACACTCGGTAGAGCGCATACGCACTGCCATAGCGCATCGCCATAGCGCATACGTCCGCAACGCTATGCATATCAAAATTCACACAGTCACAGCGTGGCACGTATACATCAGTCTATACATTTTTCGCACTGCGCCGTGTTAACTGGTTTTCCCAACTTAATTAACTTCCAGTGTTCAATCAGTAAGCTAAATTTAGCTAGGCCTACTTGCAAATACGACAAAATATCCTAAATATGTTCCAGATGACTTCTAAATTCAATTAACTCTTCTATTCTCAATCCAATCTGTTCTTAAAAATTTACGAGGATCAAGTCATAATTTTAGGGTCAAAAGTCTGCTAACAAAACGACGTACAAACGGCCCAAACAGCACCCCCCTCAAAGTGGTACAAGAATAACGTTGAACTAAACTCATGGAAACGAACTTTGGTAAACAATGTGTTGCATATTAATAGTAATAATGCTAAATATCATATCACATTGGCTGAGAGGCCTAACTATATAGCATCTAACGTCACTCAACACGCCATAAATTAATATTTAATATGTACAGTAATATGTACAACAATTACAATATTTGTTTGTCGAGAGTAACTCGTATCGTACCCCACTGGGGAGCTTACAGCGTTCCGCCAGACCCCCTACTGGTGCAAAGGTGGCTTGCTGCCTCCACCCTACCTAAGAATCTCACCCCGTTCTCGGTCCTTCCGGCCTCGGGCTTCGGTCCATCGGGTCTCGTTTCACGTCCCCTCCAAATCAGTGATTGAAAAGATGCGTTTGTTCGTCGAGGACAAGGACGAGGCGGTCGAGCAGCAGCGCGAAGTCGGTGATGATGGAGATGGCTCGGACGTGGCGATGCGCCGGTCGCGACGCCTCCATCAGCCGTACGTCGGCGAGCGCCGCGTCGACGCCGGCCGCTAGCTGGACGTCGCCCGCCGCCGCCGACCCGTCCAGAGCGGCGGCGACCCGGTGCACGACGTGCAGGTGGCACAGGATGCCGTAGAGACCGTGCTCGGCGTGGTCCTCGATCATCGCCAGGGCGTCTTCGAACGGTCGAGGCTCGTGGCGCGTCTCCTCGAGGCGCAGAAGGTGAACGAACACGGCCACTCGGGACAGCTTCAACGTCGCGTTGGCCACCGTCGACGCCAACTGTACAGTCGTCGCAGTTCAAACTATCAGCTGAGTTTGGACATCGGTGTCAACGTAAGAAAGACGCGTCTGCGTCACTGGCATACATGTAGCTATTGGCTTGTAGATCAGCAGTCTTGAGGCAGATATGAATGTATGAATACGTGCATTCTACACTGTGTCCCCCAAATCGTCCACCTTTTTACTTTTCGAATAACTCTGTCAAAAATTAACCGATTTTAACAATTTTTTGTGTTAAATCCTGAGAAAGTTTCACATGAAAGTCTTACAGATTTGTCCACCTCACCTGTCAGATGTAGTCACTTTACCTGGGAAATCCAAAAAATGTCAAAATGTCAGTAGTAATGGTACAGCTACAGGTACTGTACATGTGTAGGTCTCTGGCGTGACATAATAAACTGTCAGTAGTATTACGTATAGGTCTCCTGCATGCGTGACAAACGTCGGGAGAAAATAATCTTCATAGTGGCATATTAACATTAATTATGTTCTGATGCAACGACAACGTAGCACACACAAAAGACTCGGTAAAAAGTGGAATGACTCACGTCGACTGTTTGAAAGAAGGGTGTAGGTATGTGTAGGCCTACGTCTGTATAACGAGGCATGGCGTCGACGTGCATGCCGATGTGAACAACGTCCCGGTTCGCCTCCTACATCACAACAGCAATAGGCATACAGACATTTACAAATGTATACACTATACATCATACATAGGCCTATACGCTGAGTAATTACTTGTGCCTTCCCTTTCTTCGCACAGCTGCAGAGAACAAACAACGTAGAAATACTACGATAAAAATTCACAGAATAAAATCTACCGATAAAGAAGTCTGGAAGTAATTCAGCTAAATGTGTCGGAAGATCAATACTCCAACAGTGTGACTGTGACAAACTGCGGTCCCAACTGTCCCGATGAATGTCTGAAATTCCCCCAATTTGGGGGATTCCCCATGGTTCCTGGTTAGGGACTCCAGTTATACACGTGCAAGTATGTGTGTGTGCGGAAGCGAACACAGAAGTCGATCTAAAGAACCGCGGTGTGGTTAAAAAGCGGTCAATAGAGACGCGGTGTATAGGAAACGAGAGAGCGACGCTGGCAGTGCTAGCGCAGCGATGCGTGAAACGGTGGCAAGCAGCAGACAATGCAACCCGGACGCGTTCTCCGAACTACAGAATGGCATTCGGTCGACCCTTTTTGTTCAGCTTACGACGTCAGAGATACGGGTTTTCAATATTTGTGTCTATTTTAAGACAGTTCGGTGTCTCACCCCTGGACAATCCTTCGAGATAAATGTCAGTTTTCGACAGTCTTGTGATTGTGACATTTGCGAATGGTCGCAGATTTAGCCATCGCATTAAACGCCAACTAAAGTCAACAACTTCCGCCACCGGGTGTAGTGCAGTACGTCGCTTTGTTACTCAACAGAAGATACCAATAGAATTTGAAATATAATAATAAAACTATATTCGAGAATTCTGGAAAGTGTATTTTCGTCGTTAACTAAATCTAAATTACACTCAGTCAACACTGCACTTCAGCACATGGACTCAAATTTTCAAATCAAACACGGAAATGATATGTAATGAGCTTTAAAAGGGGTGGGTCACTGTCGGTGGGAAGTGGCGATTTCACATAAAGATGCACGTCGCGTAAAAAAAATCACACGAGATATAGACCAAAATAACTAAACGCTATTAAGTTCCATACTTGTAGCATTTCAGCGACCACCAATTACGCTGGCACGCCTTATTACTCAGAGTTGACTGCAATAGCTGAGCTTCTTGCTACAGTGCGAGACAATGATTCAATCAATGACTGTTGCGTCTGAAGTCAACACAGAAGACAATTTCATAACAGAGTTTTGATAGAGACAATCAGCAACAAAATGTGCAGAAATTCAAAATCAGTGAATGAGTGACGGAGGGAGCAGTTTAACGCTTGTTGAAAATGGATTAATGGATTAATTTGAAAATTTAAACTCGCCGGAACAAAACGTTCTTGCGACGTAAAAGCAACTGGAATAATTTATAATTACAAGTTTATTTAAAAAAATAATCTATGACTGAAATAACTGTTTGACGGTGTCAGCAGGCCTTCCAATCCACTTAACCCCTCTTCTCTTGCGCCTCAGATACGGCTTTGCTGACCATTGTGCGCGTTTATAAATTACACTTACTTACTTACGTGTTTGACTGAAGTCGGTATTACACTCACGTAGTCTGTCTTGAGCCGGTGGACGTCGTCGCGGAGGCGATCCAGGAGCCGGGTGACCCGTCGCATAGACCGCTGCACGTCATGCCGCGAGACGCTGACTTCGACGTCGTTGATGGCCGGCACGTCGACGGAATCCTCCAGTCTACCGGAGCACGGCCGACCTACTCGGAGTCGGCTGCGGTGAGCCGGGCCTGCAATGGCCGTGGTCGTCGACGCGATCACGGTCACCGCCACCAGCGCGACCACCCACGTCGTCCGCCGATCGCACACGAGCACAGATGCCGCCATGTTGAGTCGCTTTGCTCGTGTGTGGTCTTGGCGAGCGGTTGTATCGACAGCAGTCGCAGATATGTCCGGTATATATAGGAAATGGAGGCCATGGTTCTTCCTTATTAAGCCTACTCATCGTACAGCTGGCTACTGTCGATCGTCAGTGCCGACACTGGAAATGACAGTTAAATCTGGCCGTCATCAGATGCGTGGGTTTCCCAGCGCACCTGCCGCTCGCCTCTTGACTGCGCGCGCATGGCCTACGTCATTCACATCTATAGGTGAGCGTTTGACGCAATGACGCAAGTCGCCACGTGTCCAATCACGTGCAGCCGACGCCTTCCCGAAGAGTCCCTTCGAATCAACATCCATACCGTCCACCTATGCACATACTGTACCTACTTCATCCGTATCTACGAGAACTAGGAAAAAGGAATGTAACAAAAAGAGCAAAATAATGGGCTTACAAACTACGGTGCATCGTAAATGTTAGTAACATTCCACACCGTTGTTCGTTACACTCTATTAACATCATAATAATTATAAAAAATAATAACAATACAACAACAGAGCTGCGTGGTCTAATTTTACTGACAAATGCAGGGAGTGCAAAATCTCATTAATTGAACAAGCTTTCGCGCAAGAAGCACAATTCAAGGGAAGAGAAAATTACAAATAAATCAGCATTAACATTATCCACTGTGTTGCACAAAACGCATCCATCCAACCGATTTTAATAATTTTGGTGTGGCAAATCCTGAGAAAATAATATTTCGCATCGGACAGTCAGGCTACATAAATGTTTATCTCACCCGTAAAATGTAGCAAGTGGTAGTGTACATGAAAAATTAATAACAATCATTTTAAATGAGCTGTCTCCAGCACTCGCAGCTGCAATTAGAATTCTCGAAGCATGAAACTGGGTCCATTTTTTCACTGATGAGAAATGTTTGCTCAGCTCACAAAATGAACTGGTACTTATAATCTGGCACCGGTTTAAAATGGGAAAGAGCACATCAGGCTATACAGGAGTGGTTATATATTGTGCATTTGCATGCTATCAATGACAATAGAGCTACTGCATGTATCGGCGATACTTTCTCGCGGCCAATATATCGATACTGCTGTACATTTGTAAAATTTGAACAAACCGGAAAAGAAATATCATTATATACAGGGTGCCAGAAAAGTAGACAGACAATGAGTCAGATAGGGAAACTAGTGGTAGGGAATTTGTTACGGACCTGCTGGATGCAGTTTTCAACATCAAACTTGATGATCAGGATATTGATAAGATGTATCGACTGGGACAGTGGGCAGAGGATAAAGCCCGTCCACTACTGGTGGCTTTCGGAAATGGTGAGATGAAAGATGAAATCATGGCCAATCTGAAAAACCTCAGGCAGCCGATAGAGAAATTTAAGGGAATTAGCATTTCACACGATCTCCCCCCCCTAAAGAAAGAGAAGAAATTAAACGCATGGTGGAAGAGGCTAAACAGGAACATGTTTCCAGCAATGGTAATAATAGTGCGGAAAACTACAAATTCATAGTGGTAGGGAGGGGACCTCGGCGGAAAGTGATAAGAATAAAACGAAAAAAATGCGTGCGAGTCGCTTTCATTGCCTATAGGTGTCATAAACAAACCGACGACGGTCGAGTGGTGTATAACACCTGTATACCGACGACTTGCTGTGGCAAAATTTTCTAAGTCCACAATGTAGAAATTGCTCACGTGACCTTGATCACGCCCACTTAGGGAACACTCACTCATCACAAAACTAAGACTTCGAATGGCCGACCCGTGTACAAAATTTAAAGTCTCTAGCGTTAGCCGTTGCGGAGAAATTACATGGGGTGTAAAATTCTAAAATGGGTCAACTGACCCTGACCACACCCATTTCAGGAAAGATTTTTTATCGGCAGGGTGGGACTTGCTATGGTAAGTCAATGTACCAAATTTGAAGTCTCTAGGTCCACCCGTTGCGAAGCTATATGAATGGCGGTGCAAAATGCAGAAAAAGGGGTGGTTTGGGGGCATTCAAGATCATGGGCAATGTCACCATTCGATAGAGCGCATACGACTTCCTGTTCGACTTTAATAGAAACTATGTGTCTATCTTGTGCCGTTTTCGAGATATAGCCGGTTATTTGTCAAAAGCCGCCGAGTTTGACCCACTCCACCTGCATTCGGCGCCCTCGCAGGGGGTGACCCCTGTCGAATTTCGCGGAGATCTTTGGCATCAGAAAACTAGAGTCCCTGGGCTATCGTGTGGTGTTGTTTGTGTGATCCTGTGTTTAGCCGTTTTGGTAGAACTCCGACTTGTGACAGACGGACAGACAGACACAGACATAGACGGACACAGGCCCATGGCTAGTACCGCGGATGCATAGCATCGCGCGGTAAAATGGCTCATGGTTTTTCTGCCATACCATTAACAGCTATGTTCCACATTGATACAGCAGAAAGAACTCGTGGACATTTATAGAAGCTGGTTAAATGTGGGTGCAATAATGACATTAGAAAGTTCTTTTTCTCTCATCGAGTGGTGTCCAAGTGGAAATACTGGATAATGATTCTGTGACAGCAAAAATAGTAAATGGTTTCAAGACTAAACTGGAAGGAGAAGACTGACGTCTGCTGGACCTCGAGGCCGTAACGGGATTCCGGAGCGGCCATCCTGCAAGTATCCCGCAAGTACATATGCAAAAAGCCAATTGTGCGTAAAAAGCAACTGCCATGTAGCAATTTTAGGTATATTTGCATTTGAAGTATGATGAATGCAAAATCATTACAAGAGGCTTAGCTATCGTAGAGGCACCGCTCGACACACTATGTCAGTTGAAATGTTGTCAATACCTGCACCACTGTACGAAAAATTACACATGAAAAAGGCTTGCAATAAATAAACAATCTTTAAGGCCACTGTTCGATAGGTCAAGTCATCTCACATTAGTGGTCTGTAGTAACAACAACGTCGTTATATTTAATGTATTTGCGTGTATATGTGTGTATTGAACTGTATTTTTCGGTCTCGTTGCCATCATGGCGTAATAAAACATAATAATAAATAATAATTGCAACATTTCTAAGATTAGGCCTAGGCCTATATGCTGAACCTCTTGTCCTTTTCGCGTGGGCAGAGCAGGGTTTAGTTAATTGGTCTCTGTCTTTGAATTTTAGTGACAATCATAATATTGGGAATTTCTAAGGTTTTAGCAGTGCAAGGTGACGTCAGTAGAACGGGACCGGGGCATCAGTGGACGCAGTACTCTTCCATGCCCACGCACAAGGTACGCCCATGCACCCACGTGCCATTTGCGTTACAGTAATCAAATGCATCGCCGCCCGGTTATTAACCACGGCCTTCTGCAACTCCGCTCACTGACGACGTTTTACAACCATTTCACGAGATACCCGGCGTCGTGCTACATCCTATATTCTGCCTGCATATCTGTCACATGACTGACAGCGATAGCATGCACTGTTAAACACCCACGCGACGCGACGACAATAGACGGGTCTAATAAATCAACCGTCTGCTTGGCGAAGCAGTCTGTTTAGCTAAATATAGATATTAGCCTTTCGGAAAATCACATGGGCCGTCTAAGTCTAATCGCGTTTTATCGGATGCATAAAGAAAAAAAGTTTAAAATATAGAGTCCCGCGCGGCGTGCGGATGAATGAAATCCGGCGGAATCCGCGGGAATTCTGCAAGAATGGATCGAAGGTAATCTTGCAGTGTCCCGTGGGTTTTAGGTTACGGAAACACGTTGCGGGACGGATGTGACGAATTAATGCATCGGCGTATCGGCCGCGATCGGCGTTCAAACCATAGACAATCACTGGCATCCTTAGACATGACACGCCCTTTGCTGATTACTCCCGGTTGCGAGTGGCATATTGTTTGTGCAGAAGTGGTATAGGCTAGCTTAGTTCTGCGGGGTGGACGAAGTAAAACTGAAATGGGATGGATGGAGCTGGAAATGAAATGTGCAGGCCTATAGGGATAGAGTAAATGCTACATTTTTTAGAACTGTCTGCTATTAAACTATAGTTTTATATATATTTTAAGCCATGATAATTTCGTCTCATACAATTCACAATAAACCCGTGATAACCCCGTCAAAGGCCTGTAGTTTAAAAAAAAATAGAGCAGCGATGAGTGAGTTTTTTAGTTGCAGAAGAATGACTTGCATGGCACCTAACACACGCAGGAGGCAAAATTAATTGTCCAATTGCTGGCGCGGAAAATTTCAATCACCAGTGCCCTGTACTCATTTGGGCGGTGTATAGGCCTATCGTCATTAGTGCGGAATTTTTCGCATAGGTCATTTCGTTAGGCCTAAGTCAGAATAATTTCCATGACACCTTACACAGACATGAAGGAGGCAGAAATCAATTGTTCAATTGTTGGCGCGGAAAATTTCAACCACCAGAGTGCCCTGTTCTCATAGGCCTATGGGCGGTGTATTAATCTGCAGAATGTTTTAGCATAAGTCATTTCGTTAGGCCTAAGTAAGAGTTTCGAGAGGGCTCTCTCAGGTAACCCTGTGGTGGCTAGAAAGTTTTCTACGTTTTCTCGTAGTTGTGTTATAGTTGAGTCAATATTACAACAAAGAGTGAACCCGAAATAGTTTTAATTAAGCATGACAGTTGCTCAGGCAACACAGCGGCAACTGCGACTGTTGTCGCTCAGACGCAACTGTCTGCCAGCTACACGACACCCTAGTAACCATACTATTTATCTACATATTTCTGGTATAATGGCGTCACACGGTGACGTTAACATGCATGTAGCGACTCTCACATACGTCATTTCGCAGAAAATTAAGTGAAAGGAAACACGGAAACGGGAAATGATCATCTTACAGCACAAAAGTAAAACGTGATTTAGCTGTACAAAGAATGGACAATAGGCCGATCTTTAAGGTTAGTGAGCACCCGTCACACTAGTCTTAGCATAGTTTTCGCTAGATTTGTATAGTAAGCTCATTAAAGGTCATATGAGATAGTTCGTCTGGCGTTGTACTAAGAGACAGAAGCGTACAGTACGTACAAGTAGGCCTACGGCACTAGACTTACAATAGGCCCCTATACGCTTTTCTTGTACAGTGTGTATAACCAGGCATTATTCAGTCTTTACATGCACAGGTTAAGTAAGTAAGTAAGTAAGTGTTTTTCTGTGGCGCCGCATATCACAGATCGCCGTGTTCATGCTTCCCGAAAAAGTGTCCCTTCAGCTGTCATCGGAACAGTCCATACGTGATGTCGGGATTACGCAACTGGACTGGAAGAGAGTTCCACACGCGAGGTCCAGCGGCTGCAAAAGTTCTGTCGCCATAACTGCTGAGTGTTCGCGGCACCACGCAAGTCAAAACGTCAGCTGACCGCAGAGAGCGCCGAGTGCTGTCGGACACGAGACGGCAGTCGTCGGCCAAGTAGAGAGGCGCCTACCCGGACAGTGACTGGCGAACCAGACATGCCACTTTGAACTTGACGCGCTCTCGGATGGGTAGCCAATGGAGTTCGCGTTATACCGGCGAGATATGATCACTGCGTCGCGTGCTAGTGATGTGATCAGTCGTGCAGTGGCATTCTGTACAGACTGCAGCTTGCGCAGTAGAGTGCCCGGCAGCCCGTAGAGCAGCGAATTGCAGCAATCAAGTCGGCAGGAATAAACGCCACAGATGCGATTCTTGTAGCTTCCACCGTCATCGACTGGACGAGCAGGCGAAGTTGTCTGAGCTGTTAGTATCCAGATCGATAGAGCGCTGCGACGTGCGCCGATAGTGTCAGCCGGCTATCGAGGATAACTCCAAGGTCCCGCGCGCTCTTGACGACGTGAACGGTGGTCGATAACAACGGGATGTCGTTGATGTCGACATGCTTCAGCTGCTGGCCGGAGCCAAGCCATGACCTGGGTCTCGGTCAGGTTCAGCCGCAGTCTGCTGGCTCTCATCCACTCGTTGACGTCGTGGACGGAGATAGCGAAGCTGTGAACGGCTATCCGTACCTCGCTGACTGACACGCTCATATAAACGTGGCTGTCGTCGGCGTACTGGTAGATGTGCAGACCATGACGCAAGATCAACTGTTCAAGCTCAGCAGTGTACAGAAGGTACAGCAGCGGCCCCAGAACAGAACACTGCGGAACACCGAACAGAAGCAACCCGCTTGGATAGCTGACCATTGAATGTGACTTGTTGCGTCCTATCGGTTGGTTGGTTGGTGGGCCAAAAAGTGGGGCCACAGACTCATGACTATAATTCTGTCAAATCTTAACCGATTAAAAAAATTCACTGGAAGATTCCTTGATAAATGTGTAGTTAAATGGATATTAAAAATCCCACCGCACTTTGCATATGTTGCTACACTACCTTGTGAGACATTAGTGTTAGCAAAACAAGCCATTAATGATAAATTATAAGGTAGTGTAGCTAGATATGTAAGGTACGGTGGGGTTGTTAATAACCAACTTACGAGAGGTTTATTGCTGACTCTGTCAGTGATTTTTTAAATCGGCAAATAACTGGCAAAATTACAAACATGACGTGATTGTCTCGTGCACTTTCTTCGTCTTTTAGCATTGTGTTGGCCAAGTGCGCGAAGTGCGTGAGACAACCACGCCAACCACGCTCTTGCTTGTAACTTTGCCAAATAGACCGATTTAAAAAAAAATTCACTCGATAACCGAAGTAATTCTCTGGCTCGAGTCAGTCGAGCGCACATATTCAATTACGACCACACAGGGCCCATCAGTGATGGTTGTGTTGTAACTTGTGCCTACTCTGATTTACTGATTTGATTACCTCGTTCAGGCGGTCGCCACTGCACAGATGCAGTTTCAAACAGCATTTTCTAGTCAGATCATATCATATCAAATTTATTGAAACATAAGGACTGCGTGGCCACTTATAATGCACGCAGTATGCGTACGGATTGAGATTAGAATGATCAGTACATATAAGAAAGAAGCTCAGTTGTCGCCGAGGGACCACGCGACGCTTGTAAAGTGTTACATAGCAACGGCTGGCTGCTGCTGCTGCTGCCAGCTACACGACACATTGGTAACAGGTTGGGCCAAAAAGTGGGGCCACAGATTCATGACCATAATTGTGTCAAATCTTAACCGATTTAAAAAATCACTGGAAGATTCCTGGGTAAATTTGTAGTGAAATGGATATTAAAAATCCCATCGCACCTTGCATATGTTGCTACACTACCCTGCTGCGAAACATTAATGTCAGCAAAACAAGCCATTAACAATAAATTACAAGGTAGTGTAGCTACATATTGAACTGAACTGCATACATGACGTGACGCATACACGTAATGCGGTGTGGCATGGCCCACTGTTCTCCTGTCTGTCTGTCTGTTTGTCGCACGCCAGAATTGCCAACAAACAATCATAGCTATTCTAGAGTTCTTTTCTGGAAGATTTTCGTTACATTCCATTGCCGTCATTAGATGCCGAAAATTTGCTATTATTCTCCAAAATATCTGTGTATAACTCAAACAACAATGATAAAAACAGTTACTACGGAAATGTAGCGCAGATGTGTTCGGAGACAAGTGGGGCAGTGTAGGCCTACGTGTTAATAACCAAATTAGGAAAGGTTTATAACTGAGTGTGTCAGTGAAATTTTTAAAATCGGTAAATATCTGGCAAAGTCACAAGCAAAATCGTGATTATCTCGTGCACTTTCTTCGTCTTTTAGCATTGTGTTGGCCAGACGTACAAAATGCACGAGACAACCACTCTCTTGCTTGTAACTTTGCCAAATATTCACTGATTTTAACATTTTTTCACTCACAAACTCAGCAATAAACCTTGCTTACTTCGGTTATTAATAACCCCACCACACCTTAAATATGTAGCTACACTACGTAGTAATTTATCGTTAATGGCTTTTTGCTGACATTAATGTTTCACAAGGTAGTGTAGCAACATATGCACGGTGCGGTGATATTTTAAATATCCATTTAACTACAAATTTACCAAAGAATCTTCCAGTTAAAAATTTAAAAAAAGATTTGACAGAATTATGCTCATGAGTTCGTGGCCCCACTTTTTGGCTCTCTCTGTATATGTTTGAGAGTCAACACTGCAGTAAGTGAAATGGTGTTGACTTTGTGCATCGGAGAACAGAGAACAACTGCAGTGCAGTTCAGCCATCCTTCCATTGTACAAGTACATTAGTTCTACCAAATTTAATTCACTGATTACGTTATCTAGATGTGTTCTAGGCTAGCGACTTCACAAAAGCACTGGCCGCGGTGATGATTCGATGGATGCCAGTCAGTCAGTCTATAATATAGTCCTACATTAGGCCCCCTACTAGGTCTGTTACATCATTTTGGGACTAAAATTAGAAGTTGTCTAAAGGCGCGTTGCACATGTCTTGACCAAATGGTTAACCGTACGGTCAAGTGCCTTCACTAATTTTGGTTACACATTGCCTCATAAGTCTACGAAAAACTGACAAGTTTACGCCACGGTAAAATTGCGTAGGACGTCAAGTTTGCAAATACTGCACCACATTATAGCGCACCCGCTCTGCGCAGGTGAGGAGGGTTTATATTTTGCTGTAGTTTTTAAAATATTTTGTGATTTCTGTCAGACCAATTATCTCAACATCTACTGGACCGATCTACACCCAATTTGCAGGGATGGTAGAACTATGGAAATAGAAACATGTAGAAGCTCCGCATACTATGCTGGCATTTCCATTAATAACCAATTGGCTCAGCTGTCGTAAGGAACCGCGCAACACAATAATATTATATCAGTCAGTTGATTAGCCTATCTTGTTAATTTAATTTTCTGCTACCGGTAAAATGACTATCAGTAGGCTACTTCTAACTATAGTCCGTGAAATTGCCATCCTGTAATTGTGTGAAGGCGATAGACATTTGCTACGCATGTGAAGTAGGTATTCGAGGAGGCTTGCAACAGATGAATAACTTGAAGGTGAGTTTCGTCGACAAGCCAATTCGCTTCTTCTTTCTTATCAGAGAATCGGTAGAAAAAAATCACGTTTCTAATTTTAACAGCGCCAAATGTATTTTGCTGTCCCGTTTAAGATGACCTGTTGCATTTAACACATAACATCGGTATTTCCGTACTGCCATTTGGGGTTAGGCGCGGCGAGTCGCCGACAACAAATCATTTTATTGTGCGTTGCGACTTGACGACAGACAGACTGCGCTAAGAATAGCTTGCACCAATTGTCGCGAATTTAGGCCTAGTCTACCGTCGACCCGGTTTATCACGCCATGCCTACTACGTCGACCGTGATATTTCGTAGACAATATTAAACAATTCGATCACTGCAACGTAGTATCATCTTAGTTCGACAAATGTGAACGATCACTCATCCTCAGTGTGATGAACTGCAGATGGCGACCGTCGTCGGTTGAACTAAGTTGGCAATACATGCGACGGTCGACATGCGACCGACGACCATGGCCAGTTTATCACACCTCTGTATACATCAAGGCGCGCGCGAGGCAACGCGTCGCGCGGGTCCATCTGCAGTAGCTGAAACTTGTACGCTTTCTTCGGAAAAAGCCGAAACGTAAGTCTGATCGTCAAAAATGTCGCTGTTTGATAGAAACTGCGCATCACTTAATTATAGCTGAACTGTTACGTCGAAATTTTACAATCACAAATGTTAAAGATGTCGATAAATAACGCGGAAAATGAAAATAACACCATAAACATCGACTTTATTACTTTTTAGCTGTATTTAGCCGACATAACCCCGACGATTACCCAAGGTCGTCCAGAACTGTGCCATGAAATCGACAATCCTACTAATCTTTCGTAATAATTGCGTCTCTATATTTTTATCGTATCCAAATCATTGTCGTTTATTTTTAAAACGGAAACGCGAGTTAACGTAAACAGTATTTCAGTTTGAGTATAACGGTATCAACATACAAAATAACTTTCGGTTGATAATTAGCTTCGACGGTGATTATGTTGTGTTACAGTGTTCGTATCGCACGTCAGTACCGCAGAGCTATGTCCAGCACATGCGCTTGTCTATTATATTTTGTTATTTCGTTCAAACTAAAGGTCATCATGCTCGTTGCAGGAATGTAGGCGGGCTGATCATCTCTCTTCCTTATGCCTAACTGACACCGCC
>Ga0126332_10000395_pt1 | contig 16072 bp, 13 predicted proteins | sample InaspJWI42metaG_FD_94482 | JGI IMG/M metagenome (GOLD analysis project Ga0126332, IMG submission 94482) | Marine gutless worms symbiont microbial communities from Oahu, Hawaii - Inanidrilus sp. 2 OAHU.JWI-42 metaG | ecosystem: Host-associated > Annelida > Digestive system > Unclassified...
CTTACCATCCAGCTGAAATCATCGGCTGAGCAGCAGTAAAACCCAATTCAGAATATATGATGCATTCACCGAAGTTTATGATCTCAAAATATCGATTCAGGCAACAACCCGTAAAAATTTGACACTAATTACAAAATGGTCATGAACTTCACCCCTTAGGGTTCGCGAAGAAATAACTTTACATTTTCAGGAGTCGAGGCGCCTTGGCAAGACACGAGGAGGGCGAGAGGCTATTTAACAGACGAGCAACGCAGCCAGGCGGGATGGATCAGGTCATTAAAATGTGAAGTTATTTTTAAGCGAGCCCTTAGCACGGGGAACAATTTCTTTTATTGTTCCCCGCGCCTTTAAGGGTAGATCAATTAAAATACTACTTTTTACCACGCGGCAAAAAGCCGAGAGATGACCAGAAGGCATAGTCTTTGCGGAATGCCAGAAGATCGTCATAGGCTTCTTTAAACTGCGGGCTCTGCGCCGATAGCTCGACCGCGACCTCTTCCCAGGCCTTTTTGTAGGTGGCCAACATTTCATCGGACCAGTACATGTTTTTAACACCGCGTTTTTCGGCATTCTCCCGGATGACCTTGCCCTGGATAGCCTCCGTGTGCGCCAGCGTGTTCGCGAGGTTTGCCATGCAAGCCATCTTAATCAAAGCCCGTTGGGTATCGGTCATTGCTCTCCAGGTTTTCCCGTTGATTAACAGCTCCAGGAAGGTGGCCTGCTGGTGCCAGCCGGGGAAATAATTGTACTTGACGACTTTGTAGAAGCCGAGTCTCTGGTCGATGGCGGGCATGGAAAATTCGCTGCCGTCAAGGGCGCGCTTTTCCAAAGCCGGAAAGATTTCACCGCCCGGCAGCAGGCTGACCGAAACGCCCAGCTTCTCCATCGTCTTGCCGCCAAGGCCAAAAAAGCGCATCCGCAGACCTTTGAGATCCTCCGGCGAATTGATCGGTTTTCTGAACCAACCGGCGGTTTCCGGTGAAAGAACGGTCGCCGGCATGGCCCACACATCGTAACCATTCTTGGTGTAATATTCCTGGTAGAGTTTCAAGCCGTTGCCATAAAACATCCAGGCCAGGTATTCAGGAGCCTCCGGGCCGAAAGGAATGGCCGTGAAGAGCGAAATCCCGGGCATCTTTCCTTCCCAGTAGCCTGATGCAGAATAGCCCGCGTTTATTTTGCCGCTGGATACGGCATCGAGAATCTCAAAGGGCGCCACCAGTTTGCCCGGCTCGTAGACCTTCATGACGATGTCACCGCCACTGGCGGCTTTAAGCTGATCAGCAAGCTGGACAATGGAAGTGCCCAGTCCCGGTAGGACTGTCGCAAAGCAGATGGGAACCTTCAACAGAATCCTCTTTGCTTGCACTTGCTGAGCAGTGGAAAAGCCGAAGACAACAGCAAACATAAAGATGAACACTGTTAAAAAAGTAATTTTTTTCATGATTTGCCTCCTTTGCTGGGTCAAAGCAGTCAATTTTCTGCTTTAACGGTATTAAATGAAAGTCCTTTCTCATGCAGCGAAAGAAAATTTAAAACAATTAATAATGACCAAACACCTCCTTTTTTATTGAATTGTTGGTTGACAAATCTCAATAAGTAAGAACGACACCGCCATCAAAGAGAAGATCACCCCCAATGAGATACCGGGCAAAACGTGAAAAACCGAAGATAAACAGATTGCCCACCTCGATGGGCGACATCATCTCCTTGATGCGGGATTTTCCCATCATCACATCGCGTACGACTTGTTCCGGGGTAATGCCCCGCTGCTCTGCCTGGGCTGGAATTTGATTTAAAGCCAGCGGGGTTTTGACAAAACTCGTGCTGACGGAAAACGAGCGAATCTTCCCACCGCCTTCGGCAGAAATGGACTGGCTCAACGCGCGCAGGCCAAATTTTGTGATGTTATAAACCGGCTTGTTCACCGTGCAAATATGGGCGTGAATGGAAGCCATGTTGCCGATCACGCCCGATCCGTCGTTGCTGCTTTTCATATAAGGAATGACAAGCTTGGATAAATAAAAGGGCGCCCGGAGCATAATCCGCTGCATCTGATCATATCTTTCCATGGGGAAGTTTTCGATGGCATCGATGTGTTGAATACCGGCAATGTTGACAAGATATCGAATGGTACCCAGCTTGGCGGCTTCCGCTACGGCATGGGTAATGTCCTCGTCCTTCTGCAGGTCGGTTCTGATAAATATCATCTGACCGCCCATTTCTCGGGCCATTTTTTGGGTTTTGTTGCCTTCCTCTTGGTTGAAATCGAGGCCTACGGTCATCAAATTATTCGCAGCGGCGGCAACGGCGGTCGCGCGACCGATTCCGGTTCCCGCCCCCGAGACGATGCAGACGTTGTCGGGATTAAACTGGTCATCCTGCAGTATAAGAATCTCATCGCGTGTTATTACCGGCTCGTTGACATCCATCCCTCTCCTCCGAAAACAATTGTTCTGCAGCCATATGTTTGCCATAAGCTGTGCAATTTTCGGACCAGTCGTTCATAGGGATTTTGGTTTCTGCCGCAGACTTGGTGGCGCTCGGAAACACGTTACCGGTCGCCATTTAATGATCTGCGTTTATTTTTTGCTGGACAGTCTGTAGAAACGTATGTATACCGGAAGTGTATCAAGCAGTATACATGTTTCTCTTTTGATACACCTAACCTTTACGGACAATCACCAGCATCCGACAGTCAAAATTGATGATACCAAATATAAATTTCCTTTTTTCTTTGCTTCCATCAGCCGGCCTCCTCCCTGTGATGGACCGGCTATGCAATGAACATTCACCCAACCGCCGGAGGAATTAAAAATGGAACATGCCGATCAGCCGAAAGATATAGCCGGCACCAAAAGGCAACTGGAAATGTATCAACTCATTTTTGACAGTATCTACAACGGCGCCGTCGTGACGGACGTGGATGGATTTATTACCCATTTCAACCGACCCTACGGCCAGTTTCTGAGCTTGAATCCACAAGAGCAGATCGGAAAGCACTGCACCGAAGCTGTTGAAAACAGCCGCATGCACATCGTCGCCAAAACCGGCAAGCCCGAAATCAACCAGTCCCATCGCATCAAGGGGCAAAACATGGTCGTGCAGCGCATACCGATAAAAAAAGAAGGCAAGATCATCGCTGTATTCGGACAGGTCATGTTCAAGGACATCAAAGACGTGAGAAAACTGGCCCAGAAGCTCTCGCTGCTGGAATCCAAAGTCAAGCTGTACGAGGAAGAACTGCTGAGCCTGCGCTCGACAAGGTACACGTTCGAAAGCATCATCGGGCGCAGCCGAGCCATTCAATCCCTGAAAAAAGAGGCGCTAAGCGCCGCAACCAATCAGTTTCCGGTGCTGATATCGGGAGAAAGCGGAACCGGCAAGGAACTGTTCGCCCAGGCCATTCATCACGCCGGTTCTCGCAAACTCTACCCGTTTGTGCGCATTAATTGCGCGGCCATCCCCAAAGACCTGCTGGAATCCGAGCTTTTCGGTTATGAAAAAGGCGCATTCACCGGTGCGCGGGCCAAAGGCAAACCCGGAAAATTCGAACTGGCCCATAAGGGTACATTCTTTCTGGATGAGATCGGAGACCTGCCGCTGGAAATGCAGCCCAAGCTTTTGAAGGTTGTCGAAGATAAAGAGTTTGAAAGAGTCGGCGGAAACACCGTCATCCGATCCGACTTTCGCCTGATTGCCGCCACCAACCAGAATATAGAGGAAATGGTCAGCCAAGGACGATTTCGCAAAGACCTTTTTTATCGCCTGAATGTCATTGGGCTGCATATCAAGCCGCTGCGCGAAAGAAGAAGTGACATTATTCCCACCGCGCGGCATCTGTTGCAAAACCTGGCCCGGGAAGCTGCCCTCGCAGAAATTAAAATGGATGCAACGGTGGAAAAGACCCTGAAAAAACACGATTGGCCCGGAAACGTGCGGGAGCTGTCCAACGTTCTGGAAAGGGCCCTTTCTTCACTGGAGGGTGACACCATTTACCAGAAGGATATGCCGCTCTATTTGACGCGCCACCAACCACCGCAAAAGGCGCGTCAACCCTCAATTAAGGTGATACAGGCAATTGCGGAAAAAGACGCGATCATGCAGGCGCTGGAGGATACAAAATACAACAAAGCCCGCGCCGCCGGTCAGCTCGGCATCCATCGCACCTTGCTGTATAAAAAAATGAAAAAGTACGATATTGCGCTGAAACCAAATTGAATTGTATCAAAATTGATACAATTCAATGATCGTTCCGCAAGGCGGAAATAGAGGATCGGCGCTGCGCGCCTGAGGAGCGTTCACCTGCGGTGAACTTGAGGATAGATAATGATGACTCTATGATTAAGCCTCAAGGTCTGTAAGACCGATCCTCAAGAGCCCGGAAGGGCTCGATCCTCTAGTTCGCCGGAGGCGAACGATCCTCAAGGCTTGTAAAGCCGATCATCCCGCGCGCTTCAGCGCGCGGGATGCTTCTTCGCTGCTCTCATATATATGCGGCGCCACGTCGCGCTTTTGGAGGGCATCCCCCAGTTTTAGTCTTAAAAACGTGCTGGTGGTGTAACGGGTCACACCGGTATAATAATTGTCCACCAGATACTTTACCATGTCGGTGTATTCATCCACCAGGTCGGGCAGGATGCTGAAATCATCGTAATTGACAATCGTGTATACTTTTTGGCCCAGCGGTGACAAAATCCTTTCCACTGCATCTTTGATGTCATGCACCATCAGGCTGGATGTTACCGAAAATCGTTCAAAATTAACAAAGAACATTTTCTCCGTCGGATCATAGGTAAATCGGTTCTCCAGCCGAAGTGTCAGGAGGTCATCTTTAAGCCCCATCGTTTCGGGGTTAAAAATCCGGGTGTCCATCAGACTGGGCTTACCGTCAATGATCGGTTTAAAATCCATCTGACCCAGGATATCATTTTCCATATCCACTCCAGGGGCAATTTCAATCAACTCCACACCCTTATCGGAAAGGGAAAACACGCAGCGTTCGGTAATATACAAAACCGGCTGTTGCTTTTTGCGGGCGTATTCACCGCTGAAAGTCACATGCTCAACTTGAGCGATGAATTTTTTTACATTCCCTTCCCGCTCGATCCTTAACTTGTCGCCACCAAGTGAGATTTTAAGGCCCGCTGCGGTAAAAGTGCCGACAAATATGACCTTTTTTGCGTTCTGGCTGATGTTGATAAAACCACCGGCCCCGGCCAGTTTGGGCCCGAATTTGCTGACATTCAGATTGCCGTTTTTATCAGCCTGAGCCAGCCCCAAAAAAGCCATATCCAAGCCTCCACCGTCGTAATAATCAAACTGATTGGGTTGATCGATAACGGCCTCGGTGTTTGTGGCGGCACCGAAATTCAAGCCGCCGGCTGGAATACCGCCGATAACGCCAGGCTCTGCAGTCAGGGTTATATAATCGAGAATTTTTTCCTCATTGGCGATATTGGCAATCCCTTCCGGCATACCGATCCCCAGATTCACAACACTGTTGGCTTTCAATTCAAAGGCGGCCCGACGGGCAATAATTTTTCGGGCGCTCATTTCCATGGCGGCAATCGATTGCATCGGGACTTTGACTTCACTGCTGAAAGACGGATTGTACATCTCGGCAAATGTCTGCCAGTGGTTTTCCGGCCGGGAAACCACCACGCAGTCCACCATGATACCGGGAATCTTTACCTGCCGGGCATTTAAGGTGCCGGGCTCTGCAACCCGTTCCACTTGCACAATGACAAAACCGCCGGAATTTTTAGCTGCCGTAGCAATTGCAAGAGACTCCAGGGTCAGTGCTTCTTTTTCCATGGTAATGTTGCCGTCCGTATCAGCCGTAGTGCCCCTAAGAATCGCAACGTTGATCGGAAGCGTTCTGTAGGCCAGATACTCATTATTATCAAAGTTGACCAGTTCGACAATATCTTCGGTTGTCGAATCATTGAGTTTACCGCCGCCGTTGCGGGGATCCACAAAGGTGCCCAATCCCACGGAAGTGATCGTCCGTGGTTTATGGGCCGCAATATCCCGGTACATGTGCGAAATAACACCCTGGGGAAGATTATAGGCGATAATTTTATTTTCGATGGCCAGCTTTTGAAGCCTGGGAACCAGCCCCCAGTGACCGCCGATGACCTTTTTTACAAGACCAACATGTCCGAGATGATTCAGGCCTCTATCGGCGCCATCCCCCTGGCCGGCAGCATAAACCAGTGTCAAGTCTCCGGGCTTTTTATGGTCCAAAAAATATTGCTCCAGAGCCACGGCGATTTCTTCCGGGAAACCGGTCCCCACAAAACCACCCGTCGCCACCGTGTCACCATCGCGGATGACACGAATGGCTTCTTCGGCCGACACGACTTTTCCTTTTTTGGCTTTCTGTGGCGGTAAAGACGAAAGTACCGGGTGAGGGTATTGTGCTTCTTTGGTCAATGCTTCCTCGGTCATCTCTCACACCTCCTTTTCGTATTTTTTAGAACAGTTGAATTAGTTATATTAGTTTAATTGGTTTAATTTATTCGTGAGGTTCTATCCGATCTACTTTACTATTGGATAGCGGTAAGATTCGGAAAACTCGGCTGTTATATTTACCAGGCATAAATTCTTATCTCGCTGCTCAAATATTACTTGCAAAAATAGTGCCCCGGGTAAAAATTGAATCAATGACTCAATTTTTACCTGATGGGATAGGCATTTTAACCTTTCGCCAATAAGAGCGGCATAGCCGCGTTTCATAAAATCGTAACACGATTTTATTGGTACAATGCTTGCAGATTATAAAATGAATTGTGAATATAAAAATTTGGGGAGGAAATGATGCTGGAGATAAAAGATTCCGTGGCGGTTATGCCGAAAGTGCTCACCGCGGAATTTTTCCGGCGCGGACTCTCAGATAAAATCCGCTGTGTGGCGATAGCGCCGGGATATTGTGCCACACCCATCCTGAAGGGTATGAATCAAAAGGCTCTGGATAGAATTTTACAGGATGTTCCCATCAGACGTTTAATAGAACCGGAAGAAGTCGCCTCGCTTGTCGGCGAACTCTATCGCAACGAAGCCCTGGCCGGAGGGGTGTTTTTTGTACACGGAGGATTACGCCTGGGGTCTAGAGGATAGGATTCCTTTTACAATTTCAATCCCGCATCAATTTCCGTAAACCTGATTTAAATTTGCAATTCAGTTTGGGAACGCGACACTATCGCCCGGTGTACATCTTCTCTTTGACATGGAGCGTGGCGAAATTAAATTCACCCCCGAGAGTTACCGCCGCCACTGCGGCAGCATATTCTTTGGCGCTGGTAATGCCTGCCAGCTTCAGCGCTTCTCTGGCCATCGGAGAAATAATACCTTCCGGACTTGAGGTGATACCGACCTCCACATTCGGCAACTCCACCCCGAAAACCAGATCATTGCCCTTCGTATATGCAAATACTTTCTGAAAGCAGGAAACCAAATAGGGGCGGGGGTTGTTTTTCATTGTCCGGTAAAATGCCGGTATGATTTCACCCCCCATGCCGGTATAAGCCGGCCAACCGATTTCTTCGAGAACACCCTGGCGGTCCAGTTCGATCCATGACATGAGATCATCGATCGGGCGTCCGATACTCTTTTCATATTCAACAATTGGAATTCTTTGCTGGGCGGACACGTATCGCCCGCGCCGGTTTCTGGGGGACGGCTTCAGGTCCCCATCTCGACCCATGCCGATAACCGACAGGCGGCAGTTGATGTTTTCCTGATTAAAGAATTCATCAATCATATTCTTGGCCATTCCCGCTGCATGGGAGGTCTGGCCGTGACCCCGGTGGTTGGCAAAACGCGTGTAAAAGCAGCAGTGCAAAATGCGATCGCCATGATGCTGTTTGTACAGAAAATCAACGTCGAATACTTCTCCATCCCAATCCTCCAAGTGAGTGGTGGTAATCCGGGGAAGAATTTCCGGGAGCTTTTCTTTAATCAGCTGTCTGGCCCTTTCACGTTCATTTTCGCTATCGAATACAAATGAAAGGTTTCTGGCAGCCACTCCCCAATCTGAAACCTTAACTTCAATCGGGCCGAACTTGTTCAGTTTGAAGCATCCGACACTGATTCCCAAATGCCCGACGCCCGGTCCCCAGCACAGGATGTTTTGAAATGTTTTTTTTATATCCCCACCGACAGTGACTTCACCGGCATAACTGTAATAATCTTCAATGCCGCCGATATAATTATGCACCAGGGAGTTGTATCGCTCTTTTTCAGGCAGAGATTCCAACGGTGTTGTGCACATCCCGCAGCGCAAATCCGTATCATCGGCTGCCAGCGTCCACAAACTGCCATCGTTGGGGCAACGGTAGCTGATATGGTACGGTTTTTCCGGTAAAACGATGTGATGTAACTTGCACCCGCACTTTTCCTCTACAAAAGCCCGCCGTGCCATTACACCGGCTGTTATGTTTTCAGGGCTCGGAATCCCTTCTTTTAACGCCACAGCTTCTGCTTTCCAGGGGGCAATATCTCCTTTGAGCAGCATATCTTTGATTTTTGTTGTCATGTCTTGGTTGCGCATAGAGCCTCCAAACGCAGTTGCAAGGGGATCATTTTCATATCTTGGGTGTTCATCAGGATTATAGTTTTGAAAAAGCTTGTCAGCGGCGCGGCGGGCTGACAACGGCTTGACCGTCCACCACCACGGTACCGTCCTGGTTGGTACAGGTGGTTTTTAACCAAACGCGTTTCTTTTCGGGTCGTATTTCAGTAATTTCCGCAACGGCGCTGACGGTGTCGCCGATTTTGACCGGTGCCAGAAAACGGACTTCCTGACTCAGATAGACCGATCCCGGTCCCGGCAGCATTGTACCGATAACAGTGGATATGAAACTGGCGGTCAGCATCCCATGAGCAATGCGGGTTTTGAAAAAAGTTTTTTTTGCATACGCTTCATCCACATGGGCCGGATTGAGATCGCCGGTGACCCCGGCAAAAAGGTAAATGTCCGTTTCAGTGATGGTCTTTGAAAATCGCGCGGTTTGACCGACTTTAAGTTCATCGATGGTTTTCCCGATCACCTGACACCTCCGCCTTATTCTCCGCTTAATCAACCACGAAGACCCAAAGAACACAACGGTTTAATCAAACTTAGAAATCCTGGTCCTCTGGGCCAGGTCAGAGTCAACTGGCTATGCCCTAGACAAATGTCTTGGGGTGATGGAATACTGGAATGTCGAAGATCCGCCTTTGGAGGATTGGAAAAGTGGGTTCATAAGGATGAGATCTTTATTAGATCAATTTTCTAAATAAGAGGTTAATCCGCCTGCGGCGGACCGCTTTTTATACCCAATATTCCATTATTCCACTCCTCCAGAGGCGGATCTTCGACATTCCATCATTCCATTTGACGTCTAAAGGTAAACTCCACCCCTCTGGGGTGAAATCAAAGCCGGGTCCTCTGGGCCCGTATTCTTTACTACCAAGCTTCTTTGGGTATTTTGCAGTTTTTGTGGTTTTAAAACCGCTTGGCTTATCTTTCACAGAGTTCGACCAGCACGCCCCCGGTGACTTTCGGGTGTAAAAACGCTATCTTGGCTCCACCGGCACCGATCCTGGGTTTTTCATCGATCAAGCGGACACCTTTTTGTTTGAGCTCGGCCAGGGCGTCTTCAATATTCTCGACCCGAAAGGCGATATGCTGGATTCCCTGTCCTTTTTTTTCGATGTACTTGGCAACCGGTCCGTCCGGTGAGGTGGACTCTAAAAGTTCCACTTCACTTTCACCGACCGGGAAAAAAGCGGTGGTGACCTTCTGTTCCTCAACGGTTTCCGCTCCCTCAAAATCAAGCCCGAGAACATCCGACCAGAAGTTTTTCCCGTCTTCGATACTGTTTACCGCAATTCCGAGATGATCAATTTTCAGAATCTTCATTGATAATTCTTTCCTCCTCTGTTCACTTGCATTTTCACACAACAGTCTACCGAACACGGATTGACTTGCTCAAAGCTAAACAATTATTAATCGAACAGTCTATTTCTACGAAATAAGGGGCGGGGGTGATGACTTCGTCACCCGGATATAGCAGGATTTTATGGATGGTTTTCAATGCCCCGGCAGCGCCGCAGGTCATCACGATATCATTATCGCCGATGTCCTTTTGCAGCTCGGCCGCCGGAGAATCGGCAGCGGCTTTGCGCACGTGCGGATAACCGGTATTGGGCATGTAGGCATGGCCTATGGGCCCGGTTTCATCAACCGTGGCTTTCAGGGCCTGTCTAAATTCAAGCGGGGGATCCAGATTGGAATACCCCAGACTGAAATCGTAAACATTTTCCGGTCCGTGTTCGGTCTCGAGCCTGGCCCCGGCCTCGAACATTTCCCGGATCCAGGACGAACCGGCAATAAACGCTTTGATATTCTCAGCAATCATTTGTATTGCAAGTCGTCAGTGTTGAAATCCGCAAAAATTACAAAACTCACAATTCAAAAACGAATTGTAGAAGGAGACCTTTTAAACCGATTCCACCGATTTTACTTCCGGAATCTGCTCTTTGAGGAACCTTTCAATGCCGTTTTTGATGGTCATCTGTGACATGGGGCACCCGGCACAGGCACCTTGCAGGCGCACTTTCACGATACCCTCTTCAAAGTCAACCAGTTCAACATCACCACCGTCTCTCTGGAGCATCGGCCGGATTTTGTTTATTGCTTCGGCTACTTGTTCTTTCATGTTATCCTCCTTAATTATTGGTAACGCACTCAACAATTATCGAATAATCCGATAATTGTAAATACGCTGATTAATATAACTACTAATTTAGAAAAATCCAATTAAAAGCTGGTATCGATCAGGAATAAGTCATTTTTTCGGACATAGCATTGAAATCATTGCATTAAGGCGAAATTGTTAAATTCTCACGCAAAGACGCTAAGACGCAAAGAAAGATCATGAAAACTTTGCGCCTTTGCGGCTTTGCGTGAGGTAATATTTGGTCAAGCATGATATGCACAACTACTTTGACGTTACCCTGTGGTATCGATACTGTCGCATCAGAATCGAAGAACCATTTCATAGTTTCAAACCTTACGTAGCCGGTAAAAATCCTTTTTAAAGTCGGCGAACTCGCCTTGGGTAACTGCTGTGCGGATGTCCTGCATCAGACCGATGAAATAATGAATATTGTGGATGCTGTTGAGGCGATAGGCCAGCAGCTCCCGGGCCATGTAAAGATGGCGCAGATATGCCCGGGTGTAATTGCGGCAGGTATAGCAGGTGCATCCGGCATCCGGTGGCTCTGAATCGGTTTTATAGCGCGCGTTGCTGATATTTATCGTTCCATTTCCGGTGAACAATTGACCGTTGCGCGCATTGCGGGTGGGAAGCACGCAGTCGAACATATCCGCCCCCAGCGCGACAAGCTCGACAAGATCTTCCGGTGTCCCGACCCCCATGATGTATTTCGGTTTGGGTTCCGGAATCTTTGGAAGCGTAAAATCGGCAGTTTCCAGCATCAGGTTTTTGGGCTCGCCCACGCTGAGTCCACCGATAGCATAACCGTTAAAGTCGATATTGACCATCATATCCGCCGATTGCGCCCTTAAATCCAGAAACATTCCGCCTTGAATGATCCCGAAAAGCGCATTGTTGGGGTCGGCTTTTTCCTGCCAGAATTTTTTACACCTTTCGCCCCAATGGGCTGTCAACGCCAGGGCTTTGCAGGCGTTTTCGTGTTCGGTCGGGTATTCGATACACTGATCCAGGCACATGGCGATGTCCGAGTTCAAACAGATTTGAATTTCCATAGACTTCTCAGGTGTCAGCATGTGCCGGGAGCCATCGATATGAGACTGGAAAGATGCGCCTTCTTCACTGATTTTCGCCAACTGTGCCAGAGAAAACACCTGGAAGCCACCGCTGTCGGTTAAAATCGGTCCGCTCCAGTTCATAAAACCGTGCAGGCCGGTGAACTGCCGGATCACGTCACACCCGGGCCTGAGATACAGGTGATAGGTGTTGCCCAGAATGATCCGGACCCCGCATTGGACAAGTTCCTCCGGTGACAGCGATTTTACGGTACCCAGCGTGCCGACCGGCATAAATATCGGTGTCGGCACTTCACCGTGAGTGGTCTGCAAAACACCCGTGCGGGCTCGTGTGTCTTTGCATTGGGCAGTGATTGTAAAAGAAAACATTATCGTTCCGATCAATGACTCTGGTTCCCGGATCCTGGATCCTGGATTTTGGATCAATGATGGCGTTTATTTATAATCGCGGAATTCCATGATCCGGCATCCGGCATCCGGCATCCGGTATCCGGTATCCGGTATCCGGTATCTATTATCTACAAGATTACCATCGCATCCCCATAACTGTAAAACCGATATTTTTGTTTTATTGCCTCCCGGTAGGCGGCAAGTATGTTCTCCCGTCCTGCAAATGCGGAAACCAGCATCAACAGCGTTGATTGCGGCAGATGAAAATTGGTGACCAGGCCATCTACGATCTTAAATTCAAATCCGGGATATATAAAAAGATCACAATCCCCGCTGCCGGCAACCAGTCGGCCGGCGCTGTTTGCCGCGAATTCCAGCGTCCGCACACAGGTCGTGCCGACAGCAATAACGCGATGTCCCTGTTGCCTGGCATGATTGATCACATCGGCGCAAGTTTCCGGGATAAAAAACCGTTCAGCGTGCATCCGGTGATCTCGAATGTCTGACACTCTCACCGGCAAAAATGTTCCGTAGCCGACATGCAGCGTAATATGAATGATCTGAACGCCCTTGGATCTGATTTGCGCCAAGAGCCGTCGTGTAAAATGCAGTCCTGCGGTAGGTGCCGCAACCGCACCTTTCTGCGAAGCATAGACTGTTTGATAGGCTTGGCTGTCATCAACGGCGCCGTTTTCCGGATGCCGTTTGATATAAGGCGGCAGCGGCACTTTCCCATAACGATACAGCAGATCTTCAAACCGGTCTTGAAATCGAAAATCCAGTGTATAAACACCGCTGCGGCCTTCGATGACCACCGCTTTGAGCTGCTGGTCAAAAAGGATTTCACTGCCCGGTTTCAGCGGTTTTGAGGACTTCACCAGGCACTGGCCCTTAAACCGGCCGTGATCCGTCCGGCCGCCGGCGTAATCCAGGAGAAGAACTTCAACCTTGCCGCCGGTCGTCTTGCGGCCATACAGGCGCCCCGGAATAACTTCCGTATTATTGAGAACAAGCACATCGTCAGGGAAAAGAAACTGGTAAAGATCGGCAAAGCGGTGATGGGCCACTTTATTGCTGGCGCGTTTTAAATGCAGCAACCGTGAGCTGTCTCTTTGGGAGACCGGCTTTTGCGCAATCAGCTCCTGGGGTAAATGGTAATCGTAGTCGGATAGGGTGTACATTTTTATTTTTTGGTTATATTTGTTTAATTGGTTTCATTTGTTCAATTGGTTGTAAAATAGGGTGGTAACCATAGGCTCATTAATATTTTTCTCAAGTCTCGCACCCTATATTTGCATCAAACGCGTATCGGAAAAGATGTTTCGCTCATAGTTTATGGAGGAAATGCGTTTTTGCGAGAGGCGCTATCTTAGGTTTATGCTTAAAGCGTTGGCTGTGGCCCAATATTTGGGATGGCTGCCACGATGCCTTTATCAATTCCCGTGCGATAGCTGAATCCCAAATATTGGGCCACCTGCTGCGCTGGGTTTGATAGCGCCTCTCGCAAAAATGCATTTCCGGTGAAATCAAGTGCGTAATCCACCACAAGAAGGTCACAAAGATTTTTACTTTATTTCCTTTGTGTTCTTTGTGTCTTTGTGGTGAAAACATCTCCATTTTCGATTTTGGCCTGTCCGGAAACGAATGAAACCAATTCAACCAATATAACCAATCGAACAGGTGTTAATTCTTACCCATATATACCAGCCCAAGCCCGATCAACATAAGCATAAACCCAAATTTCCGCAAAGTACCTTCCGGCACCTCGAGTAGTTTAAGAATCCAGGTTTTCATTTTTTGCGGAAAAGCGAAATAGGGCAACCCCTCAAAGATCATTACCATCCCGATGACGCACAGTAAAAATTCCATGTCTCTCCCCTTAACATTTCACTAAAGGCTTTCCTATATTCCCAGTGACGGTTTTTTGTCAAAACAAAAAGAGGATCTCATTCCCCTGCACCCCCGATCGACCTCGTTGATCGTTTTCTTTGTTCTCATGCAATAGTTGTGGGAGCGAACTTCGACGAGCTCCCCTCGACATGCTTGGGGCCTGAGCTTGTCGAAGGCAGTCGAGTCGCATCTTGCCGCGAGTGTACTGTGTATCGCGCCTGGAAGGCGCTCCCACTAATGAGAGACTTAAGCAACAATTTGGAAATGATCTACTAGCTGCCTCGAATAAAGCCAACGTCTGAAGCGATGCAATTGATGCGGCACCGGCTTGACACAGCCGGCACCGGTCGTTATTATCGTTAAAACAATGATTTAACTGTCAACAGGTTATACGAATGAGCCAGCGCATCACACTTCATTATATCTTCGCCATCATCGTGTTGACCATATACGGCGGGCAGGTCTGACCGTACATGGCAACGTTGCCCCCCGTGACGCTGGGGGCCATCATTTTTGGGGCTTTTGCGATCATCGCCTTGTTGCACCGCCCTCTGGAACGGCGTTTCATCTTATCCGCACCGATTTCCTCCCGCCCGAAACGCCAATTTTATCTGGAACTGTCCCTCATGGTTCTAGCCGGCTTGATCGCGGTTGTCTACAATCGGGCTTTTTATAACTTTCCCATCGCCAGCGGTATCAGTTTGGTTTTCGGTTGCATGGTATCCGGTTTCTTTGCAGGGCTCGATACGGCACTGGCCCGGGAACGGAAGATTATCCTTAGTGCCGTGCGACAAAACCGGAGCCTGCCACCGCCCACAAGGCTGTTTCCGGTTACGCGCAAATTCACCCTGGTGGCGGTTGTAACCACTTCGTTCGTAGCGCTGATTATCATTCTGGTCATCGCACGCGACATCATCTGGCTTTCTACAATCGATCAAACGGAATCCGCGCTCCTCAAAGCCCAACTATCCGTGACCTATGAAATACTTTTCATCATGGCCGTTCTACTGGCCATGATTATCAACCTGATCCTCTCATATTCCAAAAACCTGAGACTCTTGTTCAACAACGAAACAGGCGTTCTGGAGCGGGTCAGTCAAGGAGATCTTTCCAATCTGGTTCCGGTGGCAACCAACGATGAATTCGGTGTCATAGCCGACCACACCAATTCCATGATCCGCAGCCTTCGCCACCGTATCGAGTTGATTTCCGCCCTGAAGGTCGCCGAAGAATTTCAGCAGAATCTGCTGCCCCACAGCCCGCCTGAAATTCCCGGACTGGATCTGTCGGGTGTGAGCATTTACTGCCAGGAGACCGGCGGGGATTATTTCGACTATCTTGAATTGCCCGACCGGAAGCTTGGAATCGTGGTCGCCGACGCTTCCGATCACGGTATCGGCGCCGCGATCCATATGACCACCGCCAGGGCATTTCTGCTATATGGCGCAAAATATGCGAACAATCCGGCCGAACTTATTGGTAATGTTAACCAGTATCTGGTGAAAGACAGCTCGCAAACCGGCCGGTTTGTCTCCATGTTTCTTCTGGAAATAGATCCCGTCCGCAAATCATTGCGGTGGGTCCGGGCCGGGCATGAACCGGCAATTCTCTATGATCCTTTGCAGAATGACATTCAGATGCTGACCGGTGATGGAATTGCCTTGGGGGTCGACCATAATTTCCGATTCCAGGTTTCCAGTCAACAGCACTGGCAATTCGGAAGCATCATCGTCATCGGTACCGACGGTATTCATGAAACCCGCAACCTGGATGGCCGGATGTATGGACGCAAGCGGATGCAGGATATTATCCGCGAGCATCACTTAAAAGCCGCTGTAGACATTCAAAAAGCGATCATTGACGATCTGCATCAATTTCAGGACACCTTACCTCTGGGAAGAATAACTGACACCTTTGGCTTAATTGGGGGATGTATATCCCCCGAGTTCGTAGACCAGTCGCAAATCTGTTCCGGGATATTTTTCTTCGGCA
>Ga0126332_10000396_pt1 | contig 16059 bp, 13 predicted proteins | sample InaspJWI42metaG_FD_94482 | JGI IMG/M metagenome (GOLD analysis project Ga0126332, IMG submission 94482) | Marine gutless worms symbiont microbial communities from Oahu, Hawaii - Inanidrilus sp. 2 OAHU.JWI-42 metaG | ecosystem: Host-associated > Annelida > Digestive system > Unclassified...
AAAGCCGGGTGCAGGCTACGCGAAGGGTATTACTGTTAGAGTGATATTATTACCGCAGAAAAAAGTCCTTTTTGCGCAGGGGGAGTGTTTTTTGTTGACGAAAGCCTTTTAATGGGTGCCAATGGTTCCTGGTTGGAGGTAGTTTATCTCAGCAGTTGAATCATTCACATATCATGTGGAAATTTTGATCTGCATTTCAGATACATTAATAGAGCCAGAATCGTACAATTTGTCAGTTAATGGTGCTGAATGACCCTTGAAATCATTCAGCTAATTGGCATCATTACAAAACAATGGAATTAGACCTTCGGCATCCAATTTTTTTAAAAAGATATTTGGGGGTTAGATGTTCATCTAGGCCCTGATTGCGTTGTGCCTGATTTCATCAAAGCTTGCCTTGCCTCTGCTGCTAACTCATTTCCACCTTTTTAAGTAATCGGGGACATTACGCTCGTTTTAATCGCTATCCTGCTCTCACTCAGATTAGCACCGGCGGCATGGTGTCATACAGCCTCATTGATACTCCTATGTTCCAATTCAGATAACGCTTCGCTCAAGCGGATGCGACTTTGCCTTGCACGCAGAGTTTGCATGCCTAATATATGAGCATTGAGCAGTCGGTCCGTATTTCCGGTGAGCGTATAACCAAGATATGGCTATGAAAACCACCTCCTATTTAATCATCTGCGCCCTCTCTTTTCTTTTTCTGACTGGTTTTGTCGGTCTGCCGGTCCATCCCGGAAACGTGGAACCTGACAATGACGAATTGGTCCAGAAAAAAACCCTCGTGTACCGGATTCAGCCCGAGCCCCGGGGGGGGGAAGCTTTCAAACTGGTGTACCTGGTGCCTGTCTCGGTGGATGTTTTCTGGCGGTTCAAAACCGATTTCAAGGGTTCCTTTCAGCTTAGCAACCGATACATCACAGAACATCGGCTGATCCTTGAAGAGGACAATGTCACCATCACCGAAGGTCGGTATTCGAATGCGCCCGGTGGGACGTTCAGGTGGCGGACAACCACCCATCCGGAACAGTACCGCATGGAGTTCCAACTGGAAAACCCCGACGAATGCGGGCAGAGGTTCCACTATGGGACCATCCAACTAGAGCCGTTTGCATCCTACACCAAAGTTTCGCATACGGCCTATTTCGATTTTTACGGCGCCTACATCTGGGTCAATATGCCTTTCAGAGGGGGCATGACCTCTTTTTTGAACTATACCGCGCGTTGGGAGAATGAGACCATCTCCCGCTTGCAACAGCGATACGAAAACCATGCAGAGGAGTAAGCGCGGCATTACCCCTATTAAATAGTTGGACGCGTGGCGCTGAACTGTTTGGTGAAAGAATCGGGCGAAAAAGGCAAATTTGATGAGAGTATTTCTATTAGCGGTTTTTTCGGGTTTTTTATCTTACCTGTCCGTTTCTTTTCCTCGTTTTGTCAGCACGGGCCGGTCCGTTTCAGACGACGATCTTTTCATATTGCCGGGCGTGCTGTTCTGTCTATTCATTCTTTTGCCACAGGTCCAAAAGACGCGTTACCGGGTGATCCGCTGGATCGGCTTAATGGTATTCAGTGTAGCAGCCTGGTATGCGGCGGTTATGGTCGGGTTCAAGGTCTTGCCTTTGACCCTGCAGTCGTCCGTACTTTCGTGTGGGGTGTCCGGCAGCGTCGGGGCCATTGTTCTGGCAATGGCCGGCCGCTATCTGGTGCCGCTTGAAATCGACCTCTCGTCGTTACTAAAAGGCGTTTTGGCTGGTTTCCTGGGAGGTTGTATCTTCGGCCTGGCCATCGTCCAGCCAAGAGCAAGTCTGGCCGGCGAGGTGCTCTATCTGACCGGTTTCCTATTTTGGCAAAGCAGTGTCGCCATGTCCTTGTTTTACGTTCAAAAACAGGAGGTAACGTAAGCGGACCCAATTATTCCAACTGAGAAATATGGGTCGTATTCACTGATTCGTTATGAGTTTGTCTATATCAATGGTTTTTAGGGCAGACCGTCGGCATAACACCGCAATGGCAGGCCGTTGAAAACTGCGGCAAAGCATTTGTTGCAGGAAATGCAGGTGGCTGCATTGGTCTTGCCCTGTTGCATGCGCTTGGCCAAAAACGGCTCCCGGATGAAGGGACGGCTCATGGAAAGAAAATCCGCTTTTGATTCTGACAGAACCTTATCCATTTCGCTAAGCGTTCGCACCCCTCCCACCAGAATCAGCGCCATATCGCCGACGACCGGCTTGATTTTTTCCGCCGCCGGTAGATGATAAAGTTTTTGAAACCGGCAGGGAGAAACCTGCTTTTTGAAAATCACCTTGGCCATGGGCCGCATCCACCAGGGCAGGGCCCGGGCCAGGTCGTCAATAGGGATATCGCCACGAACAGTATGAAAGGTGTAGTAGGTCCCGCTGGATACCTCCAGGGCCGCCACGCCCAGATCTGCCAACCAGGCTGCGTATTGGACCGCCAAGTCCGGGGTGATGCCTTTTTGAGGGGTGAAATCATCTGTGTTCATTTTGACCATCACCATCCGGTCTGACCCCGACGTTTGTTGAATGGCCAGGATGACATGCTTGAGCAACCGGAAGTTGTTCTCCGGTGATCCCCCCCCATTGATCATGCCTGCGGTTAAAGAAGGGGGAGAGGAACTCATTGAGCAAATACCCATGGGCGCAATGGAGTTGAATGGCATCGGCTCCGGCATCAAAGGCCCTTTTGGCGGCCTTTGCAAAGGAATCAATCACCTCCTGGATATCTGCCTCAGTGGCGGCTGCTGGTTTGTTCATGCTGGCCGGATCACGGCCGAACCCACTTGGGGCCAAAGGAGCCTTTCCAATGACTTTCCGCGGACACTGCCGCCCGCCGTGGGCCAATTGAAACGCGATACGCCCCCCGGCCGCATGCACTGATTTTACCAGGCGGTTTAATCCTGGGATCAACCGGTCATCATGAATACCCGTCTGCCCGGCAAACGCTTTTCCTCTGGGATCAACATACAGATAGCCGGGGATGATCAGGCCCACTTCTCCTTTGGCCAGGTTGACATAGCGTTTTACCAGACGATCGGTCACCGCCCCGTTTTCATCTGCCATACATTCGAAAGTGGCGGAATGGATGAGCCGGTTTTTCAGTTCCAAGGAACCAAGCTTCGCGGTTTTAAACACTTGAGGCATAACCGACCTCACTTAATGTTGGATGAGTTGTTTGTTATTTAAGCAATCACCTGCTCAAAGGCTTCGAGTTGGTCCCCCCCACCAAGGAAAACGGATCTGTCCGAGGGCTTGTCCGCCGTAGCCCAAGGGGCGCAGGCGGAAGCCCCCGGGGCGTAGTCGGATCAAGAAAGTTCTTCCACCGCCTCGGCCATGAGCCGGCCGATGGGCATGTTCTGGGGGCACTGACGCTCGGCGGCCGCATAGTCCAAAGTCACCAATTGGTCGCGTACCGCAGCCGGAATATCGCCAAATTCCACCCGGGCCCGAAAATGATCACCGTAACTGCGTGCATACATGAGGCAGCGCATGATTTTGCCCACCGGAACGTCTGCAGCCAGCAGGGACTGGCAGGTGGCGGTGCAGCCCGCACAATAATTGGCGGCAGTAGCCCGGGCCTCGGTTTCGAAACAGCGACGCTCCGAAGAGGTCAGGCGCGCCTGATTTACTGCGGCTTCGGTATTGGCTTTGAGGATGGCCAGTGTGTTCATTTGAGAACAGATGGCCGCGATCCGCTCGTCGGTCCAAACAGCCAATAAGCGCGCTTGTTCCTTGGTCATCCCTTTGTCTATAAATCGCTTGCCCAGGGCCCGGCTCGCGTCACTTTCCACGCCCATGTAGGTCCAGGATGAGGAGGCCTGTGTTTTCATGGCGGTCAGCCCAATGCCGGCTTTGTGGCAGGCGTCGACGGCCCGCTGCATCTCATCTGTGGTCATGACTCGGTAGTTGTAGGTGGTCATGATCCCATCGATCCAACCGAGGGTTGCCGCGTGGGACAGGCTCTTGGCCATATTGGAATGGGTACTGAATCCAAACAGGCGGATTTTTCCCCTGGATTTCATTTTTTCGCTCCAGGCTTTGATCTCCGGCGTCAATTCTGCCTGGGCATCATCCACCGCATGTACAAAAAAGAGATCGAGATAATCCGTCTTGAGGTTATTCAGAGAGTCATCGAGTTCCGCGGTTAAGCCTTGCGCATTTCGGTTGGTGGATTTGGACACCAGAAAAATCTTTTTCCGGTCTTCCGGATATTTGGCCAGATACTTGCCGAGTCCCGGCTCACTTCCCCACCGGTTGTAGTATTGGGCGGTATCCCAATAGGTCACCCCCCATTTCACCGCCTGCCGGAGCAGCAACTGGTTGGCACCGGTATCGAACATGGTGCCCAACGACAGGATCGGCACTTGTATACCGGTACGGCCAAAAGATCGGGTGCCCACTTGCATGGCGGCGGCATCAGCACCAGCCGGCCCGCTGACCGTGCCGACCAGGCTGCCGACACCGGCGGCCCCCATGACTTGCAGAAACTTGCGACGTTTGATTCCGTATTTCTCTGTGGTCATAACACTACTCCTTTGTTTGTGGGAGGCCGGCCCCGGCAAGTAGGGCATGGGCCCGGCTTCGTGTTTCGTTTTCGGAAGTCACCCGAATAGCTGCCCGGCCGCGCACCGGGCACTCGTGTTGGCAGATCCCGCAGCCGATGCAGAGGTGGGGGTCTACAAAGGGTTGTTGCAGCCGGACATGCACCGCGGCTGATGCTGACTGCCGGAGCGCGGCCATGGCCGGATCACCGGCCAGTTCGATCCGATCTGCCTGGAGGCCGGCGATCCGCAGCGCATGTTCCGGCCCTGCGGGCCCGACCAGAAAATAGTCACCCCCGGCCAGAGGTCTGCGGATCGGAGGGAGCCTTAAATGAATGAACCGCGAGCTTACCCGGTTCACCAACAACCGGTCCAGTCCAGCCACCGGCTCCAACACGGTCCGGGTGGTGATGGACTTGGGGCTGACCGGGCAGTTCTCCTGGCAGACGATGCAGGGAATTCCCATGGCCCAGGGCAGACAGCGGCCCCGATCCACAAAGGCAGTTCCGATCCTGACCGGACCTGCGTCGCTAAAACGGCCCCGGCCCATCCGTTCATCCAATGCCAGGGGACGGATGGCGGCCGTGGGGCAGACATGTCCACAGGCGATACAGTTGTGCTGGCAACCACTGGTACCCAACCGAAAATCGAGGCGTGGCGTCCAGAGACCTTCCACACCCGCTTCCAACATAGCTGGTTGAATCACATGGGTCGGGCAGACCCGCATGCACTGACCACATTTTATGCAGCGGTTCAAAAATTCGGATTCGGTCAATGCGCCGGGCGGTCGCACCAGGTCGGGTCGCCAGCCCACCCCCAAAGGATCACCCAAACGGGCCAAGGGCAGGAGGATCGCACCGGAGGCGCCGGCGGCAAGCACGGCCCGGCGGTTCAAATCCGGACCGGCGATCTCGCCTGTGGTCGCAGGTTGGTTCGCATACCCCAAAATCCGCTCCGGACAGTCGCCCGGGCAGTTGTAACAGAGCACGCATTCCGCCCACCGGATCCGATCGGCCGGAGCGCAGGCCCCTTCGCAATGATGATCGCAGCGTCCGCAAGCGGTGCAGGCATCACCGTCCGGGTCTCGGCGCCCCATCCGCCACAAAGACCATCTGGCGGCAATCCCCAACAAGGCCCCCAAAGGACAGACATACCGGCAGTAAGACCGGGGACGCCAGGCCGAAAGGGCCAGGACCAGAACAAACACACCGCCGGTCAGCAATCCGCCGGCAACGACAATGGTTTCATTCCCCGGTGCCAGCAGGGGCAACACCACCAACGAGATAGACCGGTAGACCAGGGGGATGGGATCCAAAAGCCCGGTCTGCAACCCGGCGGCCAATAGACGCTGTCCCGGCAGCATCACGCCCAACACCAGTCCAAGGCCGCCGGCCACGGCCATTGTCCATCCAGCCGACACGGTCCAGGACTGCTTCCCCCAGCGCGCCGGCTCCCATCGGATAAGGACCAGACCTGCCAAAATGGCCGCACTGGGCGGAATCCAACCGCCGCGGCCCACAATGGCCAACAGGGGCCGGGCAAGCTCGATGGCAGCCATGGTCAACAATCCGATCAGCAACAGGTACTTGATCCGCTGGCCGGGATGGGCTTGTCGGCCGGCGGCCCGCGCCAGACTCCTGCGCCGCTTATCGGCCCAGGCACCGACCATCTGCTGAAGGGTTCCGAGTGGGCAGAGCCAGCCGCAAAAAAAACGACCCACCAAGGCGGTTGCCGCCAGCGTAACCGTGCCCCAGAGCAATCCCTTGTATAGAGTTCCCGTGGTCAACACCGTGGCCAGCCCCACCAGGGGATCCAACTCCAGGAGCCAGCTAACCGGCCAACCCCGCAGTTCAAACCACCGGTCGCCAACGGTTGTGACCAGGCAACTCCATATCAACAACAGCAGAAAAAATGCCTGGCAAATACGCCTGACAGTGACGAGTCTCATGAGACATCCACGGGATTGAGGGTTCGGTAATCGAGAATGCCCAGGCCGGCATCCGCCGCCTGTTGAAGGTGGGGGAGCTGATCCAGTCGCCGGCCTAAAATCTGGGCACCGGCAGCGTCAACCGCCACCGGATCGGTGCCGGCCACGAGCGTGTTTGTAGCAGCCAGATCCGTTAGCGATCCGCCCGTGGGACCGTTGTGCAGCATGGCGGTTACGGCATCCAAAATCACCAGGGTCGGACGCACCAGGGCCGCCAGTTCGGCGATAATGGTGTGAATGTCCTGATGAAAGACATTCCGGCGACCGCCCAGTAAACCATACCAGTTTTTAAGGGTCATCGAAGCGCCGCTCCGATGATGATCTTTGAGGGGCGCCACACCGATAAGACAATCCGCTTTGGCCAGCGGTCCGACCAGCACCGGCCAGTCCCGGATCAACCGGGCGCCGGCCAGGGTGACCGCGGCAAACCGATCGGCTGTCGGCAGGACAAACCGGCCACCGGCGGCTTCGGCAGCCGGCCCGATACCGGTCAGCCGAAAACAACTGGCCGGATCGTTGATGGGGTTGTCGGTGACCACCACATCGGCAGCCCCGGCTGCGAGGCATGCCGTCACCACCGCCTCTACCAGGTCCGGGTGAGAGGTGGCCGAAATTGCCGGCGGCGAGGCAAAGGCTGCATTGACCTTGATCACTACCCGATCGCCGGGTCGGACAAACCGGTTCATCCCACCCAAGGCCCCCAGGGTCCGCCGCACCATATCGCCCCGATCCGTTCCCTTGGCAATGGCCATGGCCGGACCATCGTCTGACGTTTTCGAAAAATCAGGGATGCCGCTGAGGGCCGCGGTGGAGGGCTCCAATGCCGGCGGATCCGTATCGTGCAGCCACCATCCCACGCCCAGCGCCGACGCCGAAACCAACCCGGCCTTGACCGACCGGTGAATGAACTCCCGACGATTAAGACCCGTCATCACCGATCTCCTGTGACCGCTTCCGGATTCGTTCGGCCAGGGCCAGGGCGGTTTTCTTGTCCGGGGCCTCGTGCACGCCGATCACGTACCTCCCCTGGTGAAGCACGACCTCGATGGTATCCAGTATATCGATTACGGCCACGCCTTCCGGCCCGCCCAAGGACGTGCCCCCGTACTCAAGATAAAAATCACGCACGGTTTCGGCCGCGGTCCGCGCCGCCGCCGCCGATTCCCGCCGTGCCACATAGGCGCTGAGGCCGACCCCGTTGTGCTGGTATTGCGCCGTGAATACCTGGTCGAAACCGGTGATGCCAAAGGCATCGGAGGCCACCAGGGATCGGCTGCCCGGCACCCGGTCTTCCTCCGGGAACAGGTCCATCTCCGTCACGTTGGCCGCATCCGCTCCGATCCGGTCAACGAAAGCCGCTGCCATGGCGTCGGCGGCCGTCATTAGGGAATCCGAAGCTTCGGCGCCCACCAATTCCAAATAGTAGCGGCCGTGTGCCAAAAACCGGCCATTGGGTGTGGCATAGGCAAACAGGGTGGGACCGCCGGCCTCCAGATCGCCCCGGCGTTGCATACTGAAAACGGAAAAGGCGTTGCGCGCTGTGCCCATATCGTAAACAAACATTTCAAGCCAGAGAGCCGGATCAGTGGCCAGGGCAAACCGCTGGGCCTCCAGGGACCGGAAACCGGCGCTGAAATAGAGTTCCGCCTTGCCGTTGATCTTGTCGGACAGCGTATCCGGTCCGAAACGTTCCGGGGGTGAGAACGGTTGCATCCCGGCGGGCGCCAGGTCCGCCAGGGAAAGCGACTCTGTGGCGGTGGCCGATTCCGCTAGCACCTCTCGGGCGGTCACCGCCGGATTGAACCGAGATTGAACGGTGTATATCCCCAGGGCAATAGCCGCCAATACCGCCAGGACGCCGAATCCCACCAATCGCTCCATAGGGGTCACGGTATGTTTTTCAGACGCCGGCGTCATTGGAACCTCTTGGCGGTTCTGCGGTGCGATCTTCAGCAGGCAATGATAAAGGCCGCTTGGCTGAATCAGATAAGGTTATGAACGACATATGTCTTTATACTTATAATTAAAGGCTTTGTCTCCCAGAATAACCGTATCCTGGTCTTATGGCATATCCCTTTCCAAATGTAAAAATGAACGATGTTCGAGGATCGTCGCGAAATGAATAGATATCTTAATATTTTTCTTTTCCGAAGTTGGGAAAATAGATTTCTTGATTAGCGTAATGAAAACAACAGAGGGCCGCACTCTTCAATTAGAAGAAGCAGGCGGGACAAAAAGCACCACTTGCGACCATTTTTAGGCCATACCCTATCTAAACGCTGCGGTTATAGAACCAAGACTTTGTTCAACATCTTTTTCACGGAAACAGTATCGCATTTCAAGGTAGTCTTGTCTCAAGTTTTTTACTTTATCTTTCACTTTTGCATTCTCAAGTATCAGATCGGCCATCAAGCCTGCCAGGGTCTCAAAGCCTTCCGGCTGCATGCCGAAACGGGTCATTTCGGACACACCGATTCGCAGCGCCCCAGAGGCCGTAAAACCTTCTTCAACTGGTGTGGCCTGGTAGTTGACGATGATATTGTTCTCTTCCAGTTTGCGGGCCACAGAAGCTCCGCATCCGTAACCAACATTGACAATGACCTGATGTGTGTCCGTGTAAGAGATTGATGGATCTCCGGCAACGTCAAGACCGTGGGTCTTTAATGCCATGGCAAAAGCCTTGGCATTTTTAATCACCGCAGCCTGGTATTCATCTTTGAACTGGTTCATTTCATAGGCAGCGAACAACAAGCCGGTCATGGTGCCCAAGTGATGGTTGCTGACACTGCCTGGAAATGTTCTCCTTTGAACCGCTTCCCAGAGACCCCACTCAAAATCTGTTTCTTCAAAATCGGACGCAATAACCCCACGCTGGGTACCAAAATAGGTCTTGTGGGTGGAACCGGTTACGATATGGGCGCCTTCCTGTAAGGGTTCCTGGAAATGCGGGCCATAGAGCCCCAAAACATGGGCCATGTCATACATGACGATACAATGGGGCGCGAATTCATCCACCAGGCCACGGATCTGGCTGACCGGCTCTTTTTCAATGATCATACTCTTGCCCAGGATAATCAGCTCGGGCTGGTGTTCTTTTATGATTTCCCGGCAGGCCGCAATGTCCATTTTATAGGGATTGTGTTTCAAGACCGGAAAGTTGACCACGGCCGGGCGTTCGGTTTTCGGGTCACGGGCTACAAAATCACGCAGAGCCCCCATGGGCTGGGCACTTAAATGCCCCCCCTTGATAATGTGGTTGTTCATGATTTTGCCAATCCGGCGCTGTTCCGATTTGCGGTCTGAGCGATTCAAGAAATCAACCAAAGCGCTGAAAAATGCTGTATTGGCCATCTGGCCTGAGATCACCCGGGATTCGACATTGCTGCAACCAAAATAGGCCCGGAACTGGTCGTTGAGTTTATCTTCGATTTCCTGGATCAGTCCCGTTCCCTGGTAGTAAAAAACCTCTTCACCGGAAAAAGCTTTAATTTCCTTGTGTTCGGCATACCGGTTAACCGGATCGCTGATTGATAACAATCGCGCGATATAAGACTGACTCATCTCAGAAGGGATCAGGTTGATGCATTCGTTCTGACGCCACTGATGGTTGTCCACCGCTTTAGATACCAATTGAGAAGCCATGGCCAGAAAACCATCACCTTTTTCGATATCCCGGATGGATTTTAAACTGTCGTGGGGGATGGAACGAACATGCGGCGGCGCTTCGGAGCTCATGTGGTAGGGGACCACAACAGCCTCTGCTCTCTTTTTGCGGATTTCAATATCGAGCGTATCACCTTCAAGGATATTGCTGTCTATCAGCGCAAGGGCAATGGCCCGCCTTTGGGTGTCCTCTTTGAAAACAGCGTTAAGCCCGCTGCCGTCAGCTTCCTGAAAAGGGATCATGGTCCCGGAGGTGATATGCCCCACGTGTTGATCCCCATTGAATACCGGGTACCCTTCCCTGGCAATGCCCTTTCCGGTAACAGCCAGTGGCATGACCATTCTGGGTAGGGCTTCAATGTCTTCAAATTTTTGATCCATGATATGTTTGAAGGCGCTGTATTGTTTTTTCAGGGCTTTTTTCCCGATGAATTCGTTTTTAAGGGGGGAAAAACTAACGGCAAATTTGGAAAGCTTTGAGGCAAACAATGGAATTTCCTGGTCCTCATGATCAATGCCCAGTTCATGACCGTATAAGGGTAGTGCGGCTTCCAGCCGTAAGGTATCGCGGGCACCGAGACCGATGGATTTGGCGCCTTTTTCAAGCAGCAGGTTCCAGATGCCGACCGCATCCTTGGTTTCAACGAAAAGTTCAAACCCTAATGGTTCTCCGGTGTAGCCGGTCCTGGCAATCCAGACTTCAGCACCGTCCACCTGCGCAATGCTTAAATTGTTACGGGCAGGCTCAGGCAGAAATCCTGTAGTGACGATGTTTTCCATAATCGCTCTGGATTCAGGCCCTTGCAGTGAAATCATGGCCATTTCAAAAGTTCGGTCGATCATTTCAATATCGCTGAATTTGGGTAGATGCTGTTCAAAATGGGCAATGTCCTTTTCACGGTTGGATGCGTTGACCACCAGCAGGAATTCATCTGCTTTAAACCGGTATAGATAGGCATCGTCAATGGCGCCGCCCTCCTCATTCTGGATCAGGGTATACTGGCTTTCACCAACCTCAAGTGCCGCGGCGTTATTGGTGAGGACATACTGTAGAAATGGCAGTGCGTCCTTGCCTCTAAAATAGAGGCGGCCCATGTGCGATACATCAAAGATACCCGCTGACCGGCGAGTGGCCATATGTTCTTTGATAATACCTTCTGGGTATTGAATCGGCATTTCCCAGCCTCCGAATTCAACCAATTTAGCATTCAGTTCCATGTGTTGTTTATGCAGTATTGTTTTGTATAGTTCACTCATAGGGATCTCTCTGTAATTAAAAGTTTGTCATGATAAAAATACCGTTTTCCTCAATTGTGGAAAATACCGAAATAATCAACGCTGCTGCTTGCTGCAGGGTTTTTTATGCAAGCTTTCGACCTAACACTGGCCCTTATCTGATCAAAATAATGCAACTCGCATGAGAGCCTCCTCATGTTCCTTTAAGGCGAGGACAATGACTACTCAGGAGACAAGGAGTTTTGCAATTTGTTATACAATAAGCATTTTTTGTCAATTTTCGTAGGATTACAGAAAAAACATGTTTTTTCCAAAATCAGAAATCCATCAAAACTGCATGTATGTTAAGGTTATCTGGACCGAGGATCTTTGCCAAGAACATGCAGTATTACAATAAATCCAAAATAATGCACACTTCAAATGGTATTGCTCGGACCCATTCCAGCTTGATGATCCAAGTCATCCGATCAAAACTTTAAAAAGCATGATCAGGTTAAGTGCCATCGGTAACCTAAGACATCGAATGTATTTTGGGAGAGCTTTGTTTATCACTGGACTTTCACGACCTCAAGCGTTTGCTTATGGACCAGCTTTTCTGAGATCCTTTTCAGTCCAACTTCTTCAAGCAGGTATTCAATCCCGCCTTTATCGCGAAAATGCAGGTAGTTTTTCAAATGGTCGTACCCGGCCACAAACTCAAAATACAGAGCAATCAATCCCAGGATGTTCATGGGAGCTGGTACGTAATAATCCAGGATGATTATTTGCGTGGCAATGCGGCGGGCTTCTTTGAGAACTGCTCCCCGGATGGGAGGAGGCATCTCGTGCAATGTCATTGACAGGATCGCCAGATCGAACTCGCCATTTTTGTATCCCGGCAGATGCATGGCATTGGCATGTGCAAAATCCACATTGGTACAGGTTGAACTTTCTTTTTCAGATCTTGCAAAATCAATCATTTTTGAAGAATGGTCAATTCCACAGATATACTCGCACTTGTCAGACAGCGTAAAAACCAGCTTGCCGGTGCCGCAGCAGATATCGATAACCTTGCTGTTTTTCGGCACCTGTTTTTTAATTATGTGTCTGACAGCCTTTAAGCCAGGGTCAACTCCAGCTGAAAAAATAAGCCCATCATACCATTTTTTCCCGTCGGAAAAATCAGAACGGGTCACATCGGTGACCGTATCTTTTTCCTTTAACACCTTTCGGGCCAAATGTTGCAGGCCCATCAAAAGTGGTGTTACTAACAACATGGTCAGGATATTGATTAAAAGTCCCAGAAAAAGTGGCACGCATGAGATTGCCAGCTTTTTCGGAGAATCGCTGATATGATATTTTTCAGCGTTTTTTACCCACAACAGCATCAAAACCGCATCATGAATACGCACGATTACCCCGATAACCAGGTTAACCATCCCACCGATCACAATGATAGTGTACCAATTAACTCCCACAACAATCCAACCGAAAACATCCCTGTTTTCCATGGCTCCCCCGTGGTTTTGTAAGACAGTTTTTAATGAAAGTATTTGGAGAAGGTCTATTGAGACAAGATGACCCCGAGCAGTGCAAGCTACCCGGATTATTCGTGGGCCTTTTCTTGAAAAATTAGCGCGGTTTAAATTTTTTGTCAAATGTCAAAAGTTTACGAATAGATAAGCAAGGCACTGCGGTGGCAAAGCCTGAAAAATTGAAAAACTGGGATGACAGTGCGGTCACCCCGGTCTGCATAATAATTCTGGTATTCCTTGGTGATCAGAATATCAGGAATACCACCGAAGCATGGTGGTAGTATGCTATGCCTTATACGTATTCATACCACGAAATTATTTCGATTTGCGTATTCTATTTATCAACCCAGTTTCTTGATTCAGGCCATTCATGGGAATTAGAAGCCTATCCTCAATGCCGATAGTATCACAGCCAATGATTATCTACGATAACCATACTCAAGAATAAAAAATTGCGGGTTTAAATCGGCCAAAGGTTCACGAAGCTTGGCCAATTCTTCTTCAGGACCATGAATTTCGAAACGAACAAGGTCGGCAATCTCAAGAGCTTCTTGAAGCAAAGCTCCAACATTATCAAGATGAGTCAAGCAACCCTCTGCATCTTCATATCCTTCTCTACAGTGAGCCAAGTTTCCATCAAAACTGAAACCATAATAAAGACATTTTGGCTCGGTTTGTGTTTTTTTAACAAATTCTTCACATCCCTTTTTGAAAGCCTCAAGTTTACCTTCCTTAACCTCAAAATAGGGTACGATTGTACAGCATTTGTCTGTGGTGGTCATGGCGTCCTCCTTACTCTAAATTTACGTGAAACAATTTATAGTTCATAGGATCATCATATTAACATATCAAATTGATCGCTTACGCAGGGGTATATTGTCAAACCTACAAGAGATTAAAAGCAACAGGATTTATGTGATATGAAAAAAATTCAGGGAATTATACCCGCTATAGTATTCGTAGCTTATTTTGAAAATTGAAGTTTCCCTTGCGCCCTCAATTCTTTCGGTAGCAGACTGCTATAAATTATCGTGTGTAATGGTGTTTTGATCCCTTTTGCCCGACCCAAGCGACACACAGCTCCGCTCCATGCATCGAGCTCAGATGGCTTATTTTCCTTTAGATCTCGCTGTAGTGAGGTCGTACCGTTATAGGGCAATGTATCAATGAATGACATTGTATTATTAACAGCACCTTCTTCTATGCCAATCCCGTTTGCTTTTGCTACGTCCAGCACTTCTTTCATGGACTGCACTAGCATCTGGCGCGTTTCGGGAACCTCGCGCAAGACACCAATAGGGGCATCGACCAGTGCACCAACTCCACCCCATGAGACTACAAATAAAAACTTCTGCCATAGAGCTATTTGAATGTCTGGTGGAATGTCGATTGTAATACCAGCCCCCTGAAAGACATCCCGAATTTTCTCCGTTCGTTCACTGTGACGCTTATCCAGTTCACCCACAGCGATATAGGGATCAGCACCAGCATGTTGGATATGGCCAGGGTCGACAATAAAGCTGATAATTTTGGCTAATCCTCCAACGACATGCTTCGCACCAAATTCATCCGAGAGTTGTGATGATGCTTCTACCCCGTTTTGTATGGGAACAATAACAGTCTCAGGTTCGACCAATGGTCGCAATTCCTTTAATACCAATGGCACCTGCCACGCCTTTACTCCAAGCAGTATCAAATCTACTGGGCCAACTTTTTCTGGGTTATCGGTTGCATTTGCCGGATGGACAACAAAATCACCACCGATACTATCAATACGTAAACCACTATTCCGGATCGCATTTAAATGCTCCCCGCGAGCAATGAAGGTCACATCTTCACCGGCTTTTGCCAAGCGTGCTCCGAAATAGCCACCAGCACCACCTGCGCCAAATATTGCAATTCTCATGGAGGCCTCCTAATGTTTATTTAAAGCGAGGATTATAGCAAAGAATCGGATGGGGATTCGTTTAATTGTTATACAATAAAATCTTTATCAATTTCGTGGGATTTCGAAGATTACATGCATCTTTCCACGGCCCAAACATCCAATATAACTCAATAATGTTTTGATATAAATTGATCATATTTAGTCGGAGTCGAGTTCTTCTAGAACCCGGCACAAATTATAAGAAACAAGGGGTGGACTTCTGTACCGGTGGCCTACAAAAGAAAATGCGTTTGAGGGAGGCGCATCGGTAATATTTGGAAGAATCCGCAAAATATTTATGGCAATGCGGCAATGATATTCCGGTATTCATCTTCTGAGAAAGCTTTCAGAGTCTCTGTACGGACAGAACCACCTGAACCAACAGCGAGAGCCAATTTAGCAGCGGTTTCATCGTCTGGAACTTCGCCAACGACGACTATATCGTACCGGCCCAATACTAAATAAAATTGTTTCAACTCCCCTCCCATTGCTTGAAACGCTTGTTTTACAGCATCTAACCGAGCAGGGCTCTCTTTGATGTTCTCTATGCCTTTTTGTGTATAATTAACCAACATGACATAAGTTGTCATAACTCCACCTCCTTCATAGATTTATCCTCGAACGCCTCCCTCAAAACCTACTACATTGGCTCAAACTCGTGATGAGTTTGAGATTTAAATGACTTTGGGTAAAAACTCGATAAAAGGCAGCCGTCTGAAACTGACTGCTCGTATGTAAAATAGAGAATCAGCAATCAAATTGAGATTAGATTCAAATTTATTGGCCCGGGCAAATGGTTGTTTGAGAGGTTAGTTTAGATTGCGTGTTTAGGTCTTTAACAAGCAAATGGAAGTGTGAGATTTTAAATCAAATAAGATGTGGCGAAGTATTCTATTTTTGTCTGTAATAAATAGATGCTCCAAAGTCAATAAAACTTGTTATATTTATTAGTTAAAAGGCTTTTTTAGAAGGTGATGATTACTTGCCGTATTTTGCAAATCCGTTGAAAAGGCATGTACGCTTAGTAAATCTGAATCGTGGACTCTTGCCACCCATTAAAAGGCTCCTGTCAATAAAAAACACTTCCCCATCGCAAAAAGGGTCATTTTTGCAGGAACAACCTACCCTGAACGATTGCCTCCTACCGATGCCTGCATCCGGTTTTTCA
>Ga0126332_10000397_pt1 | contig 16057 bp, 8 predicted proteins | sample InaspJWI42metaG_FD_94482 | JGI IMG/M metagenome (GOLD analysis project Ga0126332, IMG submission 94482) | Marine gutless worms symbiont microbial communities from Oahu, Hawaii - Inanidrilus sp. 2 OAHU.JWI-42 metaG | ecosystem: Host-associated > Annelida > Digestive system > Unclassified | place...
ATAAGAAATCGGGGACGGCGAGTCAAAAAATCTGGTCGCCGCCATATTTTTACTTCCGGTTTGGCCTCTAGCGCCCCGGGACCTTCCTTTGTTGCCTTATTCTGGTCTATATTGTCGTATTTCGTCCCGAATGGCCTCCCTATCGCCCGTGACAGCTGGGCAACCGGTCGGGGAGGCCAGGTCCGTTCGCGTGGTACTACATCCGGTTCACCAGACGTCACATCGTCGCGTATTCCGCGACTCCGATCACGCCGAGTGTTTCAATGAGTTTCGTTCAGCTGGCTATATGCTTGCCTGGCAGACGTCCGACTGCATAGGCGGATCAAGCCCATCATGTTGAGATGGGGCTATCCTCCTATTTTGGGCCTGGGGCGAGGCCCAAAGCCTGAGGCCCAAAGGGCCGAGAGCAGGGATGGTGTTCTTGGGGAGGAGGCAATCAGCCCCCTCCCCAGCAGCTAGCGGGTTTGGGATCGCTGTAAAGTTTTCTTGCATTCTAGGGGTGCCGGATGGCCTCCTGGAACTTGTTGGGGCCACGTTCGGAAGGGGGCATGCCCCCCTTGCGCCCCTCCCTTTTAAATCCGACTACGACCGACTGCCGGTACTGTGTTCTTTGTCAATTATGTCGGTGAAGATGATGATGATGATGATGATGATGATGATAAGTACCAAGTTGTCTGATGTTTCTTTGGTGTCGCTTGTGGCTTGAGGTCCGGTTTACCGAACTGACCGACTCTCCCCCTCTTCCCCTGTAACCGCTCCAGTCACTACTACAGGAAACGGTTAAGAATTAGGTCTATGGGAATGCGATGGCCTTCCTGATGCCCAGGGGCGTAACTTTCTCCCAAAAAGTGTGGGTTCCACTTCCCCTCATCTTCTCTTCCCTCTTCTCCACCTTCCTTCCCCTCCCTCCCCCCTTCCCTTATCTTTAGAAGTAGGGCCCTTAGTCGAGATAGGGGTCTGGGGGAGTGCTGTAAGTTCTCCAGGAGAGGTCCGGGGCAGAGCCCCGGCCGCCCACGCATTTCTGCGCAATTTTAGCTCAAACGATAGCCTCTTATAGCGCTTAAAAGTGGGGGTACAGTACCCCCCTCACTTTAGAAAGTGGGGGTTCGCGTACCCCTCATACCCCTAAAATTGCGCCTATGCTGATGCCCATAGCATACAGCGTCAGCGCAATGAACATTTCAGTGATCAGCATAGTCGCATCGATGTCCGACCGACGCTTGTGTATATGCAGTACATGTCCGGCTTGGCCCATGCACGAGCCTCGCAATGTATCGTACAGTGGACAAAATCGCTCGCAGATATCATACATCGTCATCTCCAGACGATCAGCAGCTACAACCCGAGCGAAGCGCGCTGCTCTGCTCTAAAAGGTAAACGTAGCCCATACTCCATTACATATGCCAATCAAGTCGTGACGCTGACGCGCGTGACCAATGAACGCGTCGTCTAACTGGGTCGACTAGTTACAGGTCAGTTCAGTTCAGTTCGGCTCATGTAATGCGAACACGCATTATTACCCGCGCGACGCTATGCTAGCTCGGGTACTAGCTATGTCTCTTTGTCTGTCACAAGTCGAAACGATTATATATCGAAACGGTTGAACGAATCGGACTGGTTTTGGCATGGGCGCTTCTTTCCACCTATCCTACACTGCGTTATAAGGAAATTCAGTATACCTTGAAATATAAGAGTACTCTTTCTGGAACGTTGCTCCAAACTGTTTTCGCCGCAGCATATTATCGTCTAAGCGTGTTATCAACTTAGTTCAAGAAAGGTGGACGCTCACAGTGTGATAAACTGGACCGTCGTCAGTCAACTTAGTTGATAATGCCTCCGAGCTCCGACGCTCGAGCACTTTAGCTTATCGCACAGACCGTCAAGCTCTGTCTACAGCACGATTTTGTCGCGCGGGTCAATGAGCGACAGGTGATACACGTGTAAATTTCGGCAGCAACTTACGAGATCTTTGATGTGCATGAGCGAGAACTGAAGAGTGACGACGACTGTTGATGAAGAGTTGATGAGTGGACGAGCAAACTGGTTGTACGCGGAGAACAACTTGCTCAACAGTTGTTCACACTGAGCGTCTACCTTTGTCCAGCTAGTTGATGAGTAGACGTGCAAACTGGTTGTACGCGGAGAACAACTTGCTCAACAGTTGTTCCTCGTCGGACTCCGGACGTTTAGAAGGTCTTCTCTCCAAGCCGTCCACTGAACACAACATCAGAGCTATTAGCTGTATTCTGTTTACTTACTTGCTTACGGATGTCGGCGTGGCGTAGTGGTTACGTCGTTGGCCTGTCATCAGCGTTTCTCGACGTCAGGCGCGCTTGATACTGGAGTTGAGACCCGGCACACGACTTCATAACACATTCTTTTAATCACAACTGTCAAACCGCAGGTGTACTTGAGAATAAAACAATATGTAGGCCTAGCAATATAAAGGTCAATAAAAATCATAATACAACATACTAAAGATAAAATTCGGCATGTATCAAGCCACCCAGTCCACATCTGACAGTAACGATGAGTAAATATTCTGTCTTAATTCGATTCATTGCCGGCTATGGGTCACTGTGTCGGGCGGCAATGACGGCTATCAGAAACGACAGCCAACGCAGGCCGATATTGTTAATGCTTGTGTGTCTGGGCCTTGAGTGAGTGAAATTAAGTGCTATTGATTTCAAACCGTCTAGTCTACATCACTTAGCCTACTGGTTGGTCGGCAGTTGCATCGCAGTTGGTTGTAAACTGTCACTGTTGGTTGAACGGTTCAACCAATAAAAACGCGAAAATGGCCGAAACGCCCTTTATGTAGACGCTTTCTCGCGGTCGATAAATTGTTACAGCTACCTTCAGGCCCCCTGCCCCAGCCGACTGTCTGATCAATCGTTTGGCCGCGCGTACATCTGTGGCTCAAAACAGTTTGCCCAACCACTATTCAGTCCACTCTTTTCTTGTCTACTTATTTCACAACTTTCACAAATGACATTCAACAAGTCGTGAACGGATTTTCACACACCGTTTTGAGTTGTGACATTCAAACGGCAGTTAAACAAACTACCGGGTGATCCATAGAAAAGTGCCGCCCAACATTTGTGCCAGACAAAATAAAAAGTTGATAAAAAATTTGCGAGAAAAAAATCAACTCCATAACTACGGACTCTTCTCGGTAAACAGACAAACATAACAAACTTACCAAGTGGCATGAAAACCGTGCTTTAGTTACCTAGCCACGATCACAGGAATTGGGGACGTTTTTATAGATGACCACTCGGTAGGCCTATACCAAATAGGCCTAATATACTCAGCCAAAGTGGCGGGCTGATGCGGACTTTGTCAGAATGATCGCTTTATCGACATCGTGTGCGGCCAGCACCGACACAAATGAACGAATTTCTCCCACAAATGAACCGAGTGGCCCATTACTATGTGAATAACCAATTAGTCCAGATTTACGGCAATGCAGCGAAATACGTTGCGTCGTCATCGGCGAGCTATGATCGATTGAACGGAAGATATCCTGCGGGCACTTGCCGCCTGTCACCAAGGCGACAGCCGTGTGACGTCACCACCAACTCGGTCGCTGATTGGCCAATTACCGGACGACGCAAACACCGGACGCAATTCGTCAAACGTCGCCATATTGATCCCGCTATTACGATTCCGTTCTACATGCTCCAACGTGCATAATTTTTGTGGTGACTAGCATAGACTAAACTTTTACTTCTCATAACTTTTGTACTGATTAACAGCTAATAATCCACTGTGTCCACAGTGAACCCCGCAGAAAAGGATAAACCAATCGAGATGTTGTTTAGTGGAGGTAGCACTCGCGTGGGCCAAAAACCGTATATTAAATGGGGTGCCACCTGGTAAATACGATGGAAATGATCTATGCGGCGGCGTGGACGATGCGGGCCGTCGCTCGCATTATTGTAGTAACTTATTTCGAGTACTAGATACACATACGATTCGCCCAAATCTAACGATACATATCGCGTGCATCAAACGAAGCTGTCATTCAGTAGTGGCTCATCTGTTGGATTGAGTTCTCATTCAGATGATTAACCCTAATCTCTTTTTAATTAGTCGTGTCACTGCACTCGCATAGCTTATATCAATCAGATGATTAGCCCTGATCTTTTTTAATAATTAGTCGTGTCACTGCACTCGCATGGATTATGTCAGTGCTCCGAACTTTTTTAACCAATTTATCTTTCCAATAGCTCGTTTTGAAGTAGCATACTAAATTTCTGCTAATCAGTTTTCAATAGGCCCAGCTCAATTTTATTTTATGTGTAAGTACGCATGAATGCATGAATTGTGTTTGTCCGGGACTACCCATGTCAGTCGGTACCAGAAAGGTAAAACCAATCTGGATTTCACTGAACCAAGAGACAGTGAGTGGCAGTGGCATCAGCTGGGCCATATGCAAGTCTGCACCTCGCTTCAGACAGATAACCACGCCAGCAACCCACCACTCAGTGGTGCTGCTGAGTCAGAAGATCCTTAGTTTCTACAAACAATAAGAACAAGGTCGTAAGCTTATTTACTTCGGTATCGTGGAATTCGAGCGTAGGATGTTTTCTCGCCCCACGGACATTTGACTCACTCGGACACTTGTCTTTCCACAAAAAATTCACCATCGGCTTCCGTATCTAACTCTAAACCTGAACCTCAGCCGACAATATAACCCTAATGACTTAAACCCTAACCCGATACTTTAACCATAGCCGTAGTTTTAAACATTATCCCCATAACCCTATAACCCCGATTTTCGCGACGGCTCTTTCCGGGCAGCGGGTGTCCAGGGGGGAAATGTCGGGAGAGGGGGGGCGAAATGTCCGATCACGATGGAATTCACATATCTCGTCTGTCGCCACCAAATCCCCGTGAATCGCAATATAGCGGCAAGTCATCTCGTGTCGGCCCAGCCGGCCTATACTCATCGCCGCCGGGCATCAGTCGATATCCGCGGTGGAGTTTCCGGCACTAATTGCGCAGCGCAGCCCACAAGGCGCCCACGTCGAGTCCATTTCACACGTGTCTGTGTTGTGTTCTCGACAACGAGACAACTCGAGAAATGAGAAAAACTGGCTGACAAAACGCTACCGTGCAGCCGTACACACCATGAGTCTATAAAAAACAAGACACTAAACTCTTGCCCATAACTTCCCCAAATATTAGCCGATTTTCAAAATTCTTTCGTTGACAGACTCAGTGGTAAAATTTGGAACAAACTCGTACTTAAATATTCCACCACAACTTAAATATGAAAGAATAATGAAAATCGGTTAACATTTGGGGAAGTTATGGGCAAGAGATTAGTGTCTTGTTTTTATGACTTACGGTGTAGTTACACTGTAAAAGATATGCAACGTTTGGCCTAATAAATGTCTGTAAATAGTAATCTCTCAAAAAGTGTCTAGAATCGCGCTTTGTGGTTAGTGTGAGTTCGTGTCGCCTAGGCTTGAGACAATATGTGTTAGTGCGTTTATCAGATAAAATGTAGCGAAGTACGTGTCGAAAGTTGCGCAAAACAGTAGCAAATAATGTTTCATCCATGTCGTCGACCAGCTGTCATCTTTTTCGTTAAATTTACCATGAATTTCAGCCTCATATCGGTCATTCCCCTTTCGATCTGCCACTGGCACGGGTCAGGCACTCTAAACACTCACAAGCTATATGCGGTTGCCGAGATGGTAGCTTAATGCTGGTTTTGTATACACAACTTCACATTAAACTGATTGTTAATCAGAAAAGGTGATATTACTTCGCAAAAGGTTTGCATCTTGCTGCTGGCTGACTGACTGAATGTCTTTATTATGACATCTGACAAACCGCAGATGAAATTACAATGCATGTATAGATAAATGATAGGCCTATAGTCTGTACAATAATATCGTCTTTTTATTTCTGCTGTTTTCAGCGTGTCAATACGCTGCTAACATTTTATTTTGCATTTTCTATTTCTGGTAACACAGGTAAAACAAATATACATAAAACCGCACACCTGATATCAGCATTGAAGCGACGTACACAACAATCCAGGTAAAGTTCACAGGTGGGTAGATGAGACGCATGGTTGCTGATGCTGGCGTCGCGACGCCTCTAGTCTCGTATGATGTCCATCATTCTGCACCTGTGACAGCACGCACAGAATAGGATTTCAATCGATGGTCGACTCGCATTGTTTTCTCGTCTGCATAATCATTAGTTTACCCGCAGGAGTGTAGTCCTAAAAAAGAAGTGGGGACGCCTGAAACAAGACTTAGACAGAGATGTTTAAACAATTTAGCCCTACATACACGTACACTCATACACGTCAGAAAAATTGCCACAGCGGATCTTTGGTCTTGTCCTGCGATACAGCTACTCGTGTTTGAGTGTCTTTAGCAGATCGATATTAATTCTGCTGTACTGACATTATCTTACACTGCGTTTCAGTAAGTAACCAGTTGCAACAGTGGACTAACTTTTGCACGAATTTCAGTCCAAAAAAGTGGGGACGCCGTCCCCCGCGTTCCCGCCCCTGTTTACCTGCAGTGATTAAAAACATCGAACCGCTGGTAGCGTACCGCACGTGGATCACGCTGTCGCAGACGGACTCGCTCGTCTGCTGAACATACAGGTGGACGCTTAGCGTGAACAAGTATCAGCTGTAGCGAATTGTGCTGCAGACAGAGCATGACGGTCTCTGCGATAAACTACAGCGGTCGAGCATCGAAGCGCGGAGGTATTATCAACTTAGTTGACCGACGACGGCCCAGTTTATCACGCTCTGGGCGCCCACCTTTCTCGAGCTAAGTTGATAGCACGTTCGACGATCGATATGTCGTGGCGAAAATTTCCGAAATCAGGAATTTGGGACGAAGTTCCAGAAAGAAGTACCCTTATTTTTGTAGGTACTTGAATTTCCTTAAAACACACAGTAGGACCGGTCGAAAAAAGCCTCCATGCTAAAAACCAGATTAATCGGTTCATCCCTTCTGATAGAACACCGACTTGTGACCGACACAGACACAAGCACAGACGCAGGACCACAGCTAGTACGCGCTAGCATAGCGTCGCGCGGGTAAAATCTGGCCAAACTCGTCGGTTTGATGTCGACCGTCGCAAATATTGTCAATCCACTTTTAGCAACGACGCTCGCCAGTTTATAGTACACACTCAGCGTCCACCTTTGTCGGGCTAAGTTGACAACACGTTGCGACAATCGACGAAGAATGGCGAAATTTTTGAAATCCAGAGTCCGCCGAGTTTGCGACAAAGTTCCGGAAGGCAGTGCCGCTGTTTTTGACAATAGTCAAACGTCCTTGCTAACAATGGTCGAATGAAGTCGCCGTGCCAAAACCAGATCAATCCGTCCAGTCGTTTGCATGATAATGCCGACTTGTGACAGACACACAGACAGACACAGGGTGTTGTGCGAGTAACAATAAAGCCGGCGCAACTACAATCTGTCCGGTAAAAATTCCACTATATTTTGGTTCCAACTTTGCCATACTATCTGCCAATTTTTAAAATAATTCCAGCAGGCACTGAGTAGTAAATGTCTAGCAAAGCAGTGATGAAACGCCCGACGCCATCTCGAATGCGTTAATAGACTACCTGATAAAATATTAATGTCCGGAAAAACAGTAATAGCCGAAAACACGTGCATGCAGGCTGATTAACGATACAGCACTTCACGAGTTTTTACTCTTTAGTAACGTGATTTATTATTATCATTCTTTATTACGCGAGATAAAGGCAGCACACAAGTACAATGAACACAAACGGCTAAAATACAAAACATCAATGCAGATCTAAAATGTAAAAACACCGAACTGAAGTAAGATAGCCAAACACAATGATCTAAAACGCTATGAACAGGCTGGTAAATGAACACCATACTGCGTTAACTTATTAGGACTGTTCACTCCAACTGAAAACAAAGAGAACTATATGGAACTATGCTGGCGCTCCACAGTGGTTTCATAAGCAAGTAACTGAACTGTGAAAATCCTGAACCAATTCCCGATACAATATCTTTTACTATAAATTTGCTGCTGAGTAAGCATATGGTTTGATTTTCATTGCTGCGTGTTTGCATGCATTCCTGCTGAAAGATATGAGATCTTACCTAAGCTTATAGCGGTAAGAACTATAGTGACAGTATCGTACGATGTTATGCGTCATTACGTGCATGTACAAGTACCAATTTGATGCACAGTCGACCATCTGTGACTTGCTAATGATCGCCTGAACGACTGTTAAGTGTGCACCGTTTTTGTTGTCTATATTCTCGTTAGCTGCAGGTGCGTTAAGTCGGTACTTCTGTGGTCTTTACGGCTATTGGTAATAGGGAACGAAAGTGTGCCGAAAATTATAATAAATGACAAAATAAATTTATTTTTTAACTGCAATCAGCATTTTGGTAATTTGAAACCATAACTGTTTCCGACTGCTGTTTGATAAATTGCTTCCGCATATTTTATTAGAAAAAAGTATTATATTTCAGTATTGGAACTGGCCAACTCAGGGAACCAACACTGTGCCGTGCCGACTTTCGTTCCCTATGCATACGAGTATCAGCTGTCACTAATTGACCCGCGCGACGGAATCGTGCTGTAGACAGATCTTGACGATCACTGTGATAAACTTCGGGCGACAGGAGGAGAAAGTTTTTGTCGAAAGAATCGACGGAGGAGGCGACGTAGGTGGAAGCTGTGGAGTTTTGTGCAACAAGTTCAACACAAAGACTATTAGTACTAATATTATTTCGCGAGTGCTGCAGTCGCTGTAGATTCCAGCCATATGACGCTTCGTGGAATAGATTCAGGCCGCCTTGAAATTTTGTTAACCGGCACGTTGTCAACAATGTGGTTCATGGTCTGTCGCTGGCCACAATCACCAGAAGGTGACTGGGTGAGACCCTATTTGTGCAAGTTAGCACGACATGGGCCTTGACCTGTCAGTCGGAAATGTCTGATCCGGTATATCGTGTTAGAGGTGTTGATGGCAATGGCAGTTGTGCAAAGCATTTAACTGTAGAATCTTCTACGGTCATTTGTGCTGCTAACAGTCATACGTATTATTAGTTATCCGTCACTCACTCTCTCTCTTTCATTCCAGACTTTAAACCTTCCTTTTCTGCAAATCCTCCCACTGCATCCTTTCTTTTTCTTCTTCAGGACTGACTATATGATTCTACGTAAGCATCGAAGTGCCATCGCGGAAAAATTTTTAACTAGTGCGCACTAGATAGTATGTAGTGCGCACTACTTAGTAACTAGTGCGCACTAGTTAAAAATTTTTCCGCGATGGCACTTCGGTGCTTCCGTATGATTCTCCAGACTTTTACTGTGACTTCTGAGCATATCCGTTTTTACTTTTTAGTTTTTTTTCTGTTTTTCACTTTTTTTCGTTGTCGTTTCTGTGCGGTAGATTAAGCTGACTTATGTCTGCTTTCGAGCGCACATTAAAATAGCATCTCGTATCGTATCGTATCAGAGACCATGTATGATGAGGGAGATGGAAGCCTGGCGGCGGATAGTAGGGTCGGTAACAATAGTGTTTGGTTGACCACAGAAGCCAACAATGAACTTGACCCATGTGGCAGCGAGGCTTTCAAATCGGCGTACGTCATTCACGGCGACGAAGTAGTACTCTGGCGTCCGGTATAGTCCGAATTCCACTGCAGACTGACCCGATCAGACTTTGTCGGAGACCTGGTCACAGGCGCGGAAACGTCTGGTCGGGTCCGGTCCGGTTCGTGTCAAAATTCCTGCAGGCGGACCCAACGGAAACGGACTTTCTCCGAGACCCGGGTTGCAGATCTGCGTCTCCGACGACGGAGACCCGGGTCTCCGAGAAAGTCCGTTGGGTCCGCGAGGATCACCGACAAGTCCGCGGACTTTGTCTGTGGACTTTTTTGTTGTCTGGTCGAACGTCCTCTTCTATCATCTGCCAGCCAAGCGCGACGTTCAACTAACGACTCGACTGCGTTGTGCTAGACAATATCCAACAATTTGTGCACGGACTAATCGTTATAAAAACTCTTTTATTCTATTTCGACTAAATCATTTCCAGTGATGTGATTTTGTTCATTTTGTGTATGCATGATTTTCCTGTATGTTTGTTTAATTCAGCCTTTCGAGGCTGCCAAAATCCAATAAACGGTTTGTGTGTCGTAGCCTTGTCTGCTCTATCTAGACACGGGTCTGTGATCTTGAACCCCGACAAAGTCCGTTATGTTCGCGCGGGTCTCGAACAAGTCGGCGGACTTTGTCGGGTCGGGTCGGGTCGGGTCCGTGTAGTGGGATGTGGCATTATTCAGACCACTAGCGCACCTTCCCGCGTCAACACCGGCCAGCACAATGCCGTCCAGTCTGTCGCCGAGATTTCGCCGATACAACCACCGCGTGTGCGACGGCGGTGTGCCGGATCCCCGGGGCGGCCTACCGATCCATTCATAGTCGCACAAAGACATCCGGGTCGAGACAAGGCCAAGTGGGGCCGCACTAGCGGGCTGATATCGGGCCGACACGTTAGCCGCCCACTGCAGTGGCGTTGACGTAGCGATAAGCAACGGTAGGTCATCTATAGCGTCTCTGGAGATAGGAATGATAAAGGCACCAAAACAAATCCCGGTCCACCGGTCAGTCGGACACCGCCATTCAACTGTGTTATATGACAACACAGATGGCCAGGGAGAGTAGACCTATGGACCTATCGTAGTATCACCCCCGTAGAGACGGCTTCAACTAAACTTAGCACCACAGGCTTCATTCGCAGGAGAAATTAAAAAGCATACAAACTGGTTCCGTAACCGTACGCCTAACACTAATCCTAGCCCGCGGGTGGACGGATAAGGAAAACTGAGGGACTGGAATTTGACGGACTGGAAAATGATGGATAAAGCCGTAGCAGAATTTTAAGGTCTGGAAAAAGCGGTAGGCTGCCAATACTTTCCGCCAGGCCCGCATTTACCCTCGCAACCCTTAAGAGGGCTGCTACCAGTTTCGCTGCTTGGTGAACAGAGGCACGATGGATGTGAACAGTTTGCCTAAGACTGTTACCCGACATCGTCGCGGCTGCAATTTGGACCTGGGCCCTTCTGCGCCTGAGTCCAGCACGCTAACCACTCGGTTACCGAGCCACTCCAAGCCATCGATAATTTACCAAAATAACTCCTCACGACCTTATCAGCCCGGGCAACTAGTGTCAGATCTTAATACAGCAACGATGTGGTAAATTTATGTAATTTTACCGTCCACATTTAACATACACAAAAATAACGCACGCTAAAATGCGTATGGACGTTTGAAAAATACCATTTTTACCACAAATGCGCTCGTCGTGCGCAAGAAGGCCGCTTTGAAAACCAACTGGACAATGACATATATATGTGGAGAGATCGATTTCGGCAAAACATGAGCCACAGCTCGCTTCGGGTAATGACAAAATCATATACTGGAAACCATATCATTAAGCTGTCAGATCTCGTTGATTAGGATCTATATGCGGAGGCGGTGGAGTCGTGTCAATTTCACCGCGGGCATGAAATCGATTCGGTATGATGTATAAAGCAGCCTAAAGCCGATGAGCTTTGAGGAGGAATCAAGTACAAGGGTTTCATTTGTGACGTGAGTGAACATAGTTTAGTCCAATATTGTACTGATATTTTGTCGTTTTAAAATTCAATTGCTTCTATCGTGCTCAAAACCTGTTTTCGACAAAAAAGTCTGTGACCAGATCGCAGACGTGCTGGATCTATCTCGACATGTTGAGATAGATCTAGCAGATCGCAGACGTGCTAGATCTATCTCGACATGTTGAGATAGATCTAGCACGTCGCAGACTTTTCTTCAGCACAAAATGTCGCAGACCTGTCGCAGTCATGTCGCAGACCGAAAAAAGTCTGCTGACGTGTCTGCAGACTTGTCGAAAACGTGGTCGAAGACCTGGTTTTAAGCAGGTTTTGAGCAAGTTTGAACTAACGGAATTTTGCAGTTTGACTACTGGCAAGTGCACACCGACGCTCTATCGCCGAAGCAGTGAAACCAACTAGTCCATTCACTGCCACTGACTCGAAAAAGTCGTAAGCAAAAAAACGGCTAATGCCCAAGTCACAGCGCCCGCCAGACAAGACAAGACAGTTCAGTCTGTGTGAATTGGGTCTCGAGACCGTCGGGTCGACTCAATTCACACCGCCACACCAGAGACGACAAGACGGTTCTGTCCGTGTCGTGTCTGGCGTGCCGATGTGAATTGGACGATTGCTCTGAACGTGTTCAGACTTCAAATTTTCTGTCGGCGACAGTCTTGAGTTGTCGGGAATCCATTTCACACCACCGAAGCGGACGCGACACAGACAAGACAGTTTGGTCGTGTCTAGCGTGGTGATGTGAATTAGCTTTTGAATCTATGGTCTGACAAGTGCGCGTATAAGCAGAATCGGTAGAAGGATCTGTTCTGTCGTCGAGTGATGAAATTGTGGCGCGAACCGGTGTAGCCTACGTCTGCCACTCCATAAAGCTGCCGACGGCGACAGCTAACGTAATAGTACCGTCGACAGGCCGGAACTGCACGGAATATCGATATCTTAAGAATATTTCACAGCTATAACTCCACAGCAATGTACTCTGGTACGCAGTAACGTGATTGTAGTGGCTTAAGGCCTGAATGCATGCGTAGTTCCTCGTGGGACGTTAAATGTACATGTAATAAAACTTATAAACTCTTGTCACGTGCCGTGAGAAACTACACGTGCATTCAGAACCATTTTGGAGGTAGCCGAGTTTCCTCATAACGTGCTGCGGATAAGTGGAAAGAAGCATCCATGCCGAAAACCAGCTCGATCCGTCCAATCGTCTCGATACAATACCGGCTTGTGACAAACGTTGAAACAGACGGACACAAGTACCGTCGCGCGGTAAAAACCCTTAGCGGCCGGGGCACAGGCTCAAGAAATTATTTCCAATCCAATCCAACCCATGGGTCCATTTTGTGTGACCCGATCGAACTCAACCCATCAGCTGACTGACCCAACCCAACCCAACCCAACCCACTACAAGTGGAAAAATTTGAACCCAACCCGACCCCACCCCACCCAATACAACTAAAAATGGAGCTAGCTTACAGTTTAGTAGTGACGCATTTTTATACACAGAACTTATCTCGTTCTTTAAGTCAACCGAGCATCAACTTATTCGTGTTCTTTACTGATGATTATACATATTAAAACGTTGTCATTATGTCACTCAATAACGTAATCATTTCAAATTTTTAGTACTTTTGCTATAGTGGACCCAAACCAACCCAATCCATGGGTCTATCTAACCCATAGACAAGTCTGTTCCAACCTACCGTTGCATAATGTGCCCAAGGGTTGATGGGCACTCCGTGGACAATAGAGCTAGCGATTCGCGAGCCAAAATTGACGGCCGATTAACACTAACGGCCGTCATTGTCGACCGTCACTGTTAGCCCTTGAGTCGAGGGCGTAATATCGCAGTTACAATGCAACTGCATGGCGTGCATAGAATTGCCGGCACTGCGCAGCATCAATAATGACACTCTTTATCTTCGTGCTTAATTTGATTTTAGCACCCATCCACGCGATTGGTGCGGAACTGCGCCGAATAGTAATGGGTTAATTAAGCGGTTTAACCATCTTTATGGTCGCTTGATTTTTGCGTCTGTTGCTAAACAGTCTCTGCAATAGGTGCATGCGTTTCACTCTGAATGTATTAGGATAAAGTTTCTGTCCGTTTAAAAATTAAAGAAATCGCAGGTTAAAGTCAAACTGTTGTCTATCAAACTGACTGTCAAACGTGGGCCGTTAAACGTGTGTGTGTGATTATTGGTTGTGTTTGGCATGTACAGTATCGTGTGTTTAAGGCACCCAAATGCATTGGCTCGACAGACCAGTTTTTGAGAAGCTGTTAGCATGCCTTTGTAGGCATTTTTGTGCCTGCGACTGCCGTCCTGTAGGCTGCTACAGACATTATGTTTTTTACTTATGTTTTGCCGAAAAAAACTAAATTTAAATGCAAATACAGCGATAGCGTAATCCTACTCCTATTTGCGAAATATGCAACGAGTGTGATCAGGCGGTCTCGGAAATTCCAGTCAGTAGTGTGATTATTTTGCTATATGCTGTTTGATGCCGGTAAATATTGCGGAATGATTGATTTATAGTATAAATCAATCATTCCGCATTTTATAGATTGCTTAATTGATGGGATGATTAATTAATTTATCGATTTATTGATCGATTTTGTCGTTTTTTATTTGTCGTTAGTTCGCGAGTGCGTGGAGTATCAGTACAGCTTCTCAAGCGAACTACACTTAAGCAACTAAGTAAATAGTTGAGTAAAGTGTTCATAAAAAGTAACAAAGTACAGAGTACAGAGTGCGCATATGTATGTGAAGGAATCTTCGCCACGATCTGAATTGCAATGATTCCAGGAACGCGTAAATCGTGGCATGCCGCAGAAAATGCTCTTACGATAGCCATCGGTTCCGCTGTAGCACGGGCAAAAACGGTGCTAAATCGGGGATGACTGGATGTCTATAGATTCGGTCGGTTTCGTGCAGAACATTCTACTTTTACGGTAACATCGAGAAAGGATTTATTTTGGTTTGCGGGTCACTGAGTACACTCTTCGACGAAAAATGGCGTGTGCTCGTAGTGCATCAATAGGCTACTGCTTGTATGCCTGTTTGTACGCCTATGTCATATCGTGCAATGGCACTATGATCTCATAAAAACACTAGATGCAAGGCAAAGCCTGACTGTAGCCCACCCAGCTATCCCTCTAACCGCCTGTTAATTATTGTTAATTTGTTACTTAACTGGTTCGCCTGCGTCAATCGAATCAGGTAATTTGTTTTCCTGCGCCCTGCGTAGCAATTGCCATTCTTGTCGTATGCCGGCGGCGCTGCCCTAGCGAATGTCATGCGAACTAGAAGGTGTGGAATCTAGGTCGAATTTGGTCACAGAACTGATTGCCACGGCAACGTCGCTTGAGAGATCGAAAAATAAACCTCAACTCTTTCATCTGCGGCCAAAGTTCTGACAATCCTGCAAATTTCTGAAAAGATCGGTCGGGTAGATATTGACATAATTGGTCTGGCGAAGTCACTAAAATATTAAAAAACAAAACATCAGCAAAACATAAGCCCTCCTCGGCTGCGCTTCGTACAGAGCGGGTGGGCTAACGAGCTATTAACTACGCGAAACGTTTTTTGGACTTTGGATAAAACTTTCAACCAGAAATACAATTTGTCTGCATTTGTACACATACATGTAAGCGAACAAAACGTCTTTAGTATCGCTGAAAATTCATCCCATTTACAGAAAACCAGTGCTGAATAATATGTCCATCTCGATTGATATTAATAAGAGTGGGGACATTTCGTCGAGACAACTAATGTTCCGGCAGGCCCATTCCACTCGAAGTTCTGGGTGGCGGTCGCTCCCCATGTGACTGTTGCCATCGTTTACTTCTTTATGATAAAGGAAGATACTTGTCTGACGACATTTATAGTGCTCTGCTTGCGACAATATCGACAGAACCGCGCCCATAGGCGCTATAACCACACGCCGGTCGGCTTAAGTCGTGCTCACATATGCGACAGAAATAGGACGCTTACCTCGCTCATCTTCTACCCACATGTTTACCAGCAGTCGAATGAGCCACACCTGCCCTTTACTCCCCAACAGGGAACGAAAGCGTGTCGGTACAATTGGCACAGTGCCGGTTCTGTGGGCTGGCCATTTCCAATGCAAAAATATAAAAATATTTTTCAAATAAAATACACGGAAGCAATTTTATCAAACATCACTCGGAAACCGTTATGGTTTCAAATTAGCAAAATGCTGATTGCAGTTGGCCTGGGTGGCTGGTTACACACACGAAGTGAATGCGGTCGTCCATTCTTGTACTCATAGTTGTGAAGTTCGAACTTTTTGAACTTTATTCTTTGCTTGAACTTTATGAACTTTATTAAAAATAACATAAAGTTCATAAATTCAAGAATGCATATAATTGCATGCAAA
>Ga0126332_10000399_pt1 | contig 15990 bp, 17 predicted proteins | sample InaspJWI42metaG_FD_94482 | JGI IMG/M metagenome (GOLD analysis project Ga0126332, IMG submission 94482) | Marine gutless worms symbiont microbial communities from Oahu, Hawaii - Inanidrilus sp. 2 OAHU.JWI-42 metaG | ecosystem: Host-associated > Annelida > Digestive system > Unclassified...
ATTGGAATCTGACCCTATCGCAGTTGGCCATCTTCTTTGAAGGCCGGCTTGATGCTGCACTCGATCTGTGATCTGATGGATCGAGTGTTTTTACGTTGACACAAAATTCTGAACAGTCTCTGATTTTACGCTTTGCCAATTCGATCGCCAGCGCTTTGCTGGCGCCGATTATACCAGCCTTGGCCGCGCTATAGTTGACCTGGCCGCGATTGCCCATTACCCCCGACACCGAGGACAGGGTTACGATCCGGCCGGGTCGACGGCGGCGAATCATCGGCATTATCAGCGGATGTAAAACGTTATAAAAACCGTCGAGATTGGTTCTGAGCACCAGGTCCCAGTCTTCCCCCGGAATCGCGGGAAATGCGTTGTCGCGCGCAATACCGGCATTACAGACGACGCCATAGTAGGCATCGTTAGCTTCGATATCCGCTTCGAGAATTTCGCGGCATTGTTCGCGATCGGAAATATCGAACTGCAGTACCCGGGCTTGTTGTCCGAGTTCCCGAACTTGAGAGGCGAGATCCTCGGCCAGCTGGCGCTTGCTATGACAATGAAAAACCAGGTCGTAACCGTCTCGGGCCAGCTGCATAGCAATGCCCGCGCCGATACCGCGACTCGAACCCGTTACCAACACGGTATTACTCACGCGAGCGCCTCCTCGAGAAATTTCTCGGCATTTTCGGGTTGAAATACGTTGACCACGGCCACCGCCCTGGTTTCATTCCCCGTTAATTCACAGTTAAAAACATTGAGCCCGTTCGCCGCGACTATCTCGAGTTCCACCTCGATCCGTAATGTCTGACCGCGGGCAAAGTAGTCCACGCTGGAGGAATAGTTCCTGGAACCGAGCAACAAGCCAATCTTCGGGACGCCCCCTTTGTTACGCTCCTGCAATCCGGCGTAGGCTGCAATTGTCTGCGCCATATACTCCATTCCTATCCAGGCCGGGACCCCGCGTTCGTCGGCGAACATCGATTCGCCGCTAATATCCACTTCCGCATGCAACCACCCCTCGCCATATCCCAGGATCCGACTTAACAGACTCATTTTGCCGGAATGCGGCACCAGATCCGTGACTTGATAGGCGCTCTTCACTGGATGCGACCTAGCAGTAAAGCAATGTTATTGCCGCCAAAAGCGAAGTTGTTGCTCAACACCAGATTCGGCGGATTTGTCGGCGTGTAATCCTGGTCGACCAGATGGATGTCCGGCAATTCGAGATCCCTGGCGCCATCCCAAAGGTGCATCGGCAGGAAGTTAGACTCACCGGCTGCCACAGTCAACCAGCAAATGCCGGCTTCGAGCGCACCGGCGGCACCCAAAGTATGACCGGTAAAAGGTTTGGTTGAACTGCAGGGGATGTCGAGCCCGAATACCTGCGCAATCGCCTGCGATTCCATCCGATCGTTCAACGGCGTGGCGGTTCCATGCAGGTTGATGTAATCCACCTCGCTGGCGTCTATCCCGGCATCTTGCAAGGCTTCTTGCATGACCTGAATCGCGCCGCTCCCGGTTGGGTCCGGCGCGGAAATGTGATAGGCATCCGAACCCTCACCGACACCCAGCAATTCCACGCCCGATTGGTTCCCGCTTAGCAGAAACAATGCGGCGCCTTCACCGATATTGATGCCGTCCCGGTGGCGGCTCATCGGATTAGAGCGATTATCGCTGACCGCCTCCAGCGAAGAGAATCCCTGCACGGTGAGCTGACACAGAGTATCGACGCCGCCGGCTATGACCGCGTCACAGATCCCGGCGCAAATCAGTCGCCTGGCCGAAGCGAGCGCTTTGGCGCCGGAGGTACAGGCGGTAGAAATCCCGTAACAGGGGCCCGACAGCTCAAGTATTTTGGCGATGAACTGTGCCGGCGCTCCCATCTCCTGCACCGCGTAATTGTAGTCGGCGGGAGTCGCTCCGGTCTGCAACCATTGCCTGAGCGCGGCTTCGCTTTCCGCGATACCCGAAGTGCTGGTGCCGACGATGACGCCGATCCGATCGGCGCCATAGGTTTCAATGGCCTGGTCGACGTCGTCGCGGACCTGCGCGAGCGCGGCTAGCGCGAACTGATTGTTGCGGCTATGCCATTGCCTCTCCGGCTGCGGAATTGCGGGCAGTTCACCCTGATAAAGCCCAAGCGGTAAAGTCTTATCTGCGATGTATACGTCACTGTAGGTCAGCCTGGCATTGCCGGATCGCAGGTTTTGTTTGAGCGCGTCGGCGGAGCCGCCTGAACTGCAAACTATGCCCAGCGAATTGAGGTAACAGCTTGGTGAAATCATAATTCACGTTTCTCTAGCGTTTGAATGATCACCCGATAATCATGCAGGCGGTTGTCAACTACCAGGGTCTCGGATTCACGCGCGATTTTAAGAAGCACTCCTGAAGCGGTCAATAGACTGCGATCATGCCCGGCGACTGCGATTTGCCAACCGTCCTCCGGCGGGTAGTGCCGCGCCAGCGATATTTCAGGCCACAGCGCAAATTGCATGCTGGCCAGTATTTCCTTGCCCGGTAACCTGAGTTTAGACTGGTTTTGCTGCAACAGTTGCAGACCATCATAGTCCAGCGTCAGTAACGGTTGCCCTGCCGGCAGCAGCAATACCAGTTTTAGCCGGTCGCGCCGAAATCTGGCAACGACCAGAAACTCCTGGCGGCGGCCGCCGGCCTCGAAACTGATTTTCTGTTTCAGCAAGAATTCGTTCGAAATTTCCGCCGGCGGCAGCAACACCAGGTCGGTTGGTTCGAGCGGAACCGGTTCGGTTTGCCGGGTACTGCAAGCGGCCAGTATCGATAGCGCCAGCAGAATCGATACTTTCAACGAGTGCGGCATAGTTCGGCCAGGGTGTTCAGGCGTGAAGGCTTTTGTACATAGGGATTGTGCTCGTCCCAGGCGTAACCGGCGAGCACCGAACAGATCATGCGCCTGACATCTTCGCTTTTACCACTACTGAAGATGATATTCTGTAGGCGGCCGTCGTACCAGGCGTTGACAAATTCACGGAAGGTTTCCACGCCTTTTTTCAATGGCCGGGCATATTCCAGTTCCCAGTCGGGACGCGCTCCGGCGAGCTGCCGCGTTACGACTTCAGCTGCGAGACTGGCGGATTTGAGCGCGATGGTTACGCCCGAGGAAAATACCGGATCGAGAAATTCGCCGGCATTACCCAATAGCGCATAATTGTCGCCGTAGAGGCGAGTGACGTTGCAGGCATATCCCTCGATGCTTCCTACAGGAGAATCGTACTCGGCATTGGCCAATAGCTCCGACTTGGAAGGAATTTGCGCCAGCAGCCGGCGCAGCCGGCACAATTCGTCCCCCGGCATATCGGCGAGCAAGGCAGAGGGTGCGATCATGCCAATCGAAGCGCGCCCGCCGGCAAACGGGATTAGCCAGGACCAGACATCCCTTTGGGCGGGATCGACGTGTACCAGGATTTTATTACGATCGTACCAGGGCAGGTCGATATTGTCGGTTACGTGGGTAAAAATCGAAGTGCGCGGGACAAAATCCGAAGCCTGTTCCAGGTTCAGCAGGCGCGCCAGAACGCGGCCGAAACCGCTCGCGTCGAGCACGAATCCCGCCTCCACCCGGTAGGTTTCGCCGGCGGCATTTTCGACTCCCAACCTGGCCTTGCCCGCCGCTGAGTGGAACGAAGTGATGCTGTTGCGGTAACGAATTTCTACGCCCTGGGCGGCGGCCTCGTCGGCCAGAATCTGGTCGAACCGGGCGCGCTCGACCTGGAAGGTCGAATCCCAGCCGGTACAAGATTTATCGCTGAAATCGAAGCTTTCGCAAGTCTCACCGAGGCGAAAAGCGGCACCATTCTTGAATTGAAATCCGCCAGCTTGTACCGCTGCGAGCATATCTGCCTGGTCGAGAAAATCCATGCAATGGGGCAGCAGGCTTTCGCCGATCGAAAATCGCGGGAACTGTTGTTTCTCCAACACCAGGACGGACAGGGAACGGCGTTGCAGCAGTGCCGCGGCAACGGCTCCGGACGGCCCCGCGCCGATGATGACGACATCGAAGGTTTGCCGCTTGCTGCGGTTCAAAGTCGGCTTCCGGGTTCGACTCTGCGCACCATGGGCGCGAGCAGCCATACCAGGCTGAGTCCGATGGCCACCGTTATGCCAAAATGATGCAGTACCGGCGTCGCACTAAGCGCCAGCAGACCAAAAGCCAACAGGCTGGTGTAGGCGGACAGCGACACCGCCAGCCAGGTATGGGGCGCTTCATTCGTTTCGGTCAAAAAAATTCCCATATCGAGTCCGATCCCGAGTACCAGTATTAACGCCATCAAATGGAACAGGTTAATCCCCTGCTCAAGCTGTACCAGAATCGCGAGCGTGAATATCGAAGCCAGCAGCGGCGGTAACACGACCCGCCAGAGTTTCTTGCGATACCGTAACAGCAATACACCCAGTACGACCAGGTAAGCGATTATTAACCATTTACCAATCTGGATACGGTACTTTTTTAGTAGATCTGAAACATTTTGCACCTGATCGACAAAGGTCAATCCCGGTTTCGAGTCGGCCAGCTCGTTCAGCGTGGCCTTTGCCTCGTCATCGAGCAATCCGGTGAAGCGGATTACGGTAACCGCGGTCGGCGACGAAGTTTCGATGATGAACCCCTGCCGGGTCTTGCTGCTAGCGAGCCCTTGCCAGTTTTCCGGGGTAAGGCGCAGTGCGGCGGCGCGCGCAAGCTGATCCCGTGCCTGGATGAGCCGCGCTGGCGGCAGTTTGATGGTCTGGTAAAAGGATTCCAGCTGACCCTGGTAGAGCTTTTTTACCAGGGCGTAGTTTTGCGTTTGGCGTTGCAGCGAAGGCAGGCTGTCGGATAGTGACTGATATCCCTCGAACAAGCCGTCGGCCACCAGCGCATCCAGTGCGGGTCGAACCGCCTCTTCCAGTTGCAGGCAGTGTTCGAGTGATGCGGCGCTAATCAATAGGTATTGCGAGCTACTGGCATTGCCCAGCGCTCGATGCACTGCCCGTTCCTGTTGCAGCAATTCCGGCGGCGAGGTTTGCAGCAGGCGAATATCGTCGCGACCGCTGCTATTCCAGAGGCTCGCGAGCGCCAGCATAAGCGCCAGGGCCAGCAAAAACTGCAGTCCGCGATTGTTATCGATGCGCGGAAAGCGGCCGCGTAACCACTCCAGACTTTGCGCAAATTCGACCGGCTGTAATTTCTCGCGACCAGTTAGCCGCGGAAACCAGAGAACTACCGTGAGCCAAGAGGCTAATAATCCCGCGATAGAAAATAACGCCATCTGGCGCAAACCAGGAAAGGGCGTTAGCACCATGACGGCATAAGCCATGACGCTGGAGAAAAATCCCAGTAACAACCCGGCGAAAATTTTGGGTAATACCGCGGCGGCGTCCGAATAGCGGCGTTCGCTCAGGAAATGCAGCGCATAATCGATGGAAACTCCGACCAAGCCGGCCCCAAAGGCGAGCGTTATCAGGTGAATTCTGCCGAAAACCAGAGAAGTTATCGCGCTCGCAAAGAGTACGCCGACGGCGACTGGCAACAACATTAACAGCAGCGGACGAGCGCGACCGAAAACCAACCAGACGGCAATTGTAATGCCTAACAATGAACCCAGGCCGATGGTTGAAATCTCGGCCTGTGCCTGCTTTGCGCCGGCGGCGGCGTGGATCAGCATGCCCGACAGGCGAATACTGCTGCCGGCAGCGAGCTGCGCGCGTTGCTGCTCGATCCTGGTCAGCAGTATTTGCTGCAGCGACGGGGAAAACGGATCTCCATTCAATGCGACGGTGATCAGGTAAGTCGGTTGTTCGGCATTGCTGACCCGCAGTAGCGAATCCGCCAGCTCGAGATTTAGATTGCCGCCGCTGTTTTTTTGCAGCGCGAGATAGAGGCCGAATGGATCGTCGATAATGGTGTTGGCGTCGGCGGAAACCGGACCAAATAGATTCAGCAACGCCTGACGGGAGATTTTTTGATGCTGATCCGCCAGCAACAACTGCCTGACGCCGGCCTCGAGAACGGTGAATCGATAGGCAAATAATTCGTCGCGCATGGCTTCGATTTCTCCGCTCTCGATACGCCAGGTCACGGTTTCGACGGCTGACAAACCTTCCAGCCCGGCAGCCATCACCGTAACCGCAGCGCGAGTGTCTTCATCGTCTTCGCCGTTTACCAGTATGAGCAGGCGTGCGGAAAATTCCGCGCTGATTTTGTCGCCGGCCTGCTGCAGCAAAGGTTGCTGTTCAGTCTCGGGTAGCAGGGCCAAAATGCTGGAGTCGAAAGCTAGACCTCGGCTCGCCGCCAGCAGGATGATGGCAACCACCACCAGTAACCAGCCTGCCGCCAGCGATGTTACCTCGGGAATTCGATAGGTCATTCAGGCCCTATGCAATTATTCGAGCACAATCGTGGTGCGATCGCCGCCGCTTTCATGTAACACAATTTTCTCAAGCAGCCTGCCGCCGGAGAGTTCGACCCGCCTAAATACCAAACGCGCGGTCTGGTCCAGCGGTTCCAGCACCGCATGCCAGTTATCGCCAACAATGCTGCCGCCGAGTTCGACATGAGATTCGAGAATTTCCCAATCTGCGGTTAACAATGCGAATAATATTTCACCCCATGCGACGGCGGCCGGGTTGGCGCCGGTATCCAGCTGCAGCAGTTGCTCGCCATTTTGTCGATTGCTAACCCCATCCGGGGTCATCAAGAGCTCGCTTTGAATCGGTTCGAGTATTTCCCAGCGAATCGATTTACCGCGCTCATAGTCAAACACGCCGCTTGATTCGAGGCTAGCGTCCACGGCCCGCAGATATTTTTGCTGCACGAAAGACCCGGCGTGTTTTTGCGGCATGCCGGTAATTTGAGCCAGCTGGCTGAAGCTTATTTCGGCACCGGCATTGAACGAAAGCGTCAGCAGGGCGGCGAGCGATAACCTGCGACTCACGCCTCGATCCCCAGCTTTTGGTATAAGATGTCGGGCGAGGCGAACAGCATTTCCCCGCTTGTCATATCCATTGCGACCTGGACCGTGTAGGCCCGGGTCAGGCGTTTACTGGTGTCGGTATCCCTGATTTCGTAACTGAACTTGAGGCGGTTTTCCCACTCCTCGAGTTTTGCCTTGACCCGGACTTTTTGCTGAAAATACAGCGGTTGCGGATATCGAATGCGGACGTCTATAACCGGCCAGGCGTAACCGGAGTCGCGCATCTGCGAATAGTTGTAATCGATTTTATCGAGCAGCGCGCAGCGCGCGATTTCCAGGTATTTGACATAATGTCCATGCCAGGCAACGCCCATGACGTCTACGTCATGAAACGGGATTTCGATTTCTACCTCGGCTTCTGTCATCTGCTTGCTCCTCTAGCAGCGGTTAAATACGGATATCCGGCTCCCCGGCAGGCAGGGAATTATCGCCCGGCTGCGACGGGCCATCCCAATAAGGGAAGAAATTAAACCATTGTAACGGCGCCTTGAGGCAGTAGGACTCCAACCGTTGCGCGAATTTCTGAACCGCAGCGTCAAGCGCTGCCTGTCGCTTTTTACGATTGCCATATTCCAGCCGACGTGCAAACAGCTCCACATAAATATGGTAGCGCTCTTGCTGTTTAAGGCAAAACATCAGGTACACCGGGCATTTCAGCAGGCCGGCGAGGACAAAGGCGCCCTGGGGCATGGGCGCCTGCCGTCCCAGAAATCGGACCAGCGACACTCGTTTTTGCCCGGTAACCGGCGTCCGGTCACCCGCGATGACGACGTAACCGCCGGCAGCGATGCGCTCTGATAACTGCATTGCCGTAATCGGTGATATATCGGTAACCTGCATGATTTCGACATCGGTGCTGCCATTGACCCGTTTCATCAGTTGATTGAATTTTTGAGCATGCCGGGTGTAGATCAGAATGGTCAACTTCAGATTCGGCACTTCGTTTGCGAGCGCGCTACAGACTTCGAAATTGCCAAGGTGCGATACGATAATAATACCGCCCATGCGCTCGGTCTCGATTTCCCGGATGGTGTCCGGCGTTTCGAATTCGACGTCGTCTCTGAGAATTTTTCCCATCCATGCCAACAGCTTGTCCATCAGAATTTCGCCGAACATGACAAAATGCCGGTAAGAAGATAAGCCGGCGCGCTCGGATTCAGGCAGGTAAGCGCTGATTTGCCGCAAATACTGCTGCGACGCGGCGCGTGCCTCGGATCTCGACAGGTAGTAATAAACCATCACCGGATAAAGGCATACGCGGAAACCGGTGCGCCCGAAAACACGAAACATCAACAGCAGGAATTTCATTCCCAATACGGTGCCGGATTCGCCTATCCTCGACCAGTGGGTATTTGAATCAGCCATTGAGTCTGCGCCATAAAATCGACGGCAAGCGATACAACATGCCAAAAAAGAGCCTCGTGTGCATCCAGGTAATCAACAGATTATCCTTCCACAGATTAAAATGCGACACGCCGTCCAGCGGGTAATGCACCTCAATCGGTAAATTGATAACCCGCCCGCCGTGCCAGCTCCAGCGCACCATGACTTCGGGGTCGAATTCCATGCGGTCGCCGCAGGGCTCTTGTGCCAGCAGCGCGTTCACCGCCGCCAGCGGATAGACCCGGAATCCGCACATGCTGTCCCTGATATCGAAGGAAAGCGTGTTAATCCATACCCATACATGGGTGAGATAGCGGCAGTAAAAACGAATCAGCGGGACATTCTCATACCGCGGAAAACCGCTAACCAGGCTGTCGGGGTCGGCTTTGCTGGCCGCGAGGAATCTGGGTAGATCCGAAATTTCGTGTTGTCCGTCGGCATCCAGCTGGATTGCATGGCTGAAACCTCGCGCCGCCAGCGCCTTCAGCCCCGCCTTCACCGCCGCGCCCTTACCACCGTTTACCTCCAAACGCAGCAGGCTGACTTGTCCCGCATTGTCATTGCTGAGTTCAACCAGCCGATCGCGGCAGGGCTTGCTGCTGCCGTCATCGATCAGTATAACCGGGCAAGCGTGCTGTAACACCTGGTTTAAGGTATAACCGATCGCTTCTTCGTGATCGTATACCGGGATTAGCACCGCTGCGCGATAGGGGCTGTTAGGGTCTGAAGCAGATGCGGCCACTGGAATGAGCCCCCCTGTCGGACTCGAAACGAAAGCTCAGTTTGCCGTTTTCGTCGTGGTAAGTCAGTGTTATCGTAATCTGGTATTCAGGCAGGATTACCTGCATGAACTTGACCAGCTCGAGTCGTTCAAAATGACCTTGAATCCGGAAAATCTCACGGCCGTAGTGTGCCGCCCAATGCACGTGAACGATACCCGGCACAATCGGTTGGTCCGGCATGTGACCATCGAAGTAGATTAGATGCGGTGGAATCAGGCATCGCAGGATGACCTGGTTTTCGCTGACTTCCCGGTCGAGAACTTGCGGCCAGAGCGTTTCAGTTCTGGCAAACAGTGCGCGCAGATTCTCCAGCGGCAGTTTACCCTGACGGTTATACGGCATTTCTTCGACGAAGCGCCAGCGGCGCGGTACCACGACGGCTTCGAAGCTCTGCAGCAGCTGCTTGCGGAAATCGTTGATCAGCGCCCGGCGGCCATGAGTTCGCAGGTCCTTTTGTCCGGTCGGGCTGAGTTGCATCACAATTGCCGTTTCAATGCGAGCGCGCTCGACGGTCAGAGCCTTGACCTGTTTAACCCGATCGCTGGTTTGTAATTGTTTCTCGATCGCGGCGAGCGAAACCCGTTTACCTTCAACCTTGACGATACTGTCGGCGCGTCCCAGTAACCTGAAGCCGCCATCCGGGTCGAATTCGACCCGGTCCGGCAATTCGTAACTGTCGACTTCGCCCAAATAGGGTGATCTCAATAGCGGCGCATCGCCGTCGCTTGGCTCGAGGCTGACCCCGGGCAAGGCATGCCAGCTGGCATCGGGTCGGTCAGGCTGCTGCAGGCGCCAGGCGATGGCGCCGGTTTCCGAACTGCCGTAAATCTCGCGCACCGGCGCGGCGAGCAGGCGCCCGACTTCAAGGCTGTCTGCGCGCGCCAGCGGCGCCGCCGACGACACCACATAGTCGCAGCGGCCTTCGATACCGGCCCAGTCGATCGAGCTGCTAAATCTGCCCAGATGCGACGGACTCGAGACCAGCGCGAAGCGCGAATAATGTCCGGCCTTGAAACGGATGTCTTCGTTAAGCTCGCAAAAGCGGGTTTCGAAAGCTCGTCCGGAGCTGAAGGGCCAGAACAAACCAAAGGTCATGCCGAAAATATGTTGATGCGATACCGTTGCCAGAATGACGGAATCGGCCCGGCTCGGCCACAGTGACTCGATCACGGCGGTTTCGCATTCGAGCTGGCCGATGGTTTTGTGAATCGATTTGGGTGCACCGGTCGAACCCGAAGTATAGATTTCAAGCGCGATCGATTCCGCTGGCGGCACTATCCAGTCCCGCTCCCGGGCGCAGTCTTGCGATGGCGCGCTTACAGTTTTTGCATCGTCGAATTCTCCCGCCAGGCCATCGAGTTCGTGGCGTAGCCGGTCGATGGTTGCGGGGCGATTATCGCTGGGTATGCAGGCGGTGCGCTCCATTTGCCACAGCGCCAGCAGGATGCAGAGGAATTCGAAACTGTCGCTGTGATACACTGCCCAGCGGTTACCCGGATGGGGTTGCAGGGCGGCGATCCAGCCGTCTACGCGCTGTTCGAGCCTGCGTTGATCGATTGCGCTCCCCAGGTTCGTCGCAACTTGATGGTCTGGCGGCCTTTGTTGCCAGCGGGACAGGGCGATTAGCTCGGACATATCAATGGTTGATAAAGCGACGCCGCAGCAGCCACTCGCTACCGGCCAGGACACCGATCAGCAGGTAGGCGATAAAGCCGTTATACAAAACCCAGATTTCATCCGACCCCCAGATTGCAGTCAGGGCAGCGATGCCGCCGTTGACGATAAAAAAAATGATCCAGGCCCAGGTCACCTTGTAGGTATAGGCTACTCCCCGGGGAGGCAGATCGGGTTCCCGCATGCGTGCCATACGTTCAACAATAGGGGGCGGATAAATAAGACTGCCCGCAAAAAGTCCGAGGAAACCGAGATTGACCATTACCGGGTAAAATTTCAAACCCAGCCGCTGTCCCCATAGCAAGACAATAACAATCAGCGCCCCGATAATGGCAATCACGATCGAGCGCTCGAAGGACTGGCCGCCGACAATCCAGCGCAGCCCCAATAGCAAAAACAGCAGAGGTAAAAGCTGGCCGGCCGGGTAATGCTGTAGCCCCCAGTAGATTAAAAACGGATAGGCGATCGACAGAATTAAAACGGCAAGCTTGAGCGGCTGCTTCATCAACCATCATTGAGGAGTTTTACCACTGCATCGACCACGTCCTGTACCGTGCGCACTGACTTGAAGTCATCCGGCTTGATTTTTTTACCGGTGATTTTTTTTAGTTCTACCACCAGATCGACCGCGTCGATACTGTCGATATCGAGATCGGTGTAGAGATGCGACTCGAGGCTAACCTGTTGAGGGTCGATTTCGAACAAATCCTCCAGGACCGAGGTTATTTTCTGATAAATTTCTTCCTGATTTTGCATTGGCGTCACTTATTTGCTGCGCTGCGTTTCGACCAGGGCGACGAGCGCATTAATGCTGGTAAAATGCTGGCGGGTTTCGTCGGAATCGGCTTTCAGGTTGATGCCGTAGGTTACTTGCAGCATCAACCCGATTTCTAGTGCATCGATCGAATCGAGGCCCAGACCTTCCACGAACAGGGGTTCGTCATCGATAATATCCGCGGGCTCGATATCCTCGAGCTCGAGAGCGTCGATTATCTTTTGTTTCAATTCGTGGTGCAGGTCACCCATGTGCCCTTAGCTCCTTTTCGAAATATTCGGTTAGATCTCTGGTTAATTTTCGAGCGCCTTTCGACGGTTTCATCGTCGTCGAGTATTGCTCAATCGGGATTCGGTTTCTCACCAGGATTCGGTAGTGCATGGGTTTCGGGGGGATCTGGTACCACCGTTCGTTCTTGGTCAGGGTTGTCGGATCGCAATATATCAAAACTGGGGTAATATCGGAACCGGTTCTAATCGCCACGTTGGCGGCACCCCGCTTGAGCTTGAGCGCTGCGGACGGAGTCGTGCGGGTGCCCTCGGGAAATATGATCAGGCATTGTTTGTTGCTGAAGGCGCGTTCGGCATCAGCAATCGCGTCTTCGGCCGTTTCATTGACGATATAACCGGCAGCCTTGACCGGCCCGCGCACGAAAAAGTTTCGCGTCAGGCGGCCCTTGACGATGCAGTTTGCGTTGGGCAGGAGCGAGATCAGGAAGACGACATCGAGTAATGAAGGGTGATTCGCCAGTACCAGACGTGCATTCTTGAGTTTTTCGACGTTTTTGATTTCGTAGCTGAGCACGCCCAGAAATTGCATCATGTTGATATAAATTTGGAATAAACGGTGGAACAGACGCTGGGTTCGTCGCGCCCGCGACAGTTCATCGTCCGGCAGGCACCTGAGTATCGGCACCACGACAACCGTGACCGCGATACCGCCCAGGCTGAACAGCACGAAACTCCAGGCAGTGCCGCACAAACGCCAGGCGAAATTAAGCCGCGCCCACATCAAGTGGATACTCGCGTCATTCTCCAGGCGCCGGCATTTTGCCGCAGCCGGGTTTCACCGGTCAGGCCGGACAACAGACTCAGTAGCCGCATGGGTTCGCTGTCGCCCGGACCCGTTCCGGTTGGCGCAGCCGGTGCACCCGCTTCCAGGACATATGTCTCGCCGTCGACGCGGCTTAGAATCATTGCAATTGCGTAGGGGAATCTGGTTTCCGTGTCGTCGCTGTGCTGCCGATAGTAGTCGGGCAGCGGGACGTCGTAGATCACGCATAAAACCCTTTCCGATTGCTGCAACTGGCCGATTGCTTCGAGCAGAGCCTGTAGTACGAGACCTTCCATTGCGGCGATGGCGGTTACCGCGCTGGTATCCTTGCGCGCGATGCTGAACAGGCCGGCGACCGCGTTATGCACCGCGAGACTGAAACTAGTGGGTGACATGGGTTCATTTTGCCCGATGCCGTGCAGTAGCGAATATGACGTTTCGGTGTCACCGTGACGCGATGCGAAAATACTCGGGATAGCTTCGATCTCTTTCACCAACGGCAGGGCGGCCGCCATGGCGCATTTGCCCAGGCTGTTGAAGCGGCGGCGCAGCATGGCCGGTATGTCCGGCAGCGATACCTGGCCCAGGGCAGCGTCAATCTCGACTGGATTGCGCAACCATTGCTGCCAGTCTGCTTTCGATTCCAGGCCCGGGGCCATGGCTCCCCAAGTCTCGAGGCGAAATTTCATTACCGCTGTCGACTCCAAACAGAAAAATTAACTTTAGCATGAGTTAAGCCTATTGCCAGCCAATATCAAGTGGCTGCAAGTGCTAATTCACTATTAGTTGCAGCACGGGTAACATGCAAGGAATCCAAACCAATACGGAATCATTTTTGACCAAACCAGCGGCAGCTACAAAACAAAAGACACAACAGACTGCTGCGGCCCAGGAGATTCTGCACCTGTGGTTTGCAAAGATTTCCGCAGCGACACGAGATGCCGAAAATGCCGTGCCGTCGTTGTTGTCGGCTTCTGAGCAGGAGCGGCTGAGTTCGATCGGCAGTCAATTCAGGCGGCGCGAATATCTGTTGAGCCGGGCGACAATACGACACGCCTTGAGTGATTGTTTTCAGCGCCAACCGCAGGATTGGGTGATTGTAGACAAGCCCGGAGAGACACCCATAATCAGCAATCTGCCCGCCGGCTTCCATGTCGGCCTGGGCCACAGTAAGGGGCTTATCTGTTTTGCGATTTCGACTTGCCCTGTGGGCATAGATCTCGAGGCCGCTTACCGGGAAAAAAATTATACCGCCCTGGCGGAGGCGTTCATGAATGAAGCGGAACGGGCTTGCCTGGCGGACATCGAATCCGGGCGGGCGGACTATTTTTACCGGGTCTGGTCAGCCAAGGAAGCCTATTACAAATGGTTGCCTCCAGCGCAGCAATCAGACCTGTTGTTTAGCCAGATTTGCTACTCGGATATGCTTGCCGAAGATTCCCGTGGATATTTATACGAAGGAAGTATTGGTGGATATGTGGTTGCGGCGATGATGACGGCGCAACCGGATTGCATCAGTAGCAACTACTTTCTGATGGACGATGTGGAATTGCTGCACAAATAATCCGCAATCATAATCCGGCGCTATTAACAGTCCCCGATCGATGCAAAACGTTTACCAGGCGGTGCCGCGGCTAGCTACCGAAGAAAATCCCAAGTTCTTCGGCAGTCGTTGGCCGCAGTGATGTAAGAATATCGCGGCCTATCGGCCAAACACCGATGACGGCTCTCAGTCGCTAGTAAAACTCGATTGCAGCTAGTTTGTGCTGATTCGCGCGGCGCGCTTCAATCCCCGGTCAGGATCGAAAGATCATGCGCGGCTTCGCGCAGCAAGGGTAGATACTTTTCGCTGTCATCAACCGATATCCGAGACACCGGCGCCTGGATCGCGAGCGAACTGTAAAACCGGCCCTTCTTGTCCTTGATGGGCACTGCGATGGCAATCACATCGTTGTGCAGTTCCTCGTTGTCGATCGAAACCTGCGCCTGTTCGACCTTGTCGAGTTCCGTGAGCAGGATATCCGGGTCGGTAATCGTGTTCTTGGCGCGCGGTGTCAGCTTGAGCTTGTTTACCACGGCCTTGCGCCTGGGCTTCGGCAGGGTGCTCAGGTATAGCTTACCGCTAGCGGTGCAGTACAGCGGCACGCGCATGCCGATTGGAAATTGCAGCCGCAGCGGCGCCGAGGTTTCGACCCGGTCGGAATATGCCATGTAGAGACCGTCGGGATAGGCGATATTGCAAGTTTCGCCAACCTCCTCGGACAGTGCTGTCAATATAGCATGCCGGGTGGCGCCGAAGCGTGAACTGGCGAGTACCCCGACGGCGATATCGAATAACCGATTGCCGGGCTGGTAGCTTTTGCCGTCGATTCGCTTTAACAGATATCCCTGCGCTTCGAGTTCGGCGCAGAGACGGTGCGCGGTGGCCTTGGGTAGCTTTAACTCGTTGTTGATATCGGTAGCGCTTAGCGGTTTGGGCGATGCCGCCACGGTATCGAGAATATCGAGCACGCGTTGAATGGTCGAGCCGCGTTCGCGCTTCATCGCGGGAACTCTCGCAAATTAAAATGGTATAAAATCACTACCAGGACTCCTGTGTTCGTCGGCTGATTATTAAAATGAGAATTATTACTCCATTTTAACAACCAGCAGTGTAAATTATCAATGTTTCGTGCTGAACAAAGATATCGTGGACGAATTTGACTATATCCTAGTCGGCGCCGGATTAGCCGGTTGCGTGCTCGCTCATCGCCTCTCGGCCCGATCCGTCGAACAAGGTACTATTGCTTGAAGCAGGCGGCAAGGATTTGAATCCCTGGCCGCATATTCCGGTCGGTTATTTCAAGACCATGCACAACCCGGCCTACGATTGGTGTTACCAGAGCGAACCCGATCCGGGTATCGCCTAACGCCGCCTGTAGTGGCCGCGGGGCAAGGTACCCGGCGGATCGAGCGCAGTCGACGGCCTGCTTTACCTGCGCGGTCAGCCGGCGGGTTACGATCGCTGGGTCGAACCCGGTAACCCGGGCTGGCGCTATGACGAAGTCTTGCCGTTTTTCAAAAAATCCGCAGACAACTCGCGTGGCGCCGACAGTTATCATGGCGCCGGCGGGCCGCAAAAGGTTTCGGATCTGAGGCTGCGGCGGCCGATTGCAGAACATTTTATCAAGGCCGCGACCGAGATCTGCATTCCCGATAACGACGATTACAATGACCTCCGCCAGCTAGCCTGCATGTTGCATGAGTAACACAAGATATAGGCTTGTTTTCGATTTTTCGTTGTTTTGGATTTAGGTTTGGCGAGATCGGGACGCTGCAGCTGATGATTGCTTGGCTTGTACTG
>Ga0126332_10000400_pt1 | contig 15979 bp, 17 predicted proteins | sample InaspJWI42metaG_FD_94482 | JGI IMG/M metagenome (GOLD analysis project Ga0126332, IMG submission 94482) | Marine gutless worms symbiont microbial communities from Oahu, Hawaii - Inanidrilus sp. 2 OAHU.JWI-42 metaG | ecosystem: Host-associated > Annelida > Digestive system > Unclassified...
GAATATTATGTTCAACAGGAACAACTACAACCCTATGCAGACCTACTTCAACTCCAAGCACGCCAACCTTCTTTTCACCTACGAGCTACAGCGGCGAATCGAAACTCAGGGTCTGAACATGATATCAGTTGCCGCGCACCCCGGAGCTTCGCTGACAAACCTTGCACGACATGTGGAAAAGAGATTCATCTTCAGACTCCTGAAACCGTTCCTCTATCCTCTGACTCAGTCTGCTGCCCAAGGAACCCTTCCAGAGGTTCGAGCTTCAGTAGATCCGAGTGTTCAGGGTGGAGAGTATTATGGTCCGAAGAGTATGGGAGGGACGAGAGGAGATCCTGTGATTGTCTCCTCATACAGAGGCTTCTCACAACTGTGATGATGCAAAAAAACTCTGGACAGATTCAGAGAAGCTTACAGGTATAAATTTCAAGGTTGCTGTCTAGGGTTGCCTCGGAATCACGATCACCTTAAATACGCTGACAAGGAACTGCTAAGGCGGCTCCTTTCAGCCGTTTACTTTGTAAGCGCTATTATGCGCTTCAGGGGATGTTACCTATGCAGCCATTTCAATGTACTAGGAATGACTGGATTTATGTTTTTTGCAAAAATGGATAAACCCAACCTCCGAAACAGCTTAGACAAAAAAAGCACTCCCGAAAGAGTGCGCAAAATGGGCCCACTAGGACTTGAATGTTACTCCAACCCTACTATCAGCTTGTATTAGCTTTGATTATTTATTTATGTAGTAGTTACTTATATTTTATCTATTCAAATCCATTTTGATTCGTTTTGATGGATTATTGCGACCAAATTGGCTCACAACTGACACACAGTTATTTCTCCGTCTGGATCATAGAATATCTTCAACAGTCATTCGCTCAGTTTCAGATATGTCATACAGGTCATAAACGAGTTTATCTATATCTGAGATACACCGGTCTATCATTGTATCATATGCCTTGACCTCTGATTTCTGCTTGATAGTCTTCTTCTTTTCTTTCAGCTCCATACACTTCTTTACTTTTTCTTCAACTTTAGAATGAACTCGGACATCATTGTCATTGTTGAAATCTATACGACGAATAGGTAACTTCGAGATATTGTTCCAGAAATATTCGTATATTCCCCCACTTTTGAGCTTAGATAGAAAGCGGAACCTATATGTAAGCAATTTGGAGTTCAACAGTCCCAACAGGTAATAGAGACTTTCTGGTTGTCCATTATCAAAAAGAACAGTGGTATCAGTTAATCCTAGGAACTCACCTTTTTCATCAATAGCAAACCTATTTTCTTTTGCCATATAGGGGCAGAGGATTTTTGTTTTTGAGTAATAATCCTTATGCAGTGGCCAAGTATATTTCCACCACACACAATCACCCCGTTGGTATGCCGCTCTTTTCTTAAGGCTACCCTGGTTTGTTTTCAGATATTCCTGTAAGGGACTTGGTAAATCTCGGAAATTGTCATAGTCCTCAATATACAGTAGATACTCATCATTCTTCTTGATTGAATATTTTTCTATATGTGAGTTTCGGGCCCGAACAAAGAACTCTCCATCATTCAATGCTAACTTTTCTATGTCTTCTAAACTTCTTTTACCAAAGACATTGTTGCTACCTGTTTCCATTCCCTTTCCCAATACCAAGATACTATCTATGGCTTGGCCACCGTTATCTATTTTTTCTAGAAGCCCTGTATCTTCCCTATTTGTCATTGCCCAAATATCTGAAGAGAACTGACTTTGCTCAATTTCTACAGTGTCAAATGTAGTAAAACTGGCCAAATCTGGCTTTTCTTCATCATCTTTCATCTTCCTGCATACAGAAACCTGAGCATCTTTCTCACCGAGAATGAGAATAAGACTAGTAATTCCTACACCTTCAAATACATAGTAGTTTCTAAAGTCTATTATCTGCTCTATATCCTTTTTATTTGAGATGAAAGCTCTCAACTTATCCGCTTTATACGCTTCAAGAAATGCCCTTGATACGATATATCCAATCTTATTTTTGGAGAGGTGGATAGCCTTCTGAATGAAATAGAAGAGGATATCTGTTTTGTCGTTATAGACTTCTGTGTAGTTCGCTTTTATATAAGATAGTTTTGGGTCTTTCTTACCCCATGTATCATCTATGCTGAAATAAGGTGGGTTCCCTATTATTAAGTCAAATCCACCATTATCGAATATTTCACTAAATTCACGATGCCAATCAAAAGGCTTTATCTCTAACCTATTCTGAACTTCTTCTTCAATATTCAGGTATGACTGATTGAAATAGCTTTCTCCAATAAGACTATTCCCACATTTTATGTTCAAGGTCATATCAGGAAGAATGGAGCCTTTAACGAAGAACAGGTCCATCTGCCCCTTATCATATCCTTCATCAAGCATCTTCAGATACAAACTCATTATGGCAACTTCTGTTGCCTCTTTGTCTATATCAACGCCAAATATATTGTCTTTTAGGATTTCTCCTCTTTTTGAGAAACTAACAACAATCTCACCATCTTTAGTTTCATACCAGTCATTCTTATACTTTTTCTTGGACTTGTTCTTGGAATACCATTTCTTGTGGTAATCAAGCAAATACCCATATACGCCAATCAAGAAACTACCAGACCCACAGGCAGGGTCAGCTATCTTTATAGTTTTAATCTCATCCGGTGCTTTATCTTTTACTAGATTAGCAACAGTGTTATTTACAATGTATTCAACAATGTATTCTGGAGTGTAAAAGACGCCTCCTGCCTTTCTAACTTCTAACTTCTCTTCAACTTTCGCTCTATGACCATCAGTAAGCCTAATTTTACTACCTAGAAACTTCTCATATATACGGCCCAATATCTCAGGCTCAATAACATCAAATTGAAATGGTGAAATGGGATAACACATATCACGGATAACTCCGTATAGTGTCTTATCATCAATGCAAATGTCCTCAGAGAAATGTGGCTTAAACAGAAGACCGTTATAATTCTTGTTCAAGCTGCTGAATAGAGGAATCAGAGATTTGAGAATATCTGTCTTCTTTTTGGCAATATCTAATAGTGTGTTTTCTGGTTCAATATCTCTATCTTCAAGATTTCTTATAAAAATCAATCTATCAAGAACTCTCTGAACAGCTTCATTGATTTCTTCAACTGTTAGTTCTTCATTCCGAATAGCAATATTCTTAGCAAGGACTTCTCGCCATTGAGTAATTTGTTCCAGGAAGTCTTTATCCATTGTTTTGGTGTTCTTTGTAATGACACCTCTCAACTCATCTAGACTACCGTTCTCCACCGCTTCTCTTGAAAATGTGTTCCATAATAAATCCCACTTATCTATATAGTCTGTATATTGAAGACTGTGAGACTTAAGAAGTTGCTTATCCGGGTTGTTATATAATGGAGCAGTAAGAACATTGAAGACACGAAACTCCTCAAAATCTGTGAGAATTACAATGGGGGCTTTACCATTTGACGAATATGCATATCGTTTTGCCTGATAGATAGCATCTTTGTTGTTTTCAAGATTTACACTTGCTTCTTTGGCCTCAATAAAAAACTTCAGCTTCCCATTTATCTTAAACGCATAATCAACTTTCTTCGTATTGGCTTCTTTGGACTTGTCCTTTTGTGAGAACTCTCTGTCTACCTCATATTTATTACGAATATCCCAACCAAGCGCTTCAAACATCACATCTATGTAGTTTGTTCGGATATTAGTCTCACCGTATCCCTTTTTCATAACCAGAAGCTTATTTGCTCCAAAATCTTCTATCCGACTCTGAACTAAGTCTAAACCTTGTTGCTTATCCACCCTCTATTCTCCTCTCTCAGGCTCCAGCAACAATATCGTAGCATACACAGTCAAAATGGTGTATTTAACGACATTTCGGCTATTTTGTCGTCTACAAGGAAATGAACCATATATTAGATATATCGCATATAGAAAATCTCTACCATCTTCGCTTTCTCGATTTCAATGATTCCCTTTACAACAACTACTATTACACAAGATATCCACTGAAGAAGCTTCTGAGAGATATACTTCCAATCTACCAGATACCCAATTGGAGAAAGAAACTCAGAAAAAGAGCCCAAATTACAATAGAACTTGGCGGTTCTCGAATAGACATTAGTGAGAGAGACATCCCGGAGCTTGAAATTTTTTTCGCTAGACAGCTAAAACCTATTGTAGTCGAGGCACTAAACCAATCTGGTATTTTAAAAAAGGAAACTGTTTTTGACTGTTTTGCCGCTTCCCATTCTGACGAGAGTTTTGAAGATGTATACGATATAGCTCTGATAGACCTTCTTGAGCATTTAGAAAATATCGAATTTGAATACTATTTCAATGTAGGCAATCAAAAGTTCCCGGCGTTAATCTCTGGAAATGACGACAAAACAGAAATCATGTCGTCATATTGGAGATCACTATATATGGCTCGGAAACCTCACAAATTACCTGAAATACTAACTGATGATGAAGTTATGAAGTTCCTTAATGGCTTCAATACTCGCTATATATCCCCCTATAAGAACCAACTAATGTGTAGACTGAGTCTGGAAACTGGTATGCGAATTTCGGAAATAATAAATTTATCTGTTGAAGACATAGACTGGAACACCGGGCGAACACACATCAAAGAAGGAAAAGGGCGACAGGACAGAATTGTTTATATCAATGCTGTGCTTCTACCAGAACTAGAAAAGTTAAGAGACCGTTGCAAGATTGGAAAGACAGGAGCGTTATTCACAACTCGTTCTGGCAAACGATATGACCGTCGAAACCTGGATAGAATGGTCAAGAAGAATGCTAACAAAGAAACTGTAGGAATTACGAAGAATGTTCATTTCCATATGTTTCGGCACACTTACGCAACAAAAGTCCTAAAGGAAACAGGAAACCTCCGGATAACTCAGAAGGTTTTGGGGCACATGAATATCTCAAATACAATAATTTACACACACCTTACTGATGAAGATGTAGAGGATGTAATGTCTTCATCACTATATTAGATTTTCCGCTCTCTCTCCCTGGAGATTTGGTCCTGGAGGACCTTCTTTCTAGCCTGGAGGGAGACAATCTGCTTCCTTATCACATCAGCCTCTACTGGGGACAGTGTCTTTTCTAACCTCTCTTTTACCGATGTAAGCATATCATCCGCTCTTTCTTTTTCATCTGACAGTTTTTCAATCTTATCACTGACAATCTCATTATGTTTTACTTTTGCTTTGTCATATCCTGAAACTAATTCATTCAACTTCATTTACAGCCTCCATTTTATCTATATATGAGATAAAGAAATAATAGATACTTCGTCTATTATTTCTTTTTTCTAATATGCTTCTTATTTGTGCCCAATTTCCTACAGATTTCTGACATATTTTGAGCATTTATTGCTGTTTTTTACTCACTTTTCATCTTTCAGGTCATAGATAGTTCAAGGAGATATTAAAGATGTCAAATTCAATTATTAGTAACTTTACAAAAGTTCCAAACGAACTTTTCAGAGCAAGTATTGATTTATCAGGAAATGAACGCCTATTTCTCATTTACTTACTATCACACAAAGCAGGATACAATCTTACAGATGTTCAATGTGCTAACAACCTAGGGATATCAAGAGGGACTGTCCCGGAACTGAGAAAAAAACTATCGCAGAAGGGTTTTATAGAATATTCGCCAGGGTCAAGACGCGGAACGGTGTATAAATGCAACATTGAGCAGATTAGAAAACCTGTGTCCTCCGAAGATGACTTGCTGAAATTGCAGGATGACAATTACACAGAGAAAATTATCTCATCATTCAAATCAGGAATAGAGAGATTTCGAAATAGTGAGGATTATGAAGATTGCACATATTTCCTAGACAGCAAATGGCACTGCTTCCCATATAAACAGTCCCACGGAGATTTACGGAATATCGCTAGTTATCTGAAGAACCACTCATCCGATGAAATAGAGGCAATCATAGATGCTTTTGAGAGCAATTTGGCTGATTATCTTAAAGCCAAGTTATCTTTTGATGATTTCAGAGACTTTAAAACAGGCCAGCAACTTGTTCCAACCATATCTTTTTTCTTGAAGGCAAAATGTGCATATGACGATATTTTGAACTGGAATTAGAACAGTGAAATGTGTGATATATATCTACAATATAAAGATATAGAGATGTCTCAACATTATTCTTTTGTCAAGTTTTTAGTGAGAATTCAGTTTGACAGCAAGTCTCTATTCTTCTAGTTTTTCGCCAGTGCTGGCCAACACAAAGAAGAATCATCCTAATGGAGGGATACCAATGGCATTCAATCTGAACATTTTCACTGAGGAAGTTGAAGAACTGATTAATAACAAGGAACTTGATGCGCTTGTATCAATGGCAGAAGCGGTTTCAAAGGCAAAAAAGGCGATTGTTTCAAATCGAAAGAATGAACAGAAAAGGAAACTGAATGACCTCAAAATCCAAGAACGATTTGCGAAGATGAATGAGGGATACATACTTACTAAAGCGAAATCAAGAGGTTCCGAAATAACTGTGCAATTCCGGAATGAACGGTTAACAGGTAATTACATCAGTAGTTCGCAGAATGGCGTTTCAATAACCGTAAATGGCGAAAGGAAAATTGTAGCCTTCCACCAGATTGTCGGTTAATAGGGGATTGTATATGAAGACAGGGAAATATCAATTACTGACGGTTCCGGAAGCGGCTGAATATCTGCGCTTGAAGGAAGCTACAATCTATCACTATGTCCATCACAACAGGATAGGATACTACAAACAAGGTTCTAGACTTTGTTTCGATATTAGTGACCTGGACGATTATCTAGAAGCAAAATATGTTCCGGTTCTCGAAGCTAGAAAAGCAAGTTAAGGAAAAGAGACCTGCCAATGGGCAGGTCTCTTTTTATTTTGATAATCTATTGTTCCGGGATATTGTCTCTAAAGATTCCCGGAACCTCGAATGACAGAGTTTTGAAAGTCGAATTTCATTCTTCGGGATTAGGGTCTATCCAATCTGTTAATACCTTCAATCGGTCTATCAGCTTGGATATCATTAATCCGGTCTCTGGTATGGTATGTTGTTTCAGGTTTTCCGGTTCTGAGGACATCAGGAAGTCCGCCAAGACATCCAATTCTGCTATTACATCACTGATACCGTCTTTTCTCGCAACAAGTTTTACAGTCGTTTGTTTCATTTCTGAAACCTCCATATAGAAAACACTTTGCGAGAAAGATGTAGATTTAACTCACGATATCTCCCTGTATGGAAGTGATTTCTTTCAGGTCTTCAATTGCCCAATGTGTATAGTTCTCGGTCATTTCTTGTGTCTTATGACCAGTTATCCTCTGAACCTTACTATCAGCCAGGTTATTCCTTCTTAGGGTTGTATTAAAGAAATGCCGCCAAGAGTGAAAAGTTATGTTCCTTTCCTTGATGTCGGTCTCCGTTATACCAATGTTCTTTAAGGCAGAATACAACCCCCTCGTCAGCCTTCGTCCCTCTAGGGGGCGGTCTCCCATCCTAGAGAACAGGTAAAGCTCCGGGTCATCCTTGGTAAGTCTATTCAACACATCCTGAATAAACGGAGCTATTGGAACATCCCTAGTATCTCCTGTCTTTGTGGTTTTTAAACCTTCGATTCGACTGAAGGAATTCTCAATATGAATGTATTCGGGGAATATATTCTTTCCCCGTAGAGCGAGGATTTCCCCCTGTCTCATTCCGGATACGGCAGCCAGTAGGATTCCTGTATATGTGTATGGGTCGTTCTGCCAGACTTCATCAAGAGTATCTGGATTGAACAGTTTCTTTACCTCTGGGGGAGTAAGAATCCCCCTTTCCTTTCCGTCATTCCTTAAAGGTGAGACATCTTTAGCTGGATTTGCTTTTATCAGTCCTTTCTTATGCGCCTCATTCAAAATGACTTTGAGGGTATTGAGATTGTTATTAGCTGTCTTGTTAGATAGTCCTGTCTTAGTTTTAGAGATTTTCTTTCGCTTGAATCCTGAAAGCCAGGTATAGATATCATCAGAAGTGATATTGATAAGTTTCATTTGCCCGAAGTATGGAAGGAGGTGTGTTTTGAGATTCAGACGCTGGATTTCCACATATTCTCTGCTAACACCGTTTCGTTCTCTTTTCCGTTCTACATACTGGCATTTGTCCCAAAGAAAGAAATTCTCTGTGAATGCGCTGAAGGTGGTGTCCTTCTTCTTATCAGGAATGAGAGTTCCTTCTTTGATAAGCTCATCTAGGTAGTTCCGGGCATCCTTCACTGTCGTCTTCCCGGTTGATATACGAAGCCGTTTTCCTTCCGGTGAGTAAATCCGATAGTAATAGACTGTCAGGCCAGATTTCATCTTCCGCTTATAGAGTTTGATTTCCTCTTTCTTGTATCTCATAACCCTGAGTCCTTAATTAAGGAATACAAATGGCCGCAAATCCTTCCTATGGGATGGTATGTGAACCTGTTAGAAGGAGAGAAACTTACATAATCAGTATAGTGATTTCTTCAGAAATCGCCAAATGAAATTGACACACAAGTGACACTCAGAGACATTTCTTGTTGTTTAAACAAAAATAAAGCCTTATGTAACAAATAATTACATAAGGCTAAACAATGGGCCCACTAGGACTTGAACCTAGGACCGTTCGATTATGAGTCGAATGCTCTAACCAACTGAGCTATAGGCCCTAACACGCCTGAGCCAAGGGTCCAAGACGAACTAGAACAGCAAACATCCTAGCAGCAGAATGAGATATCGTCAATTGAATGCAGGCATAGCTACCAAGGATTGCTCTTGCAAGTCAGCTGATTTCTCAACTGGGCGGCGGATCGAAGTTTCTTCCTACAGCGGCGCAATGAGGGCGAAAAAAATCGGACTCGATGATGATTTTGAGAGTGTAATTCTTTTCAGTAATTAACAGCAGCGCCAGTACGATGCTCGTGTTTCGCTAGCCGATTGCTTTTTTCGAAGTAAGGACTTACCCGTAAGACGCATGCGAGAGCCGCGTGGCTATGCCTAGGGGACTATTTGTGATTTAAAATGGAGCCATGAGATTCAGTCTACCCGTAAAGCTAAATGGTTCGAGTCCCACCTCAGCAGAGATTACAGAATTTATTCATGCAATCAGCAATCCGACAAAGCTCCAGTTGGCTGGAGGTTATCTATTTAAAAGCTGTGTATCAGAAGGCCTTCTCCACATAGGGATAGTACCGGCAATTTCAGAGGGCGAACGACTGCATCACTATGATATCGGTGTACCTAATGTCAGATCCTTAATAGGAACTATTTCGAACACCGGCAATCTTAGCATTTTGTTTCGAGCCGATAAGTCCGATTTGAACGAAGCCACACGGATGGAATGGCAGCTAAGCTACATAGCCTTTGCGGATTTTTTGGTGGCAAACGGATATGCTGGGAAGGGCGATTTAGACTGGATATCTAAAGAAATAATCACTGAATCCAAAATATTCGATCCTACTCCAAGAACCGTGTTCGAAATTGCGGAATTAAGAGGAAGCTATGGATTGTAGTGTGAAGAGTCAGCCCTTTGTATGTGTTACTACGGACTATGTCGAGCCAGACTTGGAGTGGGAACGCAGGGAATATGAGAGGGTAAACATTGTCTACCGGATCAATCAATTGAAAAGCGCAGGAGCCGCAGAACTAGTAGCGGCAGCACGAGATGCCGATGTGCTAGTGGTTGATCAGGCGCGGATTAGCAGGGAAGTGGTGGCTGGATTGTCGAGGTGCCAGCTGATACTGAGGCATGGCGATGGATACGACAATCTCGATATAGAAGCCGCCACGGGGACTGGAATCCTCTGCGCTAACGAACCAGGATTCTGGAGCCGAGAGGTTGCGGAACAGACGCTAGCGCTAGCGCTCTCGCTAACGCTGAAGTTACCCCTTCAGCAAACTGTGGCTCGTGAAGGCAGTGCCCAAGAATGGAACTATGAGAGAATTACGCCATATTGGACACTCATCTCAAGAACCGTTGGCATAATCGGTTTCGGGAAAACAGGAGCCCTCGCATGCAAGCTCTTTTCTCCATTGGTTTCACGGATTCTAGTGAACGATCCGAGCGCAAGTAGAGGCGCCATAAAGAAAGCCGGAGGAGAACCTTCCAGTCTCGACGAACTTCTTGCAAGATCCGATATTGTCAGCATCCACATACCGGCAACCTCGAAAACAATAGGGCTTTTCGATTCGACCTTGATAAAAAAAATGAAGCGGGGGGCGATTCTTGTAAATGTTGCACGAGGAAACATCGTAGATACCGATGCCATATGCGCAGCCCTTCTGCAGGGCCATCTCTCAGGCGCCGGGTTGGATGTAACCGACCCCGAACCGCTTCCCAAGGGACATCCCCTGCACTCTATTCCAAACGTGATAATCACACCGCATATGGCATGGTACAGCGAAGAGGCGCTCTGGAACCTGCGGCAGCAGATAGTTGCCGATGTATGCGCTGCGCGCGATGGAAGATTGCCGCAGTCGCTAATAAACCCCGAAGTGCTAAAAAGTAGCCGCTTTCGGCTAAGATCGAGTTTAATCTAGCCGGTGAAACTTGTGAACCAAAATAGTGAGCTTGCTATCAATGTGGTATTTCGGAGGCCAGGCGGGGGAGTATAGTTTATCGATACCTTCAAACAGGCGGCGCGAGCATGAGATGGCGGAATTCAAATTCCATGTTCTATGCGGCATGCTCAAGCTCAGGGGTTTAGGGCGCTACGATCAATATAATTGCGCAAGATTGCCGGCTGAAGTCTATACTCAGCCGCCATAAGAAGCGAGTTCAGCATCAATGCCAGGAGTGCGGAAGCGATTGCTCCTTGAAATACCCATGCCGGATTGCTGCGTGTTAAGCCGGCAACAATCAATGAACCAAGCCCTCCGGCGCCAGCGAGGGCGCCAATCGTGGCGGTTCCAACATTGATTACTACACAGATACGAATGCCCGTACCTATAACCGGGAGGGCAAGAGGCAATTCAATTCGCAGCAATACCTGGAGGCGGCTCATACCCATTCCGCGAGCGGCTTCCAACACCGGCCTGGGCAAATTCTCTATCGCGGTTAGTGTATTGTTCAGAACGGGTAGGGTGCTGTAGCAAACAAGCGCCAGGAGCACCGGCTTAAAACCAAACCCAAAAAAGGGGATGGCCAGCGCTAATACTGCCGCTGGAGGCATCGTTTGAGCCAAAGAGGAAATATCCCGAATTAGCGGTAAAAAAGGTCTCCCGGCCTGCCTAGTGGCGACGATGCCAAGGCTCATCCCAATAGCGGCTGCTATGGCCCCCGCAAACAAGGAGAGCAGCAGGTGCTCAGCCGTCAGCCTAGTTAGAGATTCTCTTGGGAAGATCCACTCATTCGCTCCAGGGAACAAGAATTGCAGCGCAGGCTCGAGAATGCTCGGGATAAAAAGCGCCACCAGAACCACAAGGTAAATAGTCAATCCAATCCAGCGTCTCAAGAAACACCAATCCCAGCAGCATTTTCCAGAAGATCCTCCATCGTTAGTCTTCCCATATGCCGGCCGCTTGGCGAGACTGCGTTCAGCGAAGACTCACCCGCCTCAAGCATCAAAGACAGCGCTTCCTTAAGAGAAGCATCCGTTCGAATCGAACCAGTCGGCGCTCCAGTACCATCATAAAAACCACCGGGAGCAATCGGAGTGGCCTGACCGATAGTATCTCCAACACTAAGACGCGCCAGACGGCGCAAAGCTCTATCTTCGCCCGTGAAATCGCGAATAAACGGATTGGCATTTAGCAGTAATTCCCCAGGTGCGGCGGCAGCAACCAAACGACCCTCATTCATCACAGCAATACAATCTCCCAGTCGAATGGCTTCATCCAAATCGTGAGTTACAAACACCACAGTTTTTTTCAGTGTCGAACGAATCCGCAGAAATTCCCTCTGCAACACCTCGCGTGTCAGTGGATCCACCGCCCCAAAAGGCTCGTCCATCAGCAGGATAGGTGGATCCGCCGCGAGAGCCCGCGCCACTCCAACACGCTGAGCCTCTCCTCCGGAAAGATGCGCCGGCCAAGCCTCTAAGTAATCATCCGCGGGCAGCCCAACCAAATCCAACAACTCGCGCACCCTGGCTTGGATTCTATCCTTATCCCACTTTAGCAGACGCGGCACGGCGCCCACATTTTCAGCAACGTTCATATGGGGGAAAAGTCCTACCTGCTGAATTACATAACCAATATGACGTCGGAGTTCAGTCACCGGGATTTCTGAAACATCCTTACCGTCAACGAGAATCTTCCCCGAACTCGGCTCGACAAGTCGATTAATCATGCGAAGACTGGTTGTTTTACCGCAACCCGATGGCCCCACTAGGATTAGTAGTTCTCCCCTAGGCACTTCGAGGCAGAAATCATCGACCGCCTTCTTCTTACCGTACACCTTGCTCGCATTCCGCCATTCCAAAGTCATGTTATAAATCCCTCATTTAGAAGCCCTGGAGAAACCGCACGTCGAATAACAAGTTCCCAGCCCCTATTCACTAGAACCGCCATGAGGGTTAGCGGGAGAACGCCCAAAAGAACCAAATCCGGCGCGGCCTGCCCCAATCCTTGAAAAATCATGATACCCAAGCCTCCGGCGCCGATCAACGCGGCCACAGCAGCATTCCCCACTGTTTGCACAGAGGCAGTTTTCAGTCCAGTGAGAACATAAGGCAGCGCAAGCGGCCATTTAATCCTCCAAAACAGCTGTCGACGCGACATCCCCATCCCCCGTCCGGCCTCTAAGGCCGAGAGCGGCACGGAAGCCAAACCAACAATCGCATTCCTTGCGATCGGGAGTAGGGCATAAAGGGTTAATGCAATCAAGGCCGGCGCTGCTCCGATACCGCGCAGACCCAAGGAACGCAGCAGTGGGAAGGTGCGCGATAGGGCGGCAAGAGGAGCCATCAGCAGGCCAAAAAGAGCCATCGATGGAATCGTCTGAACCGCATCCACAAAAGCGACTACCGGCTGTTCGACGACTCTGTTCTTCGAAGCGAGAAGTCCTAAGGGAAGCCCAATCAAAGCTGCGCCTAAAATAGCGAAAACGAAAAGTCTGAAGTGGACAATTAGCTCATCAAGAAATCTGTCCTTTCTTTCTAGCCACTCTTGAAAAACTGAAATCGCCGCCCCCCTGCCATCGGAAAGAATCAAAAAAATGGGAACAAGCGCACACACCGTCAATGCCAGGGAGCGCCATCTGGGAGCCGACCTCCTCGAATGATCAATAAGCACATAAGAGGCCCCCGGTAAGCCCCAGAAACCAATCGCCGGACTAACCCTAGGCGCCTCCCCAGTCTTCCCCAGCAATACTCCAGCGCTAACAAGCAGGGCTGCTGTTAGCCACAAGCAAGCCACTCCCACAAAGCTATAGATAAGGTTGCGAACCCTCTCATTATCCCAAAAGAAAGCCGTCGCTAGCGTCAATGCCGCCAACAATAAAGCGCCAACGCCAAGTTCATAGCTTACAAGTTCGAAACCTCGGACTATATGACCCTCGACAACCCGGTTCTCCTTCAGAGCAGCGAAAGGACCAAAGAACGAGAAAGAGGCCAGCAGCACCGCTGCCAGCGGTACAACGTCAATCCTTTCACGCTCAATCAGTCTCAATCAATGAAGCCCTCTTCCCTTAGCCAGTCTTCCGCTACCGTTCGCGCCGCAACTCCACGGACGGCAATCCGTGCATTTAGGATTTGTAAAGTCGACAAATCGAGCCGCATAAAAACAGGATTCAACAAATTAGCTAACTCCGGATTCGCCCGCAGAACTTCTCCTCGAATACGCGGCGCCGGCTCATAAACTAACTGCACTCCCAAATTATCCTCCAGCACCACCAGATTCAGCGCCGACAAGAGACCATCCGTTCCATACGCCATGGTAGCATTCACACCATCCGTACCCTGCGCCGCCGCCTTCTCAGTCAGTGCCGTATTACCCCCGGAAACCACCAGCAACTGATTCTCGGTCAGTTTGAACCCGTATGCTTCCTGAAAGGCCGCTAATGCATCCGGCCTACTCACAAATTCCTCTGAACCGGCAAGCTTCACAATTCCCCCGCGATTGACATAACGAGCGAAGTCACTCAGGGTAGTCAAGCCCGCGCTCTCCGATAAATCGCGCCGAACGGCAATTGCCCAAGTATTGTTCGCCCTCGCCGGTTCCAACCATTCAATATCAAAAGCCTTGCTATCCAACTGCCTAACCGCCGCTAGAGCCTTCTCTCTATCGTACCAATCGCGGCCAAAATCATTGCCCGCAAAAAACCAATTCCCATTACCCGTGTATTCAGGATAAATATCCACCTCTCCGGTTTCAAGCGCCTTACGGACCACGTCAGTGGCTCCCAGCTCAGTTCTATCCACTACCTCGAAACCTCCATTTCCCAACACTAGCAACATCATATTTCCCAGCAGGGCGCCCTCGGTATCGAATTTCGACGCCACCGTAATCTCATTCTTTTCCCTCAGCTCGTTCCTGCCAGATGCCAGAAGCAAGCTCAAAAGCCCAATTATCATCACGGTTAACACTATTCTCTTAAACATAAGAACCCTCTTTTTAATGGAATTGCTGGGCATTATATATATTCAGCAAAGTCAGTGGAAGGCCTCCATAGGCTAGGCTTCGGCGCCAACTACGAAATCCCCCTCTAAATCAGCCAAGGAAAGCCCAGTCGCCATCTTATCCTCGCACCCTCTCTCAATGCGTTGATTCTCCGAACTGGCTCTGGCAAGCTAGCTACAGCGCCTAACAGGGTACACTCCAGCTTAGGCCGTAAACCGGTTTTTGCCACGCCTCCGCTAATTTCCCTTCCCGCCGTCCTGCAGTTTTCTCCCAAATGAAACCTCGTCTTTAGCAATCCGACGGCTCAAGGTGGACTGGTTAACGCCCAGCATACGAGAGGCCAAGCTCTGATTGCCACCCGCCTTCTCAAGAGCCGAGGTGATAACAGTATTCGTAATCTCCTTCATAGTAGGAAAATGGCCAAAAAGTTCCACCAATCCATCATAGTCAAGCTCAGAACTGGAAACATCCGGAGCCTCCTTCCCATGAACAAGATTTCTGAAAGTCGCAAGATTCAAAGCATTCCCGCTAGTTCTGCTAAGAGCATCGAAAACCAGCGAATGCAGCTCACGCACATTGCCCGGAAAATCATATAGATTCAGAAGCGAATTCAACTCCTTTGGAATCCGAGGAATTCCTCGACCCAATTCTCGCGCCGCCTCCAGAAGAAGCGCCTGTGTGAGAGGCATAAGATCCTCACGCCTATCTCGCAGCGGTGGCAACGTAACCTGATGCGCCATCAAGCGAAAAAACAAATCGCGCCGGAAACGACCATCCTCGATGCGCTTCCCTAAGTCCACGCACGTTGCCGCCACCACACGCGCATCTGTACTGCGGGACAAATCAGAACCCAATTGATAATACTCCCGTTCTTGCAGCAATCGAAGCAGCTTCACCTGAGAAGCCGGCGCTAGGTCGCCAATCTCATCCAGGAAAAGAGTTCCCCCGGCTGCCCGCTCCACCAAACCCAATCGATCTGAATGAGCATCCGTAAAGGCTCCCTTCTTGTGCCCAAAAAGCGTGTCCGAAAAAAGCGCATCATCCAAACCCGCCGCGTTAACCGTAATCATCGCCCCCTGCCTACCGCTTGATTCATGAATAGCCCGAGCCAGAAGCTCCTTTCCCGTACCACTTTCTCCCATTATCAAAACGGGTCTATTAGTTCTGGCAACAGCTTCGACATATTGAAAAATTGCCAACATCGAATCGGAAATAGTTACCAGTGCAGAAAAAGCCTCCGGTTTTTCAAGCGCCGCCCTATCCAAGACACGCCTGCCCATCGCCCACAGCTCACCATTCAACTCACGCCATTCAAGCGCCTTCTTCACGGCCGTAACAAGCCGTGTTCTTGCCGGCGGCTTAGTGATATAGTCATAAGCGCCCTTCTTCATGCAGGTAATCAC
>Ga0126332_10000401_pt1 | contig 15967 bp, 15 predicted proteins | sample InaspJWI42metaG_FD_94482 | JGI IMG/M metagenome (GOLD analysis project Ga0126332, IMG submission 94482) | Marine gutless worms symbiont microbial communities from Oahu, Hawaii - Inanidrilus sp. 2 OAHU.JWI-42 metaG | ecosystem: Host-associated > Annelida > Digestive system > Unclassified...
GTTTTGGCGTCTTTGCGAGAGATTTTAATGACTTCACTTTATTGCAATGCTTTCAAGGCTATGTCCATAAGAATGACTTATCCCTGGAAGTCCAAAGCGGTGATCAGACCATCTTCCTATCCGCCTTTCTCAATGAGTGACTTGAGCGTTTCAAGGCGCTTGCTTCTTTTTTTGGCGACCAGCGTAAAAGCCCTCGGAACAGCTGCCATCAAGGACTTGGACTGTTCTGCGGCAGTCGTGTAAAAATCAATGATCTTTTCTTCGATTGTCACAGCTTTGGCCAGCGCTCGGCCGTGGTCTGTTTCATCCGTTAGTTCGGTATCGAGGACGTACAATTCAGGGTTCATGTTGAAGGCAAAGCCCCCCTCTAAGGCATCGGAAATGACGCCGTAGTAGGCGCGTTGGACCTGGGTGACGAACTTGCCGTTTTCTTTCGCAAAGGCGAAGAAAAGATCCTCCGCTTCGGCACCTCTCTTTGAGAAATTTTCATAGAATTTCGCAGATTGTTCCTCAAGCTCTTTGGAAAGACTTATGGCTTGGGAACAGGTATTGATGACTTCATTCATCTAATATCCTCCGTTTTAAAACCACCGCTGGATCGACACTTTGCTCTCTGTGAAAAAGCGTATGGCATCTCTTCCCTGACCGTGCAGGATTCCGTAGAAGGAGTCCTTCATCCCGCTGAAGGGGAAGAAGGCCATGGGCGCCACGATACCGATATTGATACCAATGTTGCCGCAATCGACCCTGTACTGAAAATCCCTTGCCGCCGGCCCGCTTTTGGTGAAAAGGGAAGCCGCGTTTCCATAGTTGCTGCTGTTAATCATCGTAATTGCCTCGTCAAGGTCTTTGGCCCTGAGGATATTGGCCACGGGGCCGAATATCTCCTCTTTGGCAATCCTCATATCAGGCGAGACGTCTTCAAAAACACTCGCATTTATGAAGTAATCGTCGGGGAAGTCTCCGGAGATTGTCGGCGTCCTCCCGTCGATAACAAGCTTCGCTCCTTCTTCCAATCCAATGTCGATGTATTTCCTGGTTCTTTCTACGCCGTCCAGGCCCTGCATCGGACCCATTTGGATCGCTTCATCAAGACCGTAGCCCACTCTAATTTTAGAGGTTGCTTCGAGGAATTCATCCCGCAGGGTTTTATAGAAGCCTTCGTCATCGCCAACGACAACGAGGTTGGCTCCTGAGAGGCACCGCTGGCCGGTATTGCCGAAGAAGGACGTCATGAGGGCTGCAATCGTGGAAGGAACGTCGGCATCGGGCATGACGACGAGAAAATTTTTGGCGCTCATCTGAACGATAGATCGCTTATAGGCAGCCGCACTTTTCTTGTAAACTTCCCTTCCGACTGTGGTTGAGCCCACGAAGGTGACGCCCTTGACATAGGGATGTTCCATGAGCAGCTGGGCGGCATCGACGTGGCCGTGAACCACGTTGTACACGCCAGGCGGGATCCCGGCCTCATCGATGAGTTCGGCCAGCTTGACCTGGCTAATCGGGTCTCGCGGTGACGGTTTCAACACGAAGGTATTCCCGGTTGCGAGAGCAAACGGCGTGTACCATAGGGGAACCATAAAGGGAAAGTTGTAGGGTGCAATATGGGTGAATACACCGAGCGGTTGATATATGAGGTATTCATCTATGCCCTCGGCGATGTCCTCCAGGCTTTGACCCATCATCAGTGAAGGGATTCCGGTTGCCACCTCAACCATTTCAATGCCGCGCCGCGTTTCACCCCGGGATTCGTCGATGGTCTTGCCGTGCTCCATCGTCTGGACCCGACTGAGTTCCTCGAAGTTTTCTTCAAGCAGCTCTTTCAGTCTGAAAAGGCAGCGGACCCGTGAGAGAGGTGCTGTCCGACGCCATTCAGGAAAAGCCTCCTGGGCTGCTTCAATTGCCGCCGTGACTTCCTGCTGCGTCGACATGGGAACTTTCGCGAGCACCTTTTGGGTGGCCGGATTTATCACGTCCTTGAATTCCTGTGACTCAGACTTTACCCACTCGCCATTGATGAAATTTTTGAGCTCCTGTGCTTCTTTGATTGGTTCTTCTAAAATTGCCATATCATAATCTCCCTTTTACTATAAAAATATCGTCTAATGTTATGAATTCATCGTTCTTCTTTGCACTTGATCGACCGAATTCTCAACTTTAAACCGCCGAACCATACGTCAGCCTTGTTCGTAAGTGATGCTGTAAAGCTCGATAATCTCCTCTTTTGTCGGCTGGCGCGGATTGTTTCCGGGGCTTCCGCTGGCGATGGCCGCATCAGCCATTGTCGGGGCAAGCTCCTCTAGTTTGTTCTTCTCCACACCAAGTTCTTGTAAGGAGGGTATCCGAACGTCTCTGATGAGCGCTTTGATGGCATCCGCCGCGACCAGGGCTCCCTCCATATCATTGAGGCCGTCGATATCTTCGCCCATTGCCTAGGCAATGTGCGCATAGCGGGCGGGGTTTCCCACAAGGCTGAACTCAGTCACGGGACCGAGCAGAGCCGCATTAGAGGCGCCGTGGGGAACGTGGAAATAGGCACCGATCGGGCGGGACATTCCGTGAACGAGTGCCACCGAGGCATTGCTGAAAGCCATCCCGGCTGTAAGGGCACCGAACATGGTTTTCTCTCTTGCATCGACGTTGTTGCCGTTTGCCCAGGCCTGTCTCAGATTGCCGGATATGAGCTCAATGGCAGTGATGCAAAAAATGTCGCTCATGGGCTGCGCCTTCACCGATACGTAGGCTTCGATTGCATGCGTGAGTGCATCGATGCCGACCGCGGCAGTCAGTCCGCGGGGACATGAAAGCGTGAGCAGCGGGTCGACGATGGCCACATCGGGCATGAGCAGCGGGCTGCCGATTAGCATTTTTACGTCGGTCTTTGGATCGGTAATGATTGTGAATATGGTGACCTCACTGCCGGTTCCACCGGTTGTGGGAACGGCAATCAGGGGGGCAGCCTTCTTGGTGAGTTTGCCGAGTCCCATGTAGTCCTCAATCGCACCCTCATTTGTGGCCAGGGCCGCAATGGCCTTGGCTGTATCAATGGCGCTTCCTCCGCCGACGGCGAGCAGGAATTCACATCCGTTTTCCCTGAATGCAGCCAGACCTTCCTGTACAAAGTCGGTAGTGGGTTCGGTATTGATTTTGTCATAAAGGATGAATTCTATCCCGCTTTCACCCAATGATTTTTTAATTCCCTCAAGCATTTCCAATTTACTGAGAACTTCATCGGTGACGAGCAATCCTTTCTTAAAACCTAACTTGCTGATTTCTTCTCCTACCTGTGCCGATGATCCCGATCCGGTAATCAATAGAGGCGGGATAAGAAATGTTCTTGTTGGCAACATGATAACCTCCTTTATCTAATCATCATTTTATTATTATGCTAGGCAAGTAAGTTGCTAGCGGAGAGTAAAGCCAGAGGATACCCAGGCTTATCAATTGAATCAAAATAAAGGGCAAAACACCCTTGTAAATATCTACCAATGTTATTTCAGGTGGAACAGTGGACTTCATATAGAACAAGGCATAGCCGACCGGCGGTGATAAGAAAGACGCCTGCAAGTTGACGGCAATCATGATAATAAACCAGATGGGATCAAAACCCAGCTCAGCCGCAATAGGCAGGAAGATCGGGAAGGTGATATAGACAATCGCTATCCAGTCAATGACAAAGCCCATGATGAAGATCATGAACATCATGATCCCGACCATACCCCACTTACCCAGGAAGTCAAAAGTGTATATGGTTCCCCTTACCACATCCCCGCCACCCAAACCGAGGAACACAGCAGTAAAGACCGAAGCCCCGATAATGATTGCCATGACCATACAATTGGTTCTTGCCGCAGACCAGATACACTCCAAGAATGCTTTGCGGTCAAACCCCTCATAGACGATCATAAAAATGAAGGCAATGAAGGCGCCCACCCCGGATGCCTCCGTAGGCGTGGCGACCCCCGTCCAGATTGAACCCAGAACCCCGATGATAAGAATAGCAGCCGGAACCAGGTTCACAAGGATATACTTAACCTTTTGCCCCGGGGAAAGAGCCGCCCGTTCCTCAAGTGGCAGTGCAGGACCCGTTCTCGGATTTACGTTCGTTATAATGACGATGTAAATGAAGAATAACGCTGACAAGACAAGACCGGGTCCGACGCCGGCTGCAAACAGCTTTCCCACCGATATACCGGATTGGTCTGCCATCATCACCAGCATGATGCTCGGTGGGATAAGAATACTGAGTGACCCTCCGGCAGCAATGCATCCACAAGAAAAGCGCTTGTCATAGTGATATTTCAGCATGACCGGCATGGCCAGAATCGTCATGCTGACCACACTTGCCCCTATGACGCCTGTGCAGGCAGCCTCGAGCGCACACCAGACGATGGCCGCCAATGCTATAGCGCCATTCATCGGCCCAAACAGATACATCATGGAACGAAATATCCGTTCGGAAATACCGGACTTCCCCAGGAAGGATGCCATGAGGATAAAGTTGGCGATCGCGATAAGAATATGATTGGTTGCGGCATCAAAGACTCTGCCCGTAAAGATATACAGGGCAGCGGGGCCCCACCCGATGAAACCAAATATCGTCGCCACGCCGGCCAGGACAAAGGCAACTGGGTGCCCCATCGAAAGCCCCACGAGAATAGTACCGAACATCAAGATTGTAGCCAGCACAGGGGGGATCTCGATCATAGATTCTCTCCTTTAACCAGAAAAACTATCCTTCTGATGACATCTGATATCATTTGGAGGGCCAACAAGAACACACCAACCGGAAGCATGGTTTTCGCGGGAAAGACATAGAAATTAAAGGCGCTCGGAGTCCTTTCCAAGATTGACCAGGAGTTGGCGGCAAATTTTATTCCAAAATACAATAAGAAAAAAGTAAAGGTTCCTAAAAAAACGGTGTAGGTAACAAGGTCAAGAATCGCTTGGGCCCGCGGAGATAAATACCCGTAAAGGATATCCACATTGGCATGCGCCTTGTGTTTCAGCGTATAACCTATCGTTAGCAATACTGCCCCGGCAAAACAATAGGCTATTATCTCATGGGTCCATATGGTGGGTTTGCCCAGCACCCTCCTTGTAAATACTTCAAAAAGCGACAACGCGATAATGGTGATAATGAACCAGCTAAAAATCTTTCCGCACCATTCGGAAATGTTATCTAGAATTTTCAGAATTATCTTAATTTTTGCCACCACATACCTCCCAGCTTGAAGCTCTCAGACGGCAAAGGTGCCTTCTGAGAGCTTCATTAAACGCGATAGGATTTTCTGGAAAGACGTAATTGCATACGCATATAAATCGCTGCTTTATTTAGGAGCAACAGGATTTTCTGCGTATGATGTCCCCATCTGCCAGAACTGCTGCTTTTCCATGCGCGCGCGAACAGATCTTTCAAGCGCGTTGACGGAATCATAGACGCCGTGTTTTTTAGCAATGGCCTCCAGTTTTGAATAGAGTTCTTCTATATTTGGCGGTGTACGACCCCACGTGAATGGCGATTGGATCCGCCGCCATTCCTCAATCTCCATGAAGTACTTCGCCTGAGAGTATGCAATCTTGGCATAGTCAGGGTTTTTCTCTGCATCTTGGAGCATGTATTCTTGGGCTCGCAATTGTATCTTTTCGAGTGTGGCGGCGTCCAGATTGGTCGTTTTGATGCCTTTATCGGTAAATTTACGGGTATACTCACCGGAGCTGTATTCAAAATAGGTCCAGGCCCACATCATCGTGGCCATCGCAGCTTCCTTGAACAAGAACTTAACCCTGTCGGGCAGCTTATCATAGGCTCTCTTGTTGATCATAACTCCGGAGACCGGACCCGGCTGATGCCATCCCGGCAGAACCCAGTATTTTGAGACCTCTTGAAAGCCCATTGACCAATCAACCTCCGGCACCGAGAACTCACCAGCATCGATGGTTCCCCTCGAAAGCGCCAGGTATACCTCCGCTCCGGGCATAAATATTGCCGCACCGCCCATATCTTTAAGGATTTGGGCCTGGACACGGCCACACTATCTCATCTTAACGTCCTTGTAGTCACTGCCCGTGTTAATCGGTTTGTTGGAGCGCTGACCGGACTCCGGACCCGTCGAAGAGTGGGGATACCAGACTAGGCCGAATTTGGCGTAGAGCTCCTGGGCCAGTTCCAGTCCACCGGCCTGCCAAAACCAGAGCATATAATCGCCGGGGGTAAACCACGCAGGCGTTGATGTGATAAGACCGAATGCGGTGTTTTTCCCCTCCCAGTAACTCGGCCAGTCGGTAGCCATCTGGATGCTTCCGGCGACGACAGCGTCGAATATCTCGCCGGAGGTCTTTACCAATGTGCCACCGGGATAGTACTTAATTTCGAGTTCCCCAGCGGCCAAGACATTCATCAGATCACCGAAGTACTTGTCGCCTCTCCAAAGGGTAATGGAGGGAACCCACATGCTTTGATACTTCCATTTGACAACTTTGCTCTGGGCTGAAGGTGCCCATCCAATGATGCCAGTTATGCTTACAATGACAAATATTATCGTTAAAGTTAAAGCTATCTTTTTTTTCATTCTGGTCACCTCCTTAAATAGTTAAAGTCAGTTTTGGTCTACCCTAAAACTAAGCTTAATAAGTTTTGATCACCTCCTTTTGTTTTGGACAGCTTTTAAAAAAGGCCATCGCGGCCTGGATGCGGAACACGCAGATCTCTTTTTCCCTGGATGGCCATTAAGTCATTCGAGACCTGCTCGACATGTTTCACCATTTCTTCACGAGCCCTTTGGCCATCTCTTTCCAAGAGGGCTTTATATATGCGTTTGTGTGCGAATTGAACTCTTTTCGAAAAGTCATCGTCCGGTTGCAGTATCTCTTTGGTATCTATGAGAAGATTTTCAACAAAATCAATAATTAACATCAGAATAGGATTGTAATTCACGCTGGCGATAATCCTGTGAAATTCGATTTCCATCCTCCGGTATTCCTGGGAGGTACCATGTTGCCGCACGTAGTCTGAATCATCGATCAATTTTTTGAGTATTTTCAGGTCTTCAGCGGTGATAGCCGCAGCCGCCTTCTCGGCGGTGTATGATTCAAGAACTAGCCGGACTTCGGTGAGGTCGTGCAGGGAAAGATCTTTAAAATGAAAAAAATTTATGAGGCTCTCCCGGGCTTTCTTCATGTCCATTTCGACAACGAAGGCCCCACCTGCCGCCCCTTTTTTAATCTCAAGAAAGCCTAAGACCTCCAGGGATCGCAGCGCTTCCCGAAGGGTTGCCCGGCTTACCTGGAAGGTCTCTATCAATTCTTTCTCAGACGGCAGCTTGTCCCCCGGCTTGAGATTTTCATCGAAAATCGCCTTGCGGATCTGATCTACAATCTGAGCAGAAATTTTGTTTGATTTTGCAGCTTCGAACATGATGAATTATTGAGGATGATAAACTCATAAATAGTCTGAAAGTTTATAAGGCGTCATTCCGGCGAAGGCCGGAATCCAGTAATTTCAGCAGGTTCTGGATGCCGGATCCGTCATCCTGTAATTGATCCGGGACCGGCATGACAAATTCGGACTTTTTACGGCACTGTCAAGGATTAGCGGCGAAGGTTAACATTTTGCCTATCAAATATTAAAAAATTTTGTCAATAAAAAAAAATATAATTATTATAATATTTCATACTGAACGTCAGTGTATCTCGCCTTCGATGGGCTCTTCGCCCAGCTCGCGAACGATGTGCTTGTAGGCTTCAGCCGCCTGATCAAGCCGCGCTTTGTCGGTGCAGCGAAAGACAATCGAGGTGCCGAACCTTTTGATTTGATAGAAGGGATAAGAACCGATCTCGACATCGGGATATTGCGCTTGCAATGCGCAAAGCCTTTGCGCAACGACGCCCTCGGCCAGGTGGGCGCTGATGGTTCGGGAGAGTACGGGATTGCTGCCGGTCAATTCATGGGTGATGCCCTCGAACATCGCTTGCATGATCGCCGGTATCCCGGCGAAAACGTAGACGTTTTCCATGCGAAATCCCGGCGCGCGGCTTACCGGGTTGTCGACCAGCGCGGCACCGTCCGGTATTCGAGCCATACGCAGGCGTGCTTCGTTCAACATGCCGGGCTCATAATGGTCTTCGAGGATGGCCACCGCTTCCGGATTGTGGTCGATGCCAACCCCGAAGGCCTGGGCGACGGCATCGGCGGTGATGTCGTCGTGGGTTGGACCGATACCACCGGTAACAAAGACATAATCGTATTTCGCCCGGGTTACGTTGACGGCATCGGCAATGGCCTCCATATCATCGGCCACGAAGCGCGCCTCCCGGAGTTGGATCCCGATGGCAGTCAGGCGCTCGGCGACATAGCCAAGATTCTTATCCTTCGTGCGACCCGAAAGGATTTCGTTGCCGATCACTATCATACCTGCGGTTACGACTTTATGACTCATGATAGAATAGCCTCACGATTGTGCCATGTTATTTATGCAACGTTGGGGTTCATTTGACTATCGGATGCGGGCTTGATTGTCAATGTTGATTATCTTACGATCTCTTTTCCTCCATTGGGTTGCGGGTTAATTGAAGCGAGGGAAATACAGTTGGGGTAGGAAATGATATATGTAAAAAAGAGGATGGGGTAACAAGCTTCGAAATCAGAGTAGCATATGAACTTCATTGACAAATATTGATGATTTAAATAGATTTTTCAAAAGAAAAATATGTGACATTTTAAATGGAGGTCAAAATAGTGGAGATTATTGATCTAACCCATACGATCCATAATGAGATTCAGATTTATCCGGGAGATCCGGTACCTTCGATCAGCCGAGGTTTAATCCATGAGAAGGACTACTGTCATGTCGATATTTTAACCTTGGGATCCCATACCGGGACTCATATTGATGCACCCTATCATTTCCTGAAAGACGGTAAAAAAATAGATGCGATACCGATCCAGAGATTTGTTGGCAGCGGTATCCTGATAGATGTATCCGATAAATCGGAAAGAGACTTGATTGAGAGCCATGAGGTTGAACCTTATAAACCCAAGATCGAAAAGGGAGATTTTGTTATATTCATGACCGGCTGGGACAAATATTTTGGTACTCCAAAATATTTTGAACACCCATTTTTAAGCGCTGATTGTGCCGGGTTTTTAGTTGAACTTGGGGTAACCCTGGTTGGTACGGATGGGATGAATCTTGATCCCACTTTCCCGGAGGACACAGATCCTGACCCTGAAGGAGAAGAGGGCGAGCAGGTGGGTTATGGTTATCCGGTTCATGATATCCTGTTGGGCAGTGACGTTCTCATCGTGGAAAACCTGTGTAATCTGGATAAAATAAATCGGGTTAAAGGTATTTATTCGTTCTTGCCCCTTAAGCTTATGGATTCGGACGGCTCTCCGATACGAGCCGTATACCTTTCGGATAAATAAAATTTTAATGACCATTCAAAAGGATTTGGGCAACAGCCCGTAATGAATTGAATCTGATTCAACGGGTCAGCAGTACAACATCATCGGATGCAACCGATAGGGTCAATTTTTGGCCCACCTGAGCCCCTTGATGTTGTGGCAAGCGAATGGTCATCGGTAAATCCGAATCTACATGTCGTCCCTGACAGCGGTGATGGGTTCCGAAAAAAGAAACTTCTTGTACTTTTAGCTTTCCAAGTGCGAGATGTCGCTCCAGATTGCCTTCTCCCACTGTGACCTGCTCCGGTCTGATAGATAAATGTACACTTGCCCCAGGTTCGGCATCGCCTGGAACTCTGAGACGGCCCACGGCGGTTTGGACGTCAATCTGGTCTTCATTCCGCTCTACCACCTGACCTTCAAACATATTACTTTCGCCCATAAATGTCGCCGTAAATATTGTTCGCGGTTTCATGTAGACCCGCTCCGGCGGACCCTCATCTTCAATATGGCCATTGTTCATCACCGCAATAACATCGGCGATACTCATGGCTTCCTCTTGATCATGGGTCACATGTATGAAAGTTGTGCCCACCTGTTTTTGAATTTGAATCAGTTCCTGCTGCATTTGTCTCCTTAGATTCAGGTCGAGGGCTCCCAGAGGTTCATCTAACAGAAGTACTTTCGGTTCAACCACAAGGGCGCGGGCCAGAGCCACCCGCTGTTGCTGACCGCCTGAAAGTTGATGGACACGGCGCTCGCTCATGCCGGACAAACCCACCATATCCAAGGCATTCTCAATACGAACCAACCGTTCGGCTTTAGGCACCTTTCTCATGAGCAGGCCAAAACCGACATTGGTCCCCACGGACATGTGCGGAAACAGAGCGTAATCCTGGAACATAGATGTCGTTGGTCGTCTGGCTGCCGGCAAGTGGGTGACTTCTCGACCGGCAATGTGAACCTGTCCGGCGCTCGGTTCGATGAATCCGCCCAGAATGTGCAGCAACGTTGTCTTGCCGCTCCCTGATGGCCCTACCAGTGCAAAAAACTGCCCTTCCTCAATGTTGAGGTTAATATCATCAAGCGCAGTCGTTTTACCAAACCTTTTTGAGATTCCTTTAATCGCGACCATCGGGTTCATTTCGATTTTCTCCGGCCGAATATCACGATCTCCATTAAAAATACCAACACGATGGATACGATGAAAACCACGCTACCAACGGCATTGGTCTTCGGATTAAGACCGCTTCGAAGCAGGCTCCAAATTTCCACCGGCAGGGTCACATCAAAACGGCTCACCAATAATGCGATAATGAATTCATCCCATGAAAGCGTAAACGACAGAAAAAATGATGCCAGCAGGGCGGGCCACAATAAAGGTAAAGTTATCAGCACCAAAACTTGCCACTCGGCAGCTCCCAAATCCCGGGCGGCGCGTTCAATATTGGCCTGATGCTCGCCCATCTGACTGTAAATGATGGCAAACGCCAAAGGCAGATTGATAACTACATGACCGATGATCACCGCCAACAAAGATTTGGGTATCGCCATTGTTTTAAAGGTGATGAGCAATCCCATGCCGATGATTAGGTATGATACGCTCAGAGGGGCTACGAGCAGCCATTGCACAACTCCCGATCCGCGTACCGCATAACGAGCCAGGCCGTAGGCTGCCAGAAAACCCAAGAAACAGGACAGCGCCGCCGACACCACGGCAACCATCAACGAGTTTCCCAAGGCATCCATAATGCGAAAATCGGTGAAGATGGCTTCATACCATCTCAACGAAGGCCCCTGAAATGGAGGTATCGGCAATAAGGCATCCTGAAATGAAAAGAGCACCAGGACCGCCACCGGCAGAAAAATAAATACGTAAACCAGCAGGACATAGAAAACTGCCGGTGCATTTCTCCACATAGAAACCAGATATTGTTTAACCATTACATTCTTTCAATTTTTAACCAACGGGAAAACAGTAAGAAAATGATCGAAATTACAACCATCAGCACAAGACTCATGGCAGAGGCCATGGGAAAATTGGCCTGTCGCTGAATTTGGAGCATAATAACCTGGGGCAGCAGTACTTCTCTGAAGCCTCCAAGAATCTGGGGTGTGATATAATCCCCCAGCGCCAGTACGATGGTGAGGAAAGCTCCCACCATTACACCGGGTATACTGAGAGGTAGTGTGATTCGCCAAAATGTTTGAAAACGTGAGGCTCCCAGATCGGCCGCCGCTTTTTTGTAATTCGGAGATATCTGCTTTAAATTTGCAAAAATCGTCAGCGTTAACAGCATGGTAAAAAAATGGACAAATCCGAGCACAACGGCCGCCCGGCTGTTGGCCAGTGATATCGGGCTATCCACAATTCCCAGCCATTGCATGCTGTTGCTGATGACACCATTGCTTGAGAGCACCAGCAGCCAACTGTAAGAGCGCACCACATAAGATGTCCAGAAAGGCAGAATCGCCATCATCAATGCAATTCGCTGCCACCTGGGGGGCACCCGGAAAGCCAGTATATATGCCAGTGGGTAAGCGAGGATAATGCTGATAATGGTTGTAATCAGGGTGACCTCCAAGGAATTAATCAGCGCGTTGAGGTGATGCGGTTTGGAAAAGAATGCGAGATAGTTGCTAAAGGACAAATCCGTAACAATCCGCCCCCCCACTCGCTGAAAAAGGCTATATGCCGCCATAATCAGCAAAGGTACGGCAAAGAAGGCAATTGTCCATAATAAACCGGGGCCGATTAAGCCCCAGCCGCCCAACTTTCTCTTAGCCCGCATCATATCCTTGTTTGGCCACCTCTGATATTATATCTTGTACATTACTTCCTATTTATGCTGAAGAAATTGCGTCCAAACGTCCAGCATCGCCTTGTCAAACGCTTCATCCGGCTGAAGGTAAAAATATGAATTTGATAGAAACTTGGGTTGTTCGTCCCAGCGCAGAATCTTTTTCTGCTCTGGCGTCAGTACCGCCTTGGAATTGGCCGGCATGGCCCAGTAGCAAGATGACGTTGCCAGTCTTCCCTGACCCTCCGGGCTGAGAATATACTGCACAAATTTTACCGCCAGATCTTTTTGCTTGGAGGCTGCAAACACACCGATAGCCTGCTGCCATCTGACACCACCCTGATTCGGCAATACCCAGTCCAAGGCCGGATTTTCTTTATGCAAGACAGATACCGCAAATTCACCACCGCCAGCGATGATATCCACTTCACCGGTGGCAAGTGCCGTTTGGACCTGAACGACATCCCCTACGAGCTTCGACATTTTTTTCATTGCAAAGAGTTTTTCTTTGATGGCAGGCAAGTGGGATTTATTCAGTTGCGTCGGTTTAATGCCGAGCCCGATAGCTACCATCTCAATGACCGGAATGTAATAATCATAAACCGCCATCCGACCCTTGTACTTTGGATTCCAAAGTACAGCTGCATCGCGCATATCGGCTGGGTCTACCTTTTTTTTGTTATACGCGATCGTGTTGTAACCAAATTTTTCCGGTATAGCATATAGTTTGCCATGAATATTGTGCAGCTCGGGTGTACGTATTTGCGGAAAAATATCCCGGAAAGGAAAATCCGCTTCATTCAACGGTGCCAATAATCCAAGTTTAACCACCCGCGCCACATCAATACTATCTACAACAAAAACATCCCAATCACCCGGTTGTGATTGCTCAAGAAGAGCCAGGGCCACACCGGTGCCATCATACTCCTTCATATTAATGCGAACCTTGTGTTTTTGCTCGAACGGGCGCAGCAAATCAGGATCCGTATGATCGCACCAGGTAAGAACATTGAGTTCTTTTCTAGCGGCCTGAACCGGGTTGCCGGCAGCAATTGCCCCAAAGGCTAGAATCACAAATAAAATTAAAGCCTTCGTTACGGTGTTTTTTTTAATTGTTGTCATCCCAATGCCTCCTTTCACTTAGTGTTTGAAGGAATATTGTCAAAATCACAATCCGTTGTCAATTTGTTAATTTCCCCTTTTTCTCTTGACCCCATATACCACCTTTTGTATCTAAAATTTTTACGAAAAATTTTAACAGAATTTCTCCATGCAGCCTTTTGCCTTTCCAAAGATCGGCGCAATTAAAAATGCACAACATAGGAGGCTAGATATGAAAATATCCATTGGAACGCTGCAATCATTAAATGCCGAAGATAGCGTATTCAATCTGGTACAATAGGTTTACGTGCAGGAGGGCGACAGTGACAAAATACAAACCGATTACGCCTCAACAGCTTCCAAAATTTGCAGGAATTAAAACCTATATGCGTTTGCCCCATTCGCGGACTACGCAAGGGATTGATTTTGCAATAGTAGGTGTTCCCTGGGATGGCGCAACATCCTACAGAACCGGCCAAAGATTGGGGCCCGATGCAATTCGCAAGGTTTCGGTTACATTGAGACCTTATAACCAGGCATTGGATGTCCAGATATTTGAGCATTGTTCCGGAGTAGATTACGGCGATTTACCGGTGATCCCCGGATATATCGAGGACACCTATGCGAAAATCGAAGAAGAACTATCCCCCCTGGTTGCAGCCGGAGTGATCCCTGTTTTGATGGGGGGCGATCATTCAATCACCTTGCCCGAACTCAGGGCCATAGCCAAAACGCTGGGTCCGGTCGCCCTGGTTCACTTCGATTCGCACACCGATACCAACGATCAATATTTCGGGCGACCCTATTATCATGGGTCGCCATTCCGCAGGGCGGTGGAAGAGAATCTTCTGCTCCCCGAGCACTCAATTCAAATTGGCATGCATGGATCGGTTTATTCAAAAGATGCCTACGATGATTCCAAGTCTTTGGGCTTTAAGGTCATAACAATGGCCGATATTCGGAAGATGGGCCTGCCAAAGTTGATTGAGAGCATCCGTGAGCGAGTCGAGCAGACAAGGGTTTTTGTCACCTTTGATATTGATGTCGTGGACCCTGCTTTTGCCCCCGGCACAGGCACACCGGAAGTAGGTGGTTTGACCAGTGGCGAGGCCATCGATTTGATACGGGGGCTAAATGGGTTGAACTTTGTCGGGTTTGACGTGGTAGAAGTTTTGCCTGACTATGACGTCGCAGAGCTTACCGCATTGTTGGCCGCCAACATAATTTACGAATTCCTAGCGTTGATTGCTCTGAACAAGAAGAATTCTAATGGAGGTGTCTAGCCGGGTTAATGAAGAATGACGCCCGGAAAAGGGGCTGACGAAAGTACACTACTGGGCCCATACAATTTAAGGAGAAATCTATGACCGCAAACACTCAAAAAACAGTTGTCAATTCCTGGAACGAATGGGACCCGCTGAAGCACGTAATCGTCGGGCGCGCCGATGGGACCATGGTTCAAGCTCCGGAGCCGGCCATGGAGCGTGACTGGCCCGATCATGGGTTTCCGCTAGGGACCTATGGCCCATTGCCAAAGGAGATGGAAGAAAAAGCCAACGAACAGCTGGATAATTTCGCCAAGTTGCTCGAAAGTCGCGGGATCCGGGTTGACCGGCCGGAGCCACTGGATTTCAGCCAGGAAGTGCGAACCCCAGACTGGACACAGAAATCAATGTTCGGCTGCATGCCGCCACGGGACGTGCTGCTGACTGTCGGTAATGAAATACTGGAAGCGACAATGTCGCAACGCGCACGCTGGTTTGAGTACCTTTGCTACCGTCCCCTGCTGGAAAGCTATTTCAAAGAAGATCCCAATTTCAAGTGGGAAGCCGCACCCAAACCACGGCTGGCCGATGATACCTACAAACCGAATTACTGGCGCGAGTGGGATAAGAAGAGCGAGGAAGAGAAACAAAAAGCCATCCATGAACGGGATTGGGTTCTGACCGAAAAAGAACCCTGCTTTGACGCGGCTGACATCGGGCGCGCCGGCAAAGACATTTTCGTATACCATTCATCGGTGACCAACGAAGCCGGAATTGACTGGCTGCGCCGCCATTTTTCGAACCATCGGATACATGTCATGTGGTTTCTGGAGGACAACCCGATCCATATAGACGCCACTTTCGTTGTGCTGCGCCCGGGGCTTGCCCTCAGCAACCGCAAACGGAAAGTTCTGACACCCCATATGCTCGATTTCTTCAAAAAGAATGACTGGGAGATCGTCGATTGTGCCGAACCGGCGCTGGACGGATACCCTCCGCTGTCATTCTGCAGTCAGTGGCTTTCGATGAATACACTGATGCTCGATCCGAAAACGATCTGTGTCGATGCCCAGGAAATCAAACAGATGGAGCAGTTCGACAAGCTCGGATTTGAAGTCATTCCGGTACCCTTTATCGATGTGAGTGCGTTTGGCGGCGGTCTGCACTGCGCCACGGCCGATGTCTGCCGGGAGGGGACGTGTGAGGACTACTTTCCGAAGCAAATCCAAGGCTTTTAGAAATTGATAGATGGCAATCTTCATTAATTTAACGTCTCGGAATTTCTACAACTTGTTAGAAATATAGTGTTTTTTGTGGCCACCCGTGTAGGTAAGCCACGTGGAATGATGGAATAGTGGAATGTTGGAATACTGGGTATGAAAAGCGGAAAA
>Ga0126332_10000402_pt1 | contig 15948 bp, 14 predicted proteins | sample InaspJWI42metaG_FD_94482 | JGI IMG/M metagenome (GOLD analysis project Ga0126332, IMG submission 94482) | Marine gutless worms symbiont microbial communities from Oahu, Hawaii - Inanidrilus sp. 2 OAHU.JWI-42 metaG | ecosystem: Host-associated > Annelida > Digestive system > Unclassified...
ATGCCGAAGAAAAATATCCCGGAACAGATTTGCGACTGGTCTACGAACTCGGGGGATATACATCCCCCAATTAAGCCAAAGGTGTCAGTTATTCTTCCCAGAGGTAAGGTGTCCTGAATATATACACCTGTTGATGGCGATCAACATGGCTTGCTCATTGGCCTGGTCACGTGGGCCCACAGTCTGGGCCTCGATGTTGTCTGCGGCGGCAAGGCCCGTCCGGTGGACTTCATCTATGATGAAAGCACCGGGACGGTCACCGATGGTCAAAAAAATATAAGGCTTCCCAAAGATGCGCTGGCAGCGCTGCAGATAATTCGCACCGGAGAAGCCGGACTTATAATCGGAAAGCGTCGCAAAGCATTGAAGCAACTGCCGCAGATCGGTGAACCGGATCTATGTGAATTGGTGATTGCGGCCAATGCAACCGGACTTACCGTTGACGCGCCATCATTGCATGCGCCGGTTGTTCGCACCACAGAAATACCCGAAGTCCTGAGCCCCAAAGAAGAAGGCGGCATTCTGAGCAATCGGGCAGTTGTAGAGGTAATCACCTGCCTGCGCAGAGCAGATGAGGCCGGATTGGGAGGCGGTGTTTTTATCGTTTTTTCCTGCGACAGGGGCGATGCCTAGAAATTTGTAAAGGCCAAAGGATTGATTACTAACCAGCGCGGTAGCTGCGGCGTTGTTTATCGGCCTTACCATCTTCTCGGTGTGGAAACACCGGTGTCTATCCTTTGCGCAGGCCTGCTGAATATTTCAACCGGCAGCCTGAACTATAAACCACGGGTTGACCTGGTTGCGCGAGCAACCCGCGACATTAAAGCCGGCACCACCATCCACGCTGCCAGAACCAAACAGGAGACGGCTTTGCTCAAACCGCTCATTGTGCCCGCAACAGCGGCAACAGGCGGCAATCCGCTGCCGTTGAACATGGCATACGGCAACCGGATCAAAGTGGATGTCCCGACTGGTACCATTCTCACCTGCGAAATGGTAGTACCACCCACGGAATCGAACCTCTGGACCCTGCGGCAAGAGCAGGACAGCGAGTGGATGAAAGAAAAATAACGTCGCGGTGGTGAACCTTCCGGACGCTTTTGCTCATAATTCATAAGAAAGATCAGTCATCCCGATCAAGCGGGGCGTCGTTGCCCTGTTAAATTCGAAGACCATTTAACCAGGTCAGCGGCAAATGAAAAAAATTCTCTCTGCGCCCTTTGCGTCTTGGCGGTGAACAAATTGTAATATTGACAGTGAAACACTAAGATGTGCCCCCTGAACAAATGCGGTAAATCTATTTATTCAAATAAATTAGCTACTTGAACGACGTGGCCCTGACGTTAGGGCCGGCTTGTTCAAACAATCGAAACCATAACAGATGTACAGGAGAAACCGATTATGCCCCTTGATCCCCAAGTCAAAGCAATCCTGGATGAAGATGCCGAGCGCGGATTGCCGCCCTATAACGAACTTGACCCGGTTGCAGCCAGAAAACAAATGCTGGATCTGTCACCACCGGTCGATCCGCAGCTGGCTGCCGGCAGGATCGAAGAACGGCTGATCCCGGGGCCGCAAAGCAACATACCGTTGAGGCTTTATTATCCGCATGGTGATCCGCCGTATGCGCTTCTGGTATATTATCACGGCGGCGGCTGGGTCATCGGAAATCTGGAGACCCATGATGCTCTCTGCCAGGCTCTGGCAAAAACCAGCGAGTGCCTGGTTGTGGCCGTGGACTATCGCCTGGCCCCCGAGCACCCGTATCCGGCTGCGGTTGAAGACGCTTACGCCGCCACCTGCTGGGCCGCGGACAACGCTGTCAGCCTTCAGGCCGACCCCCGGCACCTGGCAGTCATCGGTGACAGCGCCGGCGGTACACTGGCCACTGTCGTCAGCATGATGGCACGCGATAAAGGCGGCCCTGAGATTTCGCTGCAGGTCTTGATTTACCCGATAACCGATTACAATTTCGACACGCCTTCGTATTTAAACAATGAACGCGGCTATATGCTCAGTCGCGATATGATGCAATGGTTCTGGAACAACTACCTGGAGGATGCCGCAGTGGTCGGTCATCCCTATGTGTCACCGCTGCAGGCCCAAAACCTCGACAGCCTGCCCCAGGCCATAGTCCTGACAGCCGAATACGATCCGCTGTGCGATGAGGGCCAGGCCTATGCCTGCAAACTGCAAGCGTGCGGGATAAACACAACGCACTCGCACTACGAAGGGATGATTCATGGATTTTTCCGGATGACCGCCCGCCTGGATCAAGCCAAAAGGGCCCTTGAGGAAGTGTCCGGCAAAATAAAGGCGGCCTTGAGCGTCTGATCGGATTCGAGGTTGCAACACCCAACCCGGATAAACCGGAATTGAAGATTGAAGATTGGAAATTGAATATTCAATCGGTTTCTGACAACATGTTGTCAGGAAAAAGGCCCTAAGGGCCTAAAGAAGCAAGACAATTACTGGCGCCGGGGAAGAAATACTAAAAAAAATGAACACCCGCCTGCCATGCATAGTGCGTTGGCTTGGTGAAAACAGGGATATATAAATCAAATAATTAAATTTGCCTCATACCGTTATAAGGCATTGCGGGCAGGTCGAACATCGAACGTCCAACATCGAATTTTGAATGGGAAAAAGAAATCGTCATTCAAAGTTCGACATCGGATTTTTATTATAAATGAAATTAAATTGCGAAACGGAGCGACATCATTATTCGATGTTCAGCGTTCGACGTTCGATGTTCAATCTGTTCGATCCGCCGGAGGCGGACTTGCTCGCCAATGACGAGTTCTATTCATACGCCGGCACTCGCAGTAACCTGCACCGCCTCCCAGCCCAGAATGGCTTTTTTTCTGGCCGGCCCCTCACCGTAGTTGCCGAACTCTCCCATTTTACGAATCACCCGGTGACAGGGAATCAGAAACGGAATCGGATTCTGCCCGACCGCATTGCCGACGGCCCGGGCCGCCCGGGGCAGCCCGATGTGTCGCGCAATCTCCTCATAGGTAACCGCCTGGCCCAGCGGAATCTTCAGCAGCGCCTCCCAGACCTTGATTTGAAAATTGGTGCCCCTGACATAAAGGTGCAATGGGGCGGATGTATCATCAGAAGAAAAATCAAATACCTGATCCACTAACGACTGCGTTTCCGGCGGATTTTGCTCGAAGGCGGCCTTGGGCCATTTGTTGCGCAGCCAGCCCACCAGGGCTGCCTTATTATCACCCTGCACGAACCGCAGACCGCAAATCCCGCGGTCGGTCACAGCGAGCAGGCAGTCACCGAAGGGCGACGGGTGAAAGCCGTAGGTGATCTTTATTCCTGCACCTTTTGTCTTGTATTCGCCGGGCGTCATTGCTTCGCAAGTAACAAAAAGATCGTGCAGACGGCTAGGGCTGGACAGCCCGGAATCGTAGGTGACGTCCAGGATGTTTTCTGAATTCGCGATCAGCTTTTTGGCATACTCCTTGGTCAAAAACTGCAGAAACCGTTTGGGGCTGATGCCGACCCAGCGGCTGAAGAGCCGTTGAAAATGAAATTCGCTCAGGTTGACGCTGTCCGCAATTTCGGCCAGCGGCGGCTGATGGTGGAAATTTTGTTCCAGAAACTTGATCGCCTGTTCGACGCGCTCATAGTCCATTGAGTGTTGACGGAAATCTTTCATGTTGTACCTCATAAGTGCAATGTTTTTGAGGTACAATATGCCAGATTATAATGTCGGGCAACCCGATTCTTGCTGTGGATTGAATTATATTGATTTTCAAATTCCTGTCATGTAACAAGCAGACAATCCTCGGCTTAGACTTGGATAAGATCTTCGGCTAATTTTCTATTTTTATATACCTTTGCATAAAAAGTGAAAAAGAGGAGGATATCGCGTATGCCAAAAATAAAGAAGAAATCGGATCGGGACATCGAGAAAGTGTATCCTGCAAAGATGTTTATCGCAAAACTGCGCAGGTTGGCTGATTGCCTGGAGCAGGGGAAAAGGTTTCAGATACAGGTTGCAGGAGAGCGTATATCCGTACCGCCGTATGCGACGATAAATATAGAGCATGAAAGAGAAAAAGGCGAAGAAGAAATTGAATTTCAGCTTAAATGGTCGAAGAAATAGGACACAGCCGGAATTAATCGACTCATTAAATTGGAAACACCAGCCGGTTGATAATTTAAGATCTATATGCTTTTTTATTTTTCAAATTCGCATGACTCGAAGTGGTTTCAAAACCACGCCAGGCGGACAAGCCTCAGATTACGCCGAAGATCAAGGCGCGGGCCGATCCGCCGTCGCACAGCTAAGGCGTGACAAGCGAAAAAGCGCAGTCCCGCCAGGCGGGATGAGCAGTAAATTATGAGAAGATCCGTAACGCCGATATTCGGTGTTATAACCACATAAATGAAACTTATAATAATCTAAACCACCCATAATTTAACCTATTTTAAAATTACATATTATAAACTTAACGCTTGACGTTAATAACGGACTGCGTTAGTATTTTCTCATGATAAAGACCTTCCGGGATAAAGAAACTGAAAAAATTTTCAATAGACTTCTGTCCAGAAAGCTACCTCAAAATATTCAGCACCTTGCCCGCAGAAAATTAGTAATTTTAGATGCAGCTACCGAATTAAATACGTTACGAGTTCCACCTGGCAACAGATTGGAAGCTTTAAAAGGTGACCGAAAAGGACAACATAGCATACGCATCAATGGTCAATGGCGAATATGTTTCAAATGGAAAGCCGGCGATGCATATGACGTTGAAATTGCAGATTATCATTAGGGGACAAAAATGAAAAATAAAAAACTTCCTCCCATTCATCCTGGTGAAATTCTGATTGAGGAATTCCTGAAACCAATGGGACTCAGTCAATATCGACTTGCCAAAGACATAAGCGTCTCTCCAAGGAGGATTAACGAAATTGTTCATGGAAAGCGTTCGATTTCAGCTGATACAGCTTTGCGTTTAGGGCGGTTTTTTGGAATGCCGCCTCAATTCTGGCTAAATCTCCAAACCCGCTTTGATCTTGAAGTAACAGAGGACCTGCTAGCAGACCGTCTTGAAACGGAAGTACAGGTGCTCGGTTATAATGCAGCCTAAAACATGGTTTAAGTTAAAACCAATCAGTGGAGCAGACGGCTTGTAGATAGCGGTTTTACGTAAAGGCCATGCAAATTTGGTTCTAATGTAGGCCGCTGCTCACCTCAAATGTGTTAGATTGGGTTATAAAACCACTGCTACTCAATTCTGCCTTGGGAGAGCGCCATGAATCAACTTATCGCTGTCATAACCGGCGGCACCAGGGGCATCGGACTGGGCATTGCCGAGGCCCTGGTAAAGCGCAAAGCCTCGGTTGCCATCACCTACCACGATAACGACGACGACGCCGAAGGCGCCAAACAGCGCTTGCAAAACCTGGCCCGTGACGGCCAGAAGATTTTACTGCTCAAAGGAAGCGTCGGTGATGCCGGTGTTACCGCCAACCATTATCAGACCGCTGTCGATCAACTCGGCGACATTACGGTTCTGGTCAACAATGCCGCCATGGTGACGCCGCATGGTTTTGAGCAGGTATCGCTAGAACATTGGGATAAAACCTTGCGGGTCAATTTGAGCGGTGCCTTTTACTGGTCTTCTCTGGTGGTACCGGCTATGAAAAATGCCGAATTCGGACGGATTGTCAACATCAGTTCCATCGCCGCACGCGGTGGCGGCGTCGTTGGACCTCACTATGCGGCTTCCAAGGCCGGAATGCTCGGTTTAACCCGATATGCGGCCCGTGATCTGGGGCCTTTTGGAATTACAGTTAACGCCATCGCGCCGGCCTTTATCCAAGACGCCAGCATATTCACAATCTGGACGGATGAACAGAAAGCAGATCTTAAAAAAAAGGTGTTCGTCCCCCGGCTCGGACTCATGGCCGATGTCGTCAAAGCCTTTGAATATCTTTTGGACACACCTTATGTGACCGGTGTGACCCTGGATGTCAATGGCGGTGCATTTGTGATCTAACCCGCTGGATAGCTCTTTTTCAAACCCTAAATTTCAAGAGGGATAACCATGAATTTCCACACGTTGCTTGAGCAAAGAGCCCGGAATAACAATCCCGTAAAAGTGGGCATTATCGGTGCCGGTAAATTCAGCGCCATGTTTATCTCCCAGGCTCGGTTTACACCCGGCATACAGATCGTGGGCATTGCCGAGCTCGATCCGAAAAAAGCCCTTCAGACCTGTCTGCGGACGGGATGGTCTGAAGAAGCGCTGAGCTTCGAAAATTCAGCCAACGCCATTAATGACGCCGCACGCATTCAAAAAACAGCGATAACCGAAGATGCGAAGGCTTTGATCGCTGCCGACCTGGATGTGATTGTCGAGATCACGGGTGTCCCCGAAGCCGGAACCATGCATGCCTTAAACGCTCTGGAAGCGGGCAAGCATGTCGTCATGGTCAATGTGGAAGCCGACTGCTTGCTTGGACCTGTTTTAAGGCAAAAGGCCGATGCGGTCGGCCGTGTCTATGCCATGGCCTATGGGGACCAGCCGGCGATCATTGCCGAACAGATTGAGTGGGCCCGCGCCGTGGGACTCGCGGTTGTGTGTGCCGGCAAGGGGACCCGGTATCAGCCCCAATTTCATTATTCAACCCCTGAGACCGTTTGGAAACATTACGGGTTCAGCGAAGAGCAGGTTGCGACCGGGGATTACAACGCCCAGATGTTCAATTCCTTTCTGGACGGCACAAAATCTGCCATAGAGATGTGCGCCGTCTCCAATGCGTCGGGACTGGTTCCCCAAAGAGCCGGTTTGCAATTTCCGCCGGTGGGCGCAGGACGCCTTCAGGATGTCCTCAAGCCTTCTGCAGAAGGGGGTGTTTTGGAGCACAGCGGCACCGTGGAGGTAATTGCCTGTGAAAACCGGGATGGGTCCCCCGTAGCAGATGATCTGCGCTGGGGCGTGTATGTGGTGTTTAAAGCCCCAACCGCTTACGTGCAGCGCTGTTTTGCGGAATACGGACTGCGCACGGATGCATCCGGCAAATATGCGGCCCTTTACCGGCCGTATCATCTCATCGGACTGGAACTGGGAATCAGTGTCGCCGCTGCGGCATTGCACAACCAGGCCACCGGATCGGCTGCAGAATTTATGGCCGATGTGGCCGCAGTGGCCAAAAGGAATCTGGCGTCAGGCGAAGTATTGGACGGTGAAGGCGGCTTTACGGTCTACGGCAGGTTGGTACGGGCAGAGGCCAGCCTGCGAAATGCCTATTTGCCGATGGGGTTGACCGGCAACGCACGCCTGATCCGCCCGGTATCCAAGGATGCCATCTTGACCTACGCCGATGTCGACCTGGATGAAACCCTTTTGTCTTTTACCCTGCGCAAGTCGATGGAAAATGAAAAAAGGAAAGCGCTTCGGAAGTAATCTTGCTATTCAAAGACCGCAACCGCGCGTACGGGTGATCCGGTGCCGCCTCTGATTTTCAAAGGCAGGGCAATAAACCTGAATCGCCCCCGGCCGACCAGCAGGTTAAGGTTCACCAGGTTTTCATAGTGGGTATAGCCCATTTCCCCGCCAATGTCGTGAACCTCTTTATTCGACACGCCGATTATCCCCGGTGAGCGGGTTTCGACGCCAAAGGCGGCGATCTTCTTTTCCCCGAACCAGCGGGCAACCTCGACGCTGATGCCGGGTCCATCCGGCCATTCGGGCCTGCCGAAATATTTTCGATAGTGATCCGTGTACAAAAGTACGGTATCTCCCGGCATTATCCGCAGATGGTGTTTCTCGAGCGCCGCTTTTACATCGTCAACTTCTATCAAACTCTTAAGTGTTTTGTCCGCAAAGTCGAGACAGATTCCTTGGGTGTAGAACATCTCCAGGGGCATGGTGTCGATGGACCGGCCGTAATGAACCCTGGCAAAATGATTAAACGCGTCAACATGGGTGCCGGTGTGCTCGGAGAAGGCCAAGGCATGCACGACCGGTGAAACCGTTTTAGCGTTTTCCAGGTTTTCGCGCTGCTCATGGGTTACCGCAGGGGTCATGTCCACCTCAGGATGACCGTCGAAAACCGGCATTCCTGCAAAGATCTCCTGGCTCAAATCAACTATTTCCATGGCAACTCCTTTATCAGAACCGTCAATATTGATGAAACACTTAGAGGCTGAAATTGCGTACGCAGCGTTTTTTAAAGTATGCATCCGCACCGCCGCAAAGTCAAACGGATATGATTGCATGGGCGAATAATCTTAATGTTGCTACCGACACGGCGGGATTAATAGCGCTGGGCAATGATGATAACGTTGGGATTGAAAACCACACAATGTTTCCCAAATTTTTGCTGCTTTTTATTCTCCGGAAAAGACAGGCGCGCTGCGCCCAAAAAACCTTGACGTTGCCTGTTTTCAGGGTTAGTAAATCATATATGATATATGAAATGACAAAATATCTCCATCCTGACATGGCGGAATCATTTTAGTCCCGCCTTTTCACTTCACACGTTTCATCGGCATGCTGATACCAAAGGGAATCCATCAACGTGTTGGTGAATTCACGCACTAAGGGAAGCGGAAACAGCAATGGTTATCGCTTTTCAAACAAAGAGTGAGGTTGTTCACGATAAACTCCGGCGTGACATTGTGGAAGGCATACTCAAGCCCGCACAAAGAATTATCTTATCCGACGTTGCCAAAGAATTCGGCATTAGCGAAATCCCCGTCCGCGAAGCCATAAGAAGGCTTGAAACCGAGGGGTTTGTGGAATTTACCCCGCATGTCGGAGCAGTGGTAAGCAAAATCAACCGCAAAGAGTTTATCGAATTTTACCTGATTCGAATAGAACTGGAAACCCTGGCGACAAAATTAGCCACGCCGCACATCCGCCAAGCGGATTTGGATTTTCTCAATGCCATCAATAAAAAAATGGAATTGTACATTGCCCAGGGAAATCACGAAAAATTAGGCGGTTTGAACAAAGATTTTCATTTGAGAATATATAAAGCAGGCCCTTATCCGTACCTTTATAAAATGATTTTCGACCTGTGGGAAAAAGTTGAACGGGCCCAGAGTATATTCGCCCTGGTTCCCCAAAGGGCTCCCGCTTCAGTGAACGAGCACAAAGAAATTGTTACCGCACTAAAGAATAAAAAAGCCGCTTTGGCCGCGAAATTGTTAAAAGTACACAAACAGCACACAATGAAGGTCCTTGAAAACTATTTAAAGCAAAGCGCTGAGCCATTGAAGACGAATTAACGCATTAGGATTAATTTAAAAGAGACCGCCGTTATGGTGACACATTTCAAAGTCAACCGCAAAGCTATTGCCCTGGAATTAGATCCCGGTACACCTTTTATCGACGTCCTCAGGGATCGACTGAACCTGGTCGGAACCAAACGCGCATGCGGCGAAGGTCTTTGCGGCAGCTGCACGATCCTGGTCAATCAAAAGCCAAAACCCGCCTGCCGTCTCGTCCTGCAGGGTGTTTCCGGTAGCGATATCACCACCATTGAGGGCCTGGGCAACAGCCAAAATCCGCACCCCATCCAGCTGGCCTTTGTCAATGCCGGAGCGCTTCAATGCGGCTATTGCACTCCCGGGATGATCATGGCCGTCAAGGCGCTGCTGGATCAAAATCCCGATCCAACCCCTGAAGATGTGGCGCGTGCCATCCGGGGCAACATCTGCCGCTGCACGGGCTACCGCAAGATCATCGACGCTGTCGGTCTGGCCGTCGATTATCTGAAAAAAACGCCGACGATGGCGCGGGTTGCCGATCCGCAAATCCTTAAGAAGGCCACCGGCGAAGCGCTGTATACCGACGACATGCGCATGCCCGGCCTGCTTCATGCCAAGGTTCTGCGCAGCCGCATTGCCTGCGGTGAGATCCTCACGCTTGATACTGAACCTGCCCGCTCACAGCCCGGCGTGCGGGGCGTTTTCACCCTGACCGATGTTCCCGGCGAACGATATCTGGGTCGCAAAGTAAAGGACCAGCCCGTTTTTGCCGACCAACGGATCCGGTACCCGGGCGAACCGATTGCCCTGGTTGTGGCGCAAACGGCCGAAGCGGCTGCAAAAGCCCTGGACAGCATCGTTGTGGAAATCAAACCGCTTGAACCGATTCGAACGCCGGAAGAAGCCCTGGCTCCGGGCGCAGCCTCCTTGCATGCCGACGGCAATCTCTGCTGGGTGCAGAGCGTCCGACGCGGCAATGTACAAGAGGCTTTCGGCAATGCGTTTACCGTGGTTGAGGATACCTTTGAGACACCGTTTAACGAACACCTCTATTTGGAGACCGATTCCGGGCTGGCTTACCGGGATGACCAAGGACGCCTAGTGCTCTTTATCCCCACCCAGGAGATCCATGAAATCAGAAAGCTGGTGGCTGCCGCGCTGGCCCTGCCGCCTGAGAAGGTTCGCGTGATTCAGACAGCCACCGGGGGTGCTTTCGGGGGCCGCAAGGTCTGTCCTTTTCCCGTGATGGTGGCCCTGGCGGCCTATCACCTGAAAGACCCGGTGCGGCTTACATACAGTCGCCGGGAAACTTTTATCGATACGACCAAACGGCACCCGTTTCGGATGCGATATCGCCTGGCGGCGGATAAAAAAGGGAAACTCGTGGCCCTGGAAGCTGACATCACAGCCGATACCGGCGCTTATGCCTCCTACGGCCCTCCGGTCCTGGGCCGCGCGTTGGCGCATGCCGCCAGTCTATACGAGGTCCCCAACGTGTCCATCCAGGGTCGGATGATATATACAAATAACCCTGTTGCCGGTGCCATGCGCGGTTTCGGCGCCACCCAGGTTCATCTGGCTATGGAATGCATGCTCGACCGCCTGGCACGGTCGCTGAGATTGGATCCGGTCGAACTGCGTCAGCGCAACATCCTGCGGCCGGGAAGCCGCACCATCACAGGCGAGCCGGTGGAAGCGTACGTTCAGGTGCCGGCGGTGCTTGCGGCCGCGGCAAAAACCACGACAGAGGCCCGGCAGCGGGCACAAGCGGCCGGGGCGGAATCAGAGAACGGGTCTGTCTGGAAGCGCGGTGTCGGTATGGCCTGCCACTGGTTCGGGATGGGCACCACCAAACCCCACGATGCCTCCGAGATCGACATCACTCTCGATCCTGAAGGCGTTGTCCACATCGGTGCCGGTGTTGCCGACATGGGCCAGGGGTCTACCGCCACCCTTTGGGCTATTGCGGCCCAGACCTTGGGCATACCGCCCGATGGCATTCGGATTATCCACAATGACACGGCCCACAGCGCCGATTCCGGACCCTCCAATGCCAGCCGGCAGACATATTTTTCCGGCAACGCGCTGGTTGGCGGCCTGAATAAGCTTATTGAGGCCCTGACGCCCATGGCTTCAAAATATCTTGAAGCGCCGATGGTATCGATCAAATACGAAAAGGGCGCATTTTTCGCCACCGATCACCCGCAGCAGCGGTTGTCGCTGAACCGTTTGGCGGCAGCCGGCGCCTGGAAAGGGAGTCTACCCGCCGTAACCGGTCGTTTTGAAGCCAGCACCGTCCCCATGGACCCGCAAACAGGGGCCGGCCGGCCGTATGAAAAGTACATCAGCGGTGCCCATGTGGCCGAGGTAGACGTGAACATGCGCACCGGCCAGGTTCGAATTCTGCGGATCACCGCCGTGCATGACATCGGAAAGGTGGTCTCCCGCAAGCGGGTAGAAGGACAAATTGAAGGGTGTGTCGCCATGGCGATCGGGTTTGCCCTGATGGAGCGTTTTGATCCCGGCCGGACCGAGAGTCTGAAAGACTATCCCGTTCCCCGGGTCCGGGATATACCTGAAATTCGTTCCACTCTAATCGAGGTACCGGATCCCGCCGTATTGTTCGACGCCAGGGGCATCGGTGAATCCGGCCTGCTCTCGGTTGCCCCGGCCATTCTCAACGCCATTTCAGATGCAACGGGTGCAAATTTGACTTGTCTGCCCGCGACGAAAAAGGAAATCCGCGGGGTTATGCCGGACGCCATGCGTGCGGTCCCGCCCCCATGAGGAGAATTTCGGAGCAAGTTCTTCCCTCGGATCTGTTAACCTTAAATGCAGGAGGTGAACTATGGAACGCAAAAGTTTTCAGGCAACTTTCGGAATTTTGGCCCTTGCGGTTCTTTTGCTGTTACCCGCTGCGGGTCAAGCCGCATCCAAACAGATGACCATCGGAACGGCCAGCATGGGCGGGGCCTACTATCCGGTCGGAACAGGAATTGCCTCCCTTATCAACAAGTACGTACCGGGAACGGACGTTCGGGTAGAAGTGACGGGGGGGGCCGTCGAGAATCCTAGGCTGGTCGGCGGCGGCAAGACCGACCTGGGTATTGCCAACACAAGCACCGGCTACTTTGCCCTCAAAGGCATGAAGCCCTATCCCAAGGCACTTCCCATCCGTGCCCTGGCCTATATGTATCCGAGCACGCTGCACATGGTGACCCGCAAGGACTTTGATGTTCAAACCCTGATGGATCTTAAAGGGCGCCGGGTGGCGGTCGGTCCCGCAGCCGGCGGAACCATTTCGCTGCTGAGAAGGCTTTTGTCGAGCATCGACATGAGCGTGAAGGATCTCAAGCCCAGCTACATCAGCTACAAGGACGGCAGCCTGGCTCTTCAGGACGGCAACCTGGAGGCCTCCATCCTGCTGGCCGGCGCGCCCACATCCGCCGTTCTCGAACTGAGCGTGCGCACGCCCATCCGGTTTTTGCACATCGATGAAGCCGCCGTCCAAAAGTTCCTGAAAGAATTTCCCTACTATGTGCGGGTGGTCATCCCCCAAAGCTACTACAAAACCGACAGCGACGTGCTGTCCGTCGGTGCCGGGAATCTGCTGATCGTCAATGAGGCCATGAGTGACGATCTGGCATACAAGATCACCGCGGCCCTGTACAACCACGTTGGCGAGTTTCAAAAAGTTCATCCGGCCACCAAGGTCGTCAGTCTGCAGACCGCCCCTAACGCGGTGATTCCGCTTCATCCCGGTGCTGAGCGCTATTATCGTGAAAAAGGTGTTCTAAAATAAGGAAAATCGGTGGAACAGATGACGCGCGATTCAAAATTGCAGGCAGATATCGCTCACCCCGCCCCGGTCACTTCCCGGCTGGAACCGCACGAAGCCGGGGCGGACACCACTATTCCGAGGGGATTCTGGCCCTGGGTTATTCTTATTGTAGCGGTGTCGGCCTCCCTGTTTCAGCTTTACACCGGCGGTTTCGGCATTTTCTCTTCCATGGTTCAACGCTCGGTGCATTGGACGTTCATGAGTGTCCTGGCCTTCCTGCTTTATCGGGGCACCAGGAAATCAAAGCGCAAGACCCCTACGATCGTGGACCTGATTTTTGCCGCCCTGGCCCTGATAGCGGGACTTTACATCTTTTTTAACTGGGAGGCGGTGGTAGAGCGGGCCGGCATGCCGATCGAGCGCGATATCTATTTCGGCATCATCATGGTGATTGTGGTTCTGGAGGCCACACGCCGCGTGGTCGGGGCCGCGCTGGCCTACACAGCCCTGGCATTTCTAATTTATGCCTACCTTGGCCCCTGGATGCCGGGTATATTGTCCCACAAAGGATACGATATCGAACGCCTTGCCAACGTGATATATACCTCCACCGAGGGGATATTCGGAATCCCGATGGCGGTCTCTTCCACCTACATCGTATTGTTTGTTTTGTTCGGGGCGTTTTTGAACAAGTGCGGAGGCGGCCGGTTCTTCATCGACTTCGCCTTCTCGCTCACAGGACGTGCCCGGGGAGGGCCGGCCAAGGCGGCGGTGATCAGCAGCGCCTTCATGGGCACGATGTCGGGAGCGGCGGTGGCCAATGTCGTGACCACGGGGACATTTACCATCCCGCTGATGAAAAAAAGCGGGTACCCGGCCCGGGTGGCCGGGGCGATCGAGGCCGTCGCCTCCACCGGCGGCCAGATCATGCCGCCCATCATGGGCGCGGCCGCCTTTATCATGTCGGAATTCACGGAGATCCCTTACGTCACCATCGCTACTGCAGCCCTTATCCCGGCCCTTTTGTATTTTCTGGCCATCTACCTCATGGTGGATTTCCAGGCCCGCAAACAGGGGCTCACAGGGCTTGCCCGCGAGAAACTGCCGCAGGTGATGGCGACCCTGACCTGGGGCGGGCATCTGTTCATTCCCCTTATCGTTTTGATCATCATGTTGATATGGGCCTATTCCCCCATGAAAAGTGTATTCTGGGGCATCGTTCTGATCGTGGTGATGGGGATGATGCGCAAGACCACCCGGGTCGGTCCGTGGAAGCTCATCGAAGCCCTGGAGACCGGGGCCCGCAATGCTGTCACCATTGCGGCCGCCTGCGCGTCGGCCGGCATCATCGTCGGCGTCATCGCTCTGACCGGACTCGGCTTGAAGTTTTCCGACAGCCTGGTTTCGCTTTCCGGCGGCAACATCTTTTTAGCGCTTTTTTTCTCGATGATCGCCAGCCTCATTTTAGGCTGTGGGATGCCCACCACGGCCGCCTATGTTGTACTGGCATCTCTGGCGGCGCCCGTTTTGGTCCGCCTTGGCGTTCCGATCCTGGCCTCGCATTTGTTCATCTTCTATTTTGGCTGCGTCTCGACCATCACACCGCCGGTGGCCCTCAGCAGTTACGCCGGAGCCGGTCTGGCCGGGGCCGATGCGACCAGCGTCGGCAACACGGCCTTTAAATTCGGGCTGGTGGCCTATATTGTCCCGTACATGATCGTCTACGGTCCGTCGCTGCTGATGCAGGGCGGAGTGGCAAGCATTCTGACCAGCGTTGTTACCGCCTGCCTGGGTATCATCGCCTTTACTTCCGGCCTTCAAGGATATTTGCGCCGGCAGTGCTTGTGGTGGGAAAGGTTGTGCCTTACCGCAGCCGGGCTTTGCCTGATCTTTCCCGGGTTAAAAACGGATCTTGCCGGCGTTCTTATCCTGCTGGGCGTTTGGGGATACCAGAAAGGAATTCGTGTAAAATCCGGCGCATAATACGGGTGGCCCAAGTTTTACATCCGTCTCTGTCTTACTGCTTCGCTCTGCAGTTTTACTTTGCAGTCTCAACCTGAATCCGCCCCTATCAGTTTGGCGGTCCGCAAAAGGAAAGCTCATTTTCCGATGGCATAGGCCTGCCGGCGCGGGTCGGCCCCGGCCATGCAAATCCCCCTGTCCCGATCAATGAGAATGGCCTGGGCGCTTCCCATCACCTCGTCCCAATCGGCTGTAACCTTTACCACATGTCCTTTGGCTTTAAGAGCGGTAATCGTATCATCCGGAAAGCGGCTCTCCACGAGCAGGGTTCCGTCGGGATCGCAGCGCCAACGGGGCGCTTCCACGGTCTGCTGGACATCGGCCTGAAAATCGATCAGGTCTGTAATCAACTGCATGATTGTCTGAGTCTGGCCGTCGGCCCCGGGCGTGCCCAGCACGATGTAAGGCCGGCCGGCCTTGAGGATCATCGCCGGATGCAGGGTGTGATAGGGCCGTTTGCCGGGCTGCAGACAATTGGGGTGATCGCTGTCCAGGGTAAAGCCCCGGCCGCGGTTGTGCAGGAGCATCCCGGTCTCGGGCACCATGACACAGCTGCCGAACGCTTCGAAAACGCTTTGAATCAGGCTTACCGCATTACCCTGACTGTCTACGGTCGCCAGATAGACGGTGTCGTCACCGCCGGCCGCAAAGCCGCGCGGGCGCACGGACTGTGCGGCGCTGCCGGGATCTATCCGTCCGGCTAAAGTTTCGGCCTGGGACTTGTCGAGCATCTGTTTTACCGGCACCGGGTTGAACCCGGGGTCACAAACGTATCGATCCCGGTCGGCAAAAGCCAGTTTTTTGGCCTCCACCATCCGGTGGACGAGATCGACCTGATCCGGATCGAAACCGGCCACATTGAAATTCTCAAGGATGTTGGCCTGCATGAGCAGGGCGATAC
>Ga0126332_10000403_pt1 | contig 15939 bp, 15 predicted proteins | sample InaspJWI42metaG_FD_94482 | JGI IMG/M metagenome (GOLD analysis project Ga0126332, IMG submission 94482) | Marine gutless worms symbiont microbial communities from Oahu, Hawaii - Inanidrilus sp. 2 OAHU.JWI-42 metaG | ecosystem: Host-associated > Annelida > Digestive system > Unclassified...
AAAGAGAGACTTGTTGTGTACAGTTTGTCACGGACAAACCTTGTTCGTAATTCAATTTAAGCAACTGAATTTTATCGAACTATTACGGGTTTGCCCTTTTTATTGGTGAAATATTCAGGCTAGCGGCGCAATATACCGCGACTGGGTTGGCGCGGATAGCATTTATATTCGATGCCATTATCAGGTCAAGTTATTTTTTGGCGCGGCCTAAAAAAATTCGAACTCATAAGTCAGGGCATCGGTGCCCGGGTCGACCACCTCGAGGCGAAACTGGACAATTGCCTCGGGTTTGATGACGCCGCGGCTTTTGTCGTCCAGCATATATTGCGCCGGCGTAAATAATCGATTCGCAATCAGCTTGCCCTGTACGTCGAACAGGCTGATCAACATATCGGGTAATTTTTGTGCAAACGGCGCCTGGTTGGTAAAAGAACCGGTTACCATTAACGCATCTCTGGCTACCGGATGGGTGAATACATTGCGCTCCAGCAATCTGAGCTGCTCGGTGCTGGCGAAAGCGGTTGCAGCGCAGGGCAGCACTTCGCAAAGGTTAATGACTTGTTGCTGATAGCGCGGGTTTTCAATCAGTTGGTAACGCTGGTAATAGATTGCCTGGGCAATGCCGACCGCGCCCAGTATCAGAATTCCGATAAACCAACCCAGCGGGCCCAGCGTGAAAAAAGAGCGGCGCTCGTTGCCATACATCGCCTCATGCAGGCTCAACGCGGGCCGTTGTTGCGCCGATTCGGAGTCGGTTGCGGACCCGGTTTCGTCGGTGGCGATATCGGCCTTCGGTTGCGCGCGGTAATTCGGCGGTAACCCGCCCTCGTAGTTTTTCAATCCTTGCAGCGCATTGAAAATACAACCGCATTCCCCGCATCGAACCTTGCCGTGGGCCTGTTTTAAATGTTTTTTGGTCAGGCGGAATCTACTGCTGCACTGGCTGCATGTGGTTTCCATAATTTCGCCGAGAGGGGTTCTTTTATACATTGTCCGAGGTCAGATGCGTTTACCGCTAATACATACCCAGTCATCGCGGCTGGTCGCCGGATCCAGCCTGAAGTAAGGCCGATAGGCCAATTGTATATCTTTAAGCTGTGATTTGAGTATCCCGGAAAGTAATATTTGTCCGCCTGATCGCACCCGACCGGCAAATTCCGGCGTCAGTTCGATCAAGGGTCCAGCCAGAATATTGGCAAGCAGCAAATCGACCGGATCGTTTGCCATGGCCGCGGGTGACGAAATTTGTATTCGGTCGGTCTCGATGGCGTTGGCCTGGACATTGGCGCGACAGGCGCTGAGCGCCTGCGCATCGATATCGACCGCGCTAACCCGAGCGGCGCCCAGTTTGAGTGCCGCGATCGCCAGGATTCCGGAACCGCAGCCGAAATCGATGACTGTTATACCAGCGGGTTTATGGATTGCCAGCCAGCCCAGGCACAGAGCGGTGGTGGGATGACTACCGGTGCCGAAAGCGAGCCCGGGATCGAGTTGGATGATGATCGCCTCAGGATCGGGTGGTTGCGACCAACTGGGTACGATCCACAGGCCCGGCGCGCATTGGATGGGTTGAAAGTGTTGTTTGTATGCCTGTTCCCAATCCTGATCCTGCAGGCGCTGCCGGCGCAGACTCCCGGCCAGATGGCCCGGTAGTGCCGCGCTAATCTGCTGGTAAAGTGTCTCGGGGTCAGTGTCGGTGCCGAAAATCGCGCTCACAATCGATTCTTGCCAAACCGGTGTGCTGCCGGGCAGGGGTTCGTAGATGGGCTCATCCCCGGCATCGCCGATCGACAGGCTTAGCGCACCGTATTTTTGCAGCAGCTGTTCGACCTGTTCGAGCTCGCAAGCCTGGCAATTCAGGCTGAACTGCCACCATGTCATGCCTTAGCCTGCATCTTGCATCGGGGCAGCGACACTCAGGGGCATAAGGCATATCGGATAATTTCTGGCAAGTTCGCCGGGAGCGGCTTGGGGTGCGCTCCGGCACGGCCGCGCAGGCACGAGTCGCAGGGATGCACCAGGCGATTCGTTCAGCTGCGTTTGGATTGAACGCTGACGCATGATCGGTTTACGCGAATTGTCTCCAGATTAATACCCGGATATTTTAAATCGTATCGCCGGCGTGTTTGTTGTCGCCTAATCGATCCCGAGTTTCTTTTCAAGGTAGTGAATGTCGGTGCCACCCGCGGCGAAGTTGCCGTCGCTGATGATATCTTTTTGCAAATCGATATTGGTTTTTATACCCTCGATGACAATTTCGGATAAGGCGCCATTCATACGCGCGATCGCGGATTCGCGTGTGCTGCCGTAGGTAATCAATTTGCCGATCATCGAATCGTAGTAGGGCGGGACGGTATAACCGTTATAGATATGCGAATCCATGCGTACTCCAGGGCCGCCGGGTGAGTGGTAGAGCGTGATCTTGCCGGGTGAAGGCAGGAAGGTTCTCGAGTCCTCGGCGTTGATCCGGCACTCGATCGCGTGTCCCTGGATCTGGATATCCGTTTGCTTGAAACGTAATCGATTGCCCGAAGCGATGGATATTTGCTCCTTGATGATATCGACCCAGGTTATCATCTCGGTCACCGGGTGTTCTACCTGGACCCGGGTGTTCATTTCGATGAAATAAAACTCGCCGTTTTCGTACAGAAATTCGAAGGTGCCCGCACCCTCGTAGCCCATCTTGACGCAGGCTTCGGCACAGCGCGTGCCGATCTCGGTGCGTTGCTGCTCGGTAATGCCCGGAGCCGGCGCTTCTTCGACCACCTTTTGATGGCGTCGCTGCATCGAGCAATCGCGCTCGCCCAGGTGGATGGCGTTGCCGTGGGAATCCGACAGTACCTGGATTTCGATATGACGCGGCGCGCCGAGGAATTTCTCCATGTACACGGTATCGTTGTTAAACGCTGCCGCGGCCTCCGATTTGGTTAACTGGATCGAGTTCAGCAGGCTGCCTTCGGCGTGCACTACGCGCATGCCGCGCCCGCCGCCGCCGGCGGCCTTGATGATGACCGGATAGCCGATTCTGCGGCCCAGTTCGATATTTCGATCCTTGTCGTCATCCAGCGGACCGTCCGAACCGGGCACGGTGGGTACGCCAGCGGCCTTCATCGCCTGGATCGCCGCCACCTTATCACCCATGGTGCGAATGGCGGCGGCGCTGGGCCCGATAAATTTGAAGCCACTCGATTCCACCTGTTCGGCGAACTCGGCGTTTTCCGACAGAAAACCGTAACCCGGATGGATGCCGTCGGCGTTGGTCAATTCAGCTGCGCAAATGATGGCGGGAATATTCAGGTAACTTTCCAGCGAAGAGGCCGGGCCGACACATACCGATTCGTCGGCCAGCCTGACATGTTTGAGATCACGATCCGCGGTCGAATGGACCGCCACCGTCTTGATGTCTAACTCGCGGCAGGCGCGCAGAATTCTCAACGCGATCTCGCCGCGGTTAGCTATCAGGATTTTTTCGAGCATGTTGGGTCTCCCAGACCTACTCGATAATAAACAGCACCTGGTCGAATTCGACCGGGCTGCCGTTTTCGACCAGGATGGAGCGTACCGTACCGGCCTTGTCGGCTTCGATCTGGTTCATCATTTTCATCGCTTCGATGATGCAGAGCGTGTCACCGGCGCTAACCTGCTGACCCTGGGCCACAAAAGGCCCCGATGTCGGGGAGGCCGCGGCATAAAAAGTACCGACCATGGGCGATTTGACCTGGTGCCCGGATTCGACCGGGGGCGATTCCGTCGCCAGGGCCGGCACAGCGCCTGCCGGCGGTGCGGCGATGTGAGTTGCGGCCGGCGCGACGGTTTGTACGAATGCGGAAGCCTGGCGGCTAATTCTCACCGATTCTTCGCCTTCTTTTATCTCGAGTTCTGCAATGCCCGATTCCTCGAGCAGTTCAATCAGTTTTTTAATCTTGCGGATATCCATTTATTCGATTCTCTATTGTGCGGATTGTTTGCAATAAATCACTGCGGCTTCGAACGCCAGTAAATAACTGTTTTTTCCGAAACCGCTGATTACCCCGACCGCGAGGTCGGATAAGTAGGAATGCATTCTAAACTCTTCGCGCGCAAAAACATTAGACAGGTGGGCTTCGATAAACTCGATTCGAGTTGCCAAAAAGGCATCCCGAATCGCGACGCTGGTATGGGTGTAAGCCGCCGGATTGATAATGATGAAGTCGATTTGATCGACCCCGGCCTTCTGAATGCGGCTGACAATTTCGCCTTCATTATTGGATTGAAAGGTTTGCAGATTGACGTTGTTTTTCTGCGCCATATTGTTCAAGTTCTGGTTGATGGCGGCCAGGGTATCGGAGCCGTAAATCTCCGGCTCGCGCTTGCCTAGAAGGTTCAGATTAGGACCATGGATAACCAAAATGTTAGGCATCGGAGATTTTTTTACAATCCTTGGGGTGAATATGCGCGGATTCTCACATATCGGGAAAATAGAGTCCAGTTTTAGTCAGATATCGGCCAGTTTGCCGAAGTTATCGACAAACTATCTTAATGCAATCGATTCTTCACGGCTAGAGCAGTTTTTCCAGTGCTGCGCTTAACTGAGCCTGCGATACTTCGCCATTGTGTTGAAACACGATCTGCAGCTCGCGGTCCAGGATCGCGGTATAGGGCAGGCTGCCGCTGGGATTTCCGAGTGCGGCGTTGTACATCGCGCTGCGGTTTTTGGTTAGAAACAGCGGGTAGTCGATCGCGTATTCGGCAGCGAACTGGCGTACTTGGGGTTCATTGTCGAAAGCGATGCCGAGTACGCGCACCCCTTGTCCCGCATAATCGTCGTGTAGCGCGATCAGACTTGGGATTTCACGACGGCAGGGCGCACACCAGGGAGCCCAGAAGTTCACGACCAGAATGTTACCCTTCCAGTCGTTAAAAACGGTTTCGGTCTGGTCGAGATCGGTCAAGGGAATCGCTTGCAGCTCGAGCGGCGCCTGGCCTGTGGCCGCGGTGGCACTAACCGCCCGGGTTTGCAGCAGCTCATACAGCCCTGCGCCGCCCAGCGCCGAGACTAGCGCCACCGCAATCAGTAACAGGCTGTTGCGATTCACTGGAAGGTCGCGGTTACGTGCGCTGCGAATTGTTCGCCCGACATTTCACCGACCACGCGGCGATTACGAATTTCGCGGCCTTCGCTGTCGAAGAAAAGAATCGCCGGAGGACCGTAAATTCCCAAGAAAGTCATTAATTCGGTGTCGATGCGGTCGTTGTCGGTTACATCGGCCTGTAGTGCCGTTACCTGTTCGAGCGCCGCCAAAACCCCGGGGTGGGTGAAGGCGTATTTTTCCATTTCCTTACAGGAGATACACCAGTCGGCGTAAAAATCGAGCATGCTTTCACGACCTTGGCGCACCGAATCGTTCAGCGCCAGCTGCAAGCCTTCGCGCCCTTTGATCTGACGAAAAGCCAGGTGCCGCTCGCCGGCAGCAGACCCACCAACCCCAGCGCTAAGCCCGCGCAGCGGCTGGATTAAGTCTTTGCTGCCAGCGGCCGCACCGATCAGGAAGGCAATGCCGTAAACTAGAACCAGTAGTCCCAGCGACTTGGAGAATCGTCGCCAGCCCGATGCCGCCTCGCTCAGCGAATCGAGCGCGCCCAGGTAAATCGCCGACGCGATTAGCAAGGCCGCGATCAGGGCCATGGTGATGCCGACCGGCAAGATGCGTTCCAGCAGCCAGATTGCAACCCCGAGCAAGACCACACCGAACACGGCCTTGACCGAATCCATCCAGGCGCCGGCGCGCGGCAGTATTTTGCCCGCCGAGGTTCCGATCAACAATAACGGCACACCCATACCGAGGCCGAGTGCAAACAGCGCCAGACCGCCCAGCAGCCAGTCCTGGGTTTGCGATATGAAGATCAGCGCGCCGACCAGCGGCGCGGTAATGCAGGGGCCGACGATAATGGCGGAGAAAAATCCCATCAACCCGACGCCGATCAAGGTACCCCCCTGTTGGCTATTGCTGATCGCGGTCAGGCGCGACTGAATCGCGTTCGGCATCTGCAGTTCGTAGAAACCGAACATCGACAGCGACAACAAAACGAATACCGCGGCAAAGCCGCTCAGAATAATCGGGTCCTGAAACCAGATCTGAATATTGAACTCGGCGCCGTAGTATCCGACGATGGCGCCCGCGGTGGCATAGGTAACCGCCATTGCAAGAACGTAAACCAGCGATAGCAGGAATGCTTTGCGGGGCGTTATGCTAGAACCCTGGCCGGCGATAATGCTGGACAGGATCGGAATCATAGGGAATACACAGGGGGTAAAGGTGAGCCCAATGCCGGCGAGGAAAAACAAGCCCACGATCAGCAGCAGGCTTTCGTCTTTGAGCAATTGGGCAAATTGATCCTGTTCCGAAATCGGCGCCGTGGCAGTGTCGGCCGGTCCGGCGTCGAATGTCGTCGACTTCGGACTGCCATTGCCGCCACCGAGTTGATCGACGACTTGGATCAACCCCTCGCTGGCATTGACGTCCAGATACTTGGTTACCGGTGGGTAGCAAATACGATCCTCGACGCAACCCTGGTACTGGTAGGAAAGTGCGAACCTGCCGCTGGCGCCCGCCGTCGAAACAATCGGTATCGAAACGTTGACCTGATCATAAAAGACTTCGGTGGGGCCGAGAAACTCGTCGACTTTCTTTTTGCCCCTGGGCAACGAAATCGCGCCGAGACTATGGCCTGCGCCATCCACCACCGCGATCTGGATCTTTTCACGATACAGGTAAATGTTTTCTGCCAGTAGAATATTGCTCTGGATGATATTGTTGGCGTCGAGCCGGGCAGACAGAATAAAAGCTTGGTCCGGATGGAGAATTTCGTCGTCGGCGCCGAGCCCGATATCTTCACCCAGCGCCTGTAGCGCCGCCAACGGATCGGAATCCCCGCCGCCGCCGATCGCCGATTGCGAAGCCTGTTTGTTTTCGAGCTTATCCGATACCTGGTCCAGCAGCGCCTGCAGCGCGGCGACGTCGCTATTCTGATTGGTGTCCGGTTCGCTGGGCGCGACCCAGGCCGTGGGCAGGATATTCGCGTTCGAGGCGACATCGACCGTCAGTGACTGCTTCAGCGGTGGATAACAAACTCCGATGTCGGCGCAGCCCTGGCTGACCGCCTTGACCTGAAGGCGGGAGGCGGCGGCGCCTTGGTAGCGCAATGGCAGCTTGATCGCAACCGCATGCCTATAGGTTTCGACTTCGCCGAAGAATTCGTCGTTCTTGATTTTGCCGTCCGGGATTAGCGCGACATCGAATGCCGCCGGCGCGTCGCTGGATTCGATCTGGAAATCGAAGCGCTCGCGGTACATATAATACCCCGGCGCAATTTTATACTCGGCGATCAGCGTGTCGCCCTGCATGCGGGCGATCAGCGCAAATGCCTCTTCGGGCGGCAGCAATTCTTCTTCCTGAGCCTGTAATGCCGGGCTGCCCGTGAGCAGCAAAAGCAGGACTAAAGCGGTGATATTTTTACAAATCTTCATTGCGTCGATTGCGTTATCCAGTCCAGATAATCGGAGTCGCCAGAGTCTATCTCAAAATGCAATATCTCGGCTACGGCGTAGGGATGGGCGGTGCGGATCTCGCGTTCAAGCGCAGCGATCCGGGCGGCGCTGGTTTTGATAAACATCTTGTGTTCTCGACCATGCCTTATTTCACCCTTCCAACGGTATATAGAGTCCATTTGCGGCAAAATGTTTACACTCGCGGCCAGTTTTTTTTGCAGCCAGGCCTGCGCCTGTTGCCTGGCCCCATCGAGATCGGGCCATGATGTAATCACCAGGTAGTGGTTCGGCATAAGTAATTCCGAGGGCGCGATTGATAAAGTGATATGCTAGCCACATATAAAACGAATAGCATTACCACTGAAGTAATACCCCGATATTTTAGTTTATTTTGAGTTAAGCGTTTGTTAAGCCCATGTTTCCACTGCTAGCCTTTCTTTTTTTGGTCGTTCCACTGGTCGAAATTTACCTGTTGATCCAGGTAGGCCAGGTGATTGGCGCGGGCTGGACCATATTCCTGGTGGTGCTCACCGCCGTAATCGGCGTTGCATTGCTTAGGCGGCAAGGCTTGTCGACCTTGAACCGGGCGCAGCAAAAAATGCGGCATAACGAATTACCGGCGCGTGAAATACTCGAGGGCATGGGGCTGGTGGTTGCCGGCGCCCTGTTACTGACACCCGGATTTTTCACCGACGCGGTCGGCTTTTTTCTGTTGTTCCCACCTACGCGAATCTGGTTGGTGAGTGCGCTCGCATCCCGCCTGGTGACCTCGGCATCGGTCCGCGTGCATAGCCGCCGGCCTCAAGACCACGACATAATCGACGGCGTCAAGTATCGGAAGGACGAATAATTTCGACGACCCGAGGCAAAATCGGTCATTTTTTCCGGGATCTTGCTTGAATCACCTAAAAATTCCCCCAATTAGCTTGACTACCTAAAACGGCTGAATATTATTAGCACTCTCAAGATTCGAGTGCTAAGCACTCTCGATAGGAGAGTGCTGGTTCTCGGCTTATTAGATCGGCCCCCTGGCGGGTGGCAAACTTGAAAACATAACTACGGAGCGTAGCAATAATGAATATTCGTCCCTTGCATGATCGAGTAATCGTCAGGCGTAAGGAAGAAGAGCGGACCACTGCCGGTGGTATCGTAATTCCTGATTCCGCAACTGAAAAACCTAGCATGGGTGAAATCCTTGCGACCGGGAACGGTAAGGTAACCGATTCCGGTGATGTGCGTGCCCTGGAAGTCAAGGTCGGTGACACCGTTTACTTCGGCAAATATTCCGGCACTGAAATCAAGGTCGACGGTGAAGAACTGTTGATCATGCGCGAAGATGACATCATCGCTGTTGTTGAATAAATCGGATTATCGAGAGGTTAAACTCAAATGAGTGCAAAAGACGTATTATTTGGTGACGATGCGCGTACGCGCATGGTCAAAGGCGTAAACATCCTGGCGAATGCCGTCAAGGTTACACTGGGTCCCAAGGGCCGCAACGTGGTTCTGGACAAGAGCTTCGGCGCACCGACCATGACCAAAGACGGTGTATCGGTCGCCAAGGAAATCGAACTCGAAGACAAGTTCGAAAACATGGGCGCGCAAATGGTCAAGGAAGTTTCATCGCAGACTTCCGACGTGGCCGGTGACGGCACTACCACAGCCACCGTGTTGGCACAGGCCATCGTGCGCGAAGGCATGAAGGCGGTTGCCGCGGGCATGAACCCGATGGATCTGAAGCGCGGTATCGACAAGGCGGCCGGCGCCGCGGTTGAGCACCTGCAGTCCATCTCCACCCCTTGTGAAGATACCACTGCGATTGCCCAGGTCGGCACCATCTCGGCCAACGCCGACGAGAGTGTCGGAAACATCATCGCCGAGGCGATGGAAAAAGTTGGCAAGGAAGGCGTTATCACCGTCGAAGAAGGTTCTTCATTCGATAACGAACTCGACGTGGTCGAAGGTATGCAGTTCGACCGCGGCTACCTGTCGCCTTACTTCGTCAACGAGCAATCCACCATGGCGGCCGAACTCGAAGAGCCGATGATTCTGTTGTTCGACAAGAAAATCTCCAATATCCGCGAATTGCTGCCGATTCTGGAATCGGTCGCCAAGGCCAGCAAGCCGCTGCTGATCATCGCCGAAGACATCGAAGGCGAAGCGCTGGCAACCCTGGTGGTTAACAGCATGCGCGGCATCGTCAAGGTCTGCGCGGTCAAGGCGCCTGGTTTCGGCGATCGTCGTAAAGCCATGTTGCAGGACATTGCAGTACTAACCGGTGGTCAGGTGATTTCCGAAGAAGTCGGCCTGAGTCTTGAAAAAGTGACCATGGAAGACCTGGGTTCAGCCAAGAAGGTTTCGATCACCAAGGAAAACACCACGATCGTCGATGGTTCCGGTTCAGTCGAGGATATTCAGGCTCGCATCACTCAGATCAAAGCCCAGATCGCCGAGTCGACTTCAGACTACGATACCGAAAAGATGCAGGAGCGCCTCGCCAAGCTGGCCGGTGGTGTTGCCGTAATCAAGGTTGGCGCGGCCACTGAAATCGAAATGAAAGAGAAAAAGGCTCGGGTCGAAGATGCGCTGCATTCAACCCGTGCCGCGGTTGAAGAAGGCGTTGTCGCCGGCGGCGGTGTTGCGCTGATTCGTGCGCGTGCCGCAATTGCCGAACTCAAAGGCGACAACCACGATCAAAACATCGGTATTGATATCGCACGCCGTGCGCTGGAAGAGCCGATTCGGCAGATCGTTAACAACGCGGGTGACGAAGCATCTGTTGTTACCAACATTGTCGAAGAAGGCGATGGTAACTACGGTTACAATGCTGCCACCGGCGAATATGGCGACATGATCGCAATGGGTATCCTGGATCCGACCAAGGTTACTCGTTCGGCGCTGCAAAACGCGTCTTCCGTGGCTGGTCTGTTGATCACCACCGAAGCTATGGTTGCAGACGCGCCCAAGGAAGCTGCTCCCGCTATGCCCGATATGGGTGGGATGGGCGGCGGAATGGGCGGCATGGGCGGCATGATGTAGTCTCGCCTGCTGCGCACCGCGAGTGCCGGTTGCGCCGGGAGCGCGAACCGGCCTCCGACGGCGAGACCTCCCGGGATTGGGAAGGTTTCGCCGAAGCAACCCGGAAAGTCCTGCGTATGCGGGGCTTTTTTATTGGCTGCTGCGCACCGCGATTGCGGCGTTGCTTTTTCCGGCGAGACGATCGCGTACGGACGTACGCTCACGCCTACACCGGAAAAAGCGCCTTGCACTCGCGGCGCTCGAGTACATGGAGGTACGAGTGCCGGTTGCGCCGGGAGCGCGAACCGGCCTCCGACGGCGAGACCTCCCGGGATTGGGAAGGTTTCGCCGAAGCAACCCGGAAAGCCCTGCGTATGCGGGGCTTTTTTATTAGCTGCTGCGCACCGCGATTGCGGCGTTGCTTTTTCCGGCGAGACGATCGCGTACGGACGTACGCTCACGCCTTCGCGGCAAAAATACGCCTAGCGCTCGCGACGGCGAGGTCTTCGGGGATCTCGAGACGGTCCGATGTAAGCTCGCCATGGGAGGTCCCCGATAATCTCTACGAGATGTCGGAGGCCGGATTCTCCGAATCAATCCCCAAAACCCCATTTTTGCAGGGCCTTACTTTTGTCAGTCCGGCGAAAGCACACTGCTGTCCGGCGTGAATACTGCGACGCAGTTGTGGCTTTGGTCTCCTGAGTGTTGGGTGCTTCGAACTATCTAAAAATTTCGGAATTTAACGACGCAATTGATTTGGATCGGTATCGGCAGGGAGGTATTGAGAGAAAATATTCGTATGGCTGGCAGGAAAATCAAAGCGTTAAACGCTCAATCGCTTTACCAGAGTTGCGATCTCAAGCAATTTGATTTCGCGACTACGGCTGAACTCGAGCCGCTCGATCAACCGCTGGGTCAGGATCGAGCGCTGCAAGCCATAGAATTCGGTGTCGATATCGAGCAACCGGGATTTAACCTGTTCGTGATCGGTGATCCCGGTATTGGCAAACAGGAATTGGTGCATCAGGTACTTTCCCGGCACGCACAGGCAATCGATTCTCAATCGGACTGGTGCTACGTAAACAATTTTACCAATCCGCAAAAGCCAAGACTGCTCAAACTGCCGGCGGGCATGGGGAAGAAATTGCGCCTCGATATGGAATCGTTGGTCGAAGACCTGTTGACTTCGCTGTCGTCGTCGTTTCAGAGCGAAGAATATCGTATTCGCCGCCAGGAAATCGAAGAAGAGTTACAAAACCGCCAGGATCAGGCATTTCGTAGACTGGATCAGGATGCGGAGCAACAAGGCATCGTCATTTTACGCACCCCTGGCGGCTACACCATGGGACCCATGGTCGATGGACGGCCTCTGGATCCGCAAGAGTTCGCCAAGCTGTCCGAGGCTGAAAAACTGCGTATTGAAAAGCTGATTGCCGAACTACAGTTGCGGTTGCAGGAAATCATTCGAGACCTGCCGTTAGTGCAGCGCGAACATCATCAGCGAATCAAGGCCTTGAACCAGGAAATAACCCAGCACACGGTCGAGCAATTGATTGCCTGGATGGAAAACAGTTATCGCGATCAGCCCGAGGTTATGGAGTATCTGCAGGCGGTGCAGCTAAATGCGATCAAGGATGTCGACGCCTTTCTGCCTTCGGAGCAGACCAGCGAAACCGACAATATCGCCAGCCGCGTGGCGCAATTTCATGCCTATAGCATCAACGTCATCGTCGATAGCACCGGCACGGCGGGAGCGCCCATCGTTGCCGAAGACAATCCGACTTACCAGAACCTGATCGGTCGGATCGAGTATGTGTCGCAAATGGGTACCCTGATAACCGACTTCACGCTGATCAAACCGGAAGCGCTGCATCGTGCGAACGGCGGTTACCTGATCCTGGATGCGCATAAGTTGCTGACCCATGGATTTGCCTGGGAAGGACTTAAGCGCGCGCTCATGTCACGCGAAATCAAGATTCAATCTCTCGAGCAAATGCTTAGCCTGGCCAACACGGTATCGCTGGAACCCGAGTCGATACCTCTCGATGTCAAGGTGATTCTGACCGGGGAACCGAGACTGTATTATCTGTTACAGGCGCTGGACCAGGAATTCGGTCAGCTGTTTAAGGTATCTGCCGATTTTGCGCGCACCGCGCCGCGCGATGCGGATAATATCCAGAGCTATGCGCGTATGATTGCCGCGTCGCAACAGAATAGCGAGCTTCGCCCACTGGATAAGGCCGCCGTCGGGCGGATTATCGAGCAGGCTTCACGCGTCGCCGACGATGCCGAAAAGCTGTCGCTGCATCATGGCGACATGCGCGACCTGCTGAGCGAGGCGAACTACTGGGCCGGTAAGGAGCGGCGCAAATCCATCGGCCTGAAAGATATCGAGCAGGCGATTGCGCGGCAGGATTATCGGCAGGACCGCTACCGCGAACTGATGCAGGAGCAAGTTCTGCGTGGCATTAAAATGATCGATACCGACGGCAGCCTAGTAGCGCAGGTCAATGCACTTTCGGTTTTACAGACCGGGGGATTTCGTTTCGGTCAGGCGTCACGCATAACCGCTACCGCAAGGCTCGGAAACAGCGGTGTAGTGGACATCGAGCGCGAGGCTAAACTCGGGGGTGAGATCCATTCTAAAGGAGTGATGATCCTATCGTCTTTTCTGGCCAACCACTATGCCGCAAATCAACCCCTGCCGCTTGCGGCAACCCTCGCTTTTGAACAATCCTACGGCATGGTGGATGGGGATAGCGCATCGGCCGCTGAATTGTGCGTGCTGCTCTCCGCGCTCGGCGAGATCCCGCTTAGTCAGTCGCTGGCGGTGACCGGATCGATCAATCAGCTCGGGGAAATACAGGCAATCGGAGGCGTAAACGAAAAGATCGAGGGCTTTTTCGAGGTTTGCGCAAATCGCGGATTGTCCGGCGAGCAAGGGGTAATCATTCCCGCCACCAACCAGGTACATTTGATGCTGCATGAGAATGTACGCACGGCCGTGAGCCGGGGCAAGTTCCATATTTATCCGGTACGGCAGGTAGCCGAGGTTATGCAGCTATTGTCAGGGATGCCTCCGGGTAGTCCGGGCGACGGCGGGCAATACCCGGTTAAAAGTTTCGACTATCGAGTGCAGCAGCGCATCCTCAAACTACAAGACATGCAGAAGAAATTTGCGCTGAATGCGAAAGCAGGCGACTCGCCGGTCACGGCCGGGGGCAGGGAATGACAAAAGACCCCAAGAATCAGCAGCGTAGCATCATGCTTGCGGCTAATGTTGGCAGTTATTCGAAAAGCGCCGTCGGCCTCGCGGTGCAAATGGCGGCATCGATGAATGCCGAGCTACGCGGATTGTTTATCGAGGATGAAGATTTATTGCAGGTAACGGATTTACCGATTACCCGTGAAATCAGCCTAACCACGGCGCGCGAACGCCCCACCAGTGTCGCTCAAATGCAGCGTTCGATGCGCGCGGTGGCACGTCGGTTCGAAGCTGCTCTGAAACGTGAGGCGAGGGCATTTCAGATATCCTGGAGATTTGACTATGTTCGCGGTCGAGCGCGGGATTTGGTCCTGCAGCAGGGCAGCGATGAGACCTATGTGATTCTGGGTCAGCCGGTTTCTCATCGATTACGCTCCAGGCGAGAGCGGGTGTCCCGCAGAATCCTTTTGATTGCCAATCGATCTCGCTTCCAGAAACGAGCGCTCGAAGTGGTATTGGAATGTTTCAGTCATGAAAAAGTAGCCGTAACGCTGGTCGATAAAAAACCCGGCGGTAAGTTGGCCATCGAGATTGCACAACTCGGATTGAATACACACTGTGAACTATCACTCGATGAATTAAACCGAGATCGAATGTTCAAACAGCTTGTGCGTCTGGGCTCCGGATTTGATTGCGCGATAATATCACGTCACGAAGATCCTCGGGTCCTGGCGCAGATTCTGAAAACGCTGATCTGCCCGGTTATCCTGGTAGCTTGAATGCGCTTAACCCTGGGTCTATTTTTCGATTTCTACAACGATATTCCGAGCGTTAACCGGCCCTTCGAAAAGATAAAAAAATAGTCCTTTGGGGTTGATGATCAAAGTCGTGGGCAGCGCAGTGACGTCGTCGAGGCCGGTGAGCGGACCCTGGTCCCATCCGCGGATGGGGTAAGTGACGCCGAGTTATTCGACGAAATCGAGGATTTGCGTCTTGTCGCTATCCTCGAAAGTGACACCCCAAACCTGGGCCCTGGGTTTATTTTCCCGGAAAATTTTTCCAGATCGGATATTTCCGCGATGCAAGGCTCGCACAGGTGGCCCAGAAATTAATCACCAGCCACCGTCCGCGGTGGTCGGACACCCGGTGCAGCTTTCCTTCCATGTCGCGCAACTCGCAGTGTAAAATGGGACGCACTTTTTTTTCTGCCATTTTTGGTAATGCTCTCTTGGCACTATGTGGTGCGGGCAGTTGGGTACCAATACTCCTGTCTTCCTTGGCATGTTGTCTTTCTCGACGGTTGCTTCGATGGGGGACAGATTAAAAATCTGTCCCCGTGTATACAGGGATTGCGATGCAATATTTTTGCGTTGTAAAAATTAGGTGGGTACCCTTTTACGGCCTGCAGTCATGGAAATAGCCGCCCGACGGAGATTCTGGATAAAATCGATTATTGACAAGGCGGCGTGAAAAGCCAGGCATATTCTTCGATTGCCGACCCTGGAAAAGTCGATTACCCAATCAATCCTGCGTTCTGGAAAAATTGATCTGTGAAACGCATCACCATATTCGGTGGCACCGGTTTTCTCGGACGTCGTTTGGTCTGCTGCCTGGCGCGTGGCGGGTATCTGCCGCGGATTGCGGTGCGACGACCGCTGCCCGAGTTGTTTAGCGATATCGAAACCGAACAGCTGCGATGCGATGTCGGTGATCCGCGGGCGGTGGCAGCGGCGCTAAACGGTGCCGACGGCGCGGTCAACGCGGTTGGACTTTATGTCGAAAACCGCGCTCACCGCTTCCATCAAGTTCACGTCGACGCCGCGCGCGAAATTGCCGCGCAGGCGGTTAGCGGCGGCTTACGGTTGGTGCATATATCCGGCATCGGCGCCGATCCTGGCGCCGCGTCCAGCTACATTCGCGCCCGCGGGCAGGGAGAAGCGGCGGTGCGCGCGGCGGCACCCGAGGCGGTTATCCTGCGTCCGAGCGCGCTGTTCGGTCATGACGATGGGTTCTTAAGCAGTTTGACTGGCCTGGTCGAGGCGTTGCCGGTTATTCCTTTGTTCGGACGTGTCAACGGACAAAATTAATTGACCCACCTGTCGGACAATATTTTTGACCCACCCCCCAAATGCATTGAGCTAGTTTCCACCTCCGATTAATCCGCTTTGTCGAGCCTGACGCAGTCGAT
>Ga0126332_10000404_pt1 | contig 15914 bp, 11 predicted proteins | sample InaspJWI42metaG_FD_94482 | JGI IMG/M metagenome (GOLD analysis project Ga0126332, IMG submission 94482) | Marine gutless worms symbiont microbial communities from Oahu, Hawaii - Inanidrilus sp. 2 OAHU.JWI-42 metaG | ecosystem: Host-associated > Annelida > Digestive system > Unclassified...
ATCCTTTCTGTATGTCTGGAGTAAGCATAGTAATGATCTGGTGAAACTACTTCGATGTGTGAGTCCGTCTGCATTCTTATGACTTTTACTGTGTTTTATTGTACTTTTTTTACTTATTATGTCTGTCTGTCTGTATGTATGTCAGTGTGTGTTTGTGTATGGGCCATGTTGCCTGATTCAAATAAAATGATGATGATGAATAAGATATTATAACATTATAACATAATAATAACAACAATGAAGATGACATCGACAGGTAGCCATTCCGGCCTGGTTTTAGTTTTTTTAGTTGTTAACTCAAGGGGATCTTTACTGCACGGGGTATAAATTAAATTATTTATTATTTATTAAATTAAAAAATTAAAATAAATAATAACAATAATATTATTATTAATAATAAACAGCAGGGGCGTATGAACAAGTCCGGCAGACCCGGCGGCTGCCGGGGCCAATAATTTGACAAACGCTGTGGTCAACTGATTCTCAGGAAAATTAGTAAATTTGATGGGGATGTCAGATTTTAAGGCTAGAAAGCACCAACTTCGATTTTACAAGACCCCCTTAGATGTATTTAAGGGGGCCTACTTATAAGGAGAGGAAAGGGGAGAGGGAGGGGAAGGAAAGGGAAGAGGGAGGGAAGAAGAAGGGAAGGGGAGGACAATTAAAGACAGGGCAAGGGAGGGAAGGAGAGATGAAGGGATTTGCCGCACCAATGTCAAACTGCTTCTCACGCGCCTGAACAGGCATTTCAAACACGCCAATTAACAGATCTGTCATAACGGCGCGCGCAGTGACGTCGAAGCCGAAACCGCCAGCAAAACAGAACAGTTTTCAGCATCAGTCTGAAGTCAGTTAGAGACAGATCTGGATCACGAAGCAAAGGGGGTGAGGCGCTCCACGATGCAGGTACAGCGTAGCATAGAAACCACGGAACCCATCATGGTTGAGTGGATTCTTGGCACGAACAGTTGGTGTATGTCTGCTGAACGTAGTTGAGGCCGCATTAGGGGTTCTTAACGATTACGCGCCATACAAATCCACACACTCACTCACTCACCGACCGGAGTCAGCAGACAGTGGTACCAAACTGTACCAACAGATCGCACTTGAGGAGACTTGCAATGGGTAAATGACCTTGAAGGCCACTCAGATTATTATGCAGAAATGGCGCGGCTCGATAGGCCGTATGTCACGTCCTATTAGTGGTCCGTTAGTAACATCTCTTGCACCGTTTCGGGTATAATACGGGAACGCTGAAAATGTGGAAACGGAGTTTGCGGGACTGGAAGATGCAAATGTCACGAAAATCTACCTGTAAGTTTTTGAGTTATCCTGCTACCAAGCAGACAAACGGACAAATAGCGGTAAAATATGCCTACTCTCGCGAAATTGTATCATGATTTTATCTTTCGTTCTTAGCTCATGGGCAGTTGTCGGTGCTTTGTAGCCTTAAGCTTACTGCCCAGCTCAGTGTAATCATCACTGCGATCGCTGTGAATGTACGGTTTTGGGCAAAATAAAATCAACGAATGAATGAAAAGTGGTGACCGAGGTAAAAATGCAAAACCAAAAAAACAATCCACTTGTGGCGGCTGGGGGTAAGCTAAAAATGCAAAGCAAATAAATCCACTTGCCTGAATTGTCTCTTTCATTGGTGCATTTGCAGCAGGATTGGCTGCGCGACCTGCGTGCGATTACAGGAAGAACACGAACTCAGTGGACGAACCAGCTGATCCCATCAACGAAACACTCGGCGGTTTCACGGCCAGGCCAATGCAGCGGAAGTAGCGGCCGGGACGTCAGCCGCACAGAACCATCACAATCACTCTCAGCGCTGCTTTATGGCATCTTTAGTCCAACCTGACACCGACGAAAAACAAACAAAGCGCAAACGTGAACTGGAACATTTACACAAGACCGTAGCACTAAATAACAAGCTGCTACAGTAATAGTAGCCAGAGACCGCATTGCTACTAGCCCTTACAAAAAAGTCTGAGAATATCCACCGCAGGCAAATTTTGGCATGTACGCGTATTACCGCCATCCCAAAAAGTACCCTTTCCCGTGGGGAGATTCGGCTCCCCACCTAATACATGGTGCACACCCAAACAGAATCTGGATCGGTTCATCCGCTTTTGCAGGGCCCACGCTCGGCTCGTGGCTAACAAGCAGACAGACACACACATACAGACAGACGGACCACGCCACGTGTGTAACAATAGGCTGCATATCTTATGCTGTGCATGCTATGCATTGCGACGCGGCCTAATAATAGATAGCAGAGTGCAGGCGTCAATTAAACTGTGGTAAAACCAGCGCATCTGTCATCATTCTCAAGCGAAGACAAACCCTGAGGGCTGAGGCACGTTCACAGACAGATCCAGCGGCGAACGGCTGCTCCTGTTCGTCTGAATACGTGTATGCACAGGGTGGGCCAAAAAAGTGGGCCACAGACTAATGACCATAATTCTGTCAAGTCTGAACCGATTTAAAAATGTTTTCACTGGAAAATTCCTTGGTGAATTTGTAGTTAAAGGGATATTAAAACTCCCACTGCACCTTGCATATGTTGCTACACTACCTTGTGAAACATTAATGTCAGCAAAACAGGGCATTAACGATAAATTACAAGGTAGTGTAGCTACATATTTAAGGTACGATGGGTTGTTAATAACCAAATTTCTGTTCTGTTCTTCAGCCGTCGTCGATCCGAGGGTTGGCCACACCATGGACGTACTTTCTCCATTTATCTCTGTCCTCTGTCATTCTTACGGACTCTTCCACGGGGAGTCCTGTCCACGTATTGATGTTGTCCATCCAGGCCGTGCGTGGCCTTCCTTGCCTGCGTGCACCTGGTATTGTTCCTGGCATTATCTCTTTCTCCAGGCAACTCCCTTGTTTCATGATGGTGTGACCATAGTACGCTAGCTTCTTTGCTTTGACGGTGTCTAACAGTTCCCGCTTTACTCCAGTTCTGTCAAGAACCTACTCATTTGTTTTCTTTGCTGTCCACGAAACCCGCAGAATCTTTCTCAGTCCTTTCACCTCAAAGGCGTCCAGACGTGTTTCTTCATTCTTTCTGAGAGTCCAGCTTTCACAGCCGTATGTTGCTACAGGCCACACTAGCACTTTCATTAGTCGTATCTTCATTGAAATCGATATGCTGTGACTTTTCCATATTTTCTGCAGCGATGCCCCGATCGCCTGCCCTCTGTTTAACCCGGTACGGAATTCCGTCATACACTCACCATCTTCTGTAATCAGGGACCCAAGGTACGGGAACATATTCACCTGCTCCAAATTAAGAAAGGTTTATTGCTGAGTCGGTGAACGAAAATTAAAATGTTTAATTCGGTAAATATTTGGCAAAGTTACAAGCCAAAGCGTGGTCGTCTCATGCAGTTTGCGTACCTGGCCAACACATTGGTAAAAGACGAAGAAAGTGCACGAGACAATCACGTTCTTGCTTGTAGCTTTGCCAAATATTTACCGATTTGAAAAAAAATCATTAACAGACTCAGCAATAAACCTTTTCTAATTTGGTAATTAACAACCTCACCACAGCTTAAATCTGTAGCTACATTACTTTGTAATTTATCGTTAATGGCTTCTTTTTCTGACATTAATGTTTTACAAGGTAGTGTAGCAACATATGCAAGGTGTAGTGGTATTCTTAATATCCATTTAACTACAAATTTACCAAGAAACCTTCCAGTAAATTTTTTTTTAAATCGGTTCAGATTTGATAGAATAATTGTGACCACGAGTCTGTGGCCCCACTTTTATTGGCCCATCCTGTATATCTTTCAGACAAAACTGTTGGACAAGTGTGTGTCACCGTAAACGAAAACGACTCGGAGCTCTGGTCTGGCGAAGACTGCAATGGGGGCCAGGGTCTTAGCCTACCTAAAATTGCAGCAGAGAGGGTCCAAGCCAGAGAGGTGCAGCCAACCTGCTCTGACGATTTGAGCCCAACTTTGCCACAGAGTGTTGTGGACAAAATGGGTGGTGATTTCTGGAGTCCCAAAATGCACCAAAACCAACTTCCTTTAGGGCTGCAATCCGGACCCGCTCGGGGAGCTTACAGTGCTCCCAGGCCCCCTAGCTGGATGGTGGGGGCTTGCTGCTGCCCTCCCTAATAACCCACCCCTGCTCGCGCCACTTCATACCCTGCTTGAGAGAGCCGCCGCATGTTACCAGAGACAGACACCCGTTCCATTTTATAACAGTCGAACGAGGCAGTAGAATTAAATTGGCGATCTGACGGAGGGCGTGAAGTGGCGCGAGCAGGGGTGGGTTATTAGAGAGAGCAGCGGCGAGCCCCCATCATCCTGCTAGGGGGTCTGGGAGCGCTGTAAGCTCCCCGAGCGGGTCCGGATTGCAGCCCTAAGGGAAGTTCGTGAACTGGACAATAATTATGCGAGCCATTCCGCAGAGATGTTGCATAGCAAAACCGCCGTATATAGTCAGTGGTTACACAGCATCTGAACGCAGCGCGAGTAGAGAAGTGACGCATATGTGGCCGACAGTGGCAGTAGGAACTAGGGGGCCCCTCTACAAATATCCAAGTCGAGCCTCCCTCCCCTTTCCCTACCTTCTCTCCCCCTTGCCATTTCCTCCCTCCCCTTCATGTCCTTCCCGTCCCTTCCTCCCCTCCCTATTCCCAACCCTTTCCTTCCCCCCCCCTTATAACGGCTAGGGGTCCTGGGGAGCGATATAGCGGAGCCCGACCGCCAAACACATTTTTGTGCAATTCGCAGCCCAAAGTCTGCAAACGTGTTAAAAGTTTCACCTAGGTGTACAAAATGCCCATACACTCCCTATGTTGGGAGTGTTGTAATAAAACATTCTAGTATTTGATATGCAGATGTCTTAATTTTCACTGTAATGGGGAAATTATTATTTTAAATTTTGGTCTGGAACTCAGGCCCCCTGCACCCCGGGCCCCATCATGTCCATCCCATTGCTATGCCACTGGTGGCCGAGAGATTTATTTACGCCTGTTTGTGTCATAACCTAGTTGATCAAAATCGGCTAACGCAATACTAGAAAACAAACCTCCACTGATTTAGGATCACGGTTAGACCGACCGATTTACCATCCTTGCTAACCCTAACCATAAACCCTGACCTTCAGCCCCCGATGAGCTACGGTCATGACTCATACACACGCAAAAATCAAGGTCAAGTGTCAGCTGGTTCAAAAGCTAGAGAAACAGACGGAGGGACGGACGGACACGACCGACTGCAGTACCGTGCCTGCTGTAACTCCGTCGGTAATTACGCGAGGGTAAAAAATTTGTTAACAGGCTACAGCATGAGTCATCAGCAGATGTCTGAGACACGAGACATCCTACGTTAGACTACTCGTCACCGTAATTTAGGTCCAGCCGTGTGACTTACTGGTTCATAACGTCAATTCCGCTGCCTTTGCAGTTCGAAAATCGTTCGCGGCGGTCAAATTGCCTGATTACGTCGGACGTGATGCGTTAGCGTCAGACGACCGGTACACGTACGCCCGCCGACTGTCATAATTTGAATATATCGTGCAGCAGCGACGTGTATACAGCGCGAACGCCGCAACGCACACACACCAGAACCGGTGCACGTTTTCACTCTTGACTACGAATAAACGTACGTACCGGCAACATTCGCCGAATTTTCTCCGGCTGGCGGTTTTATCTCGACAGACTACACATAGACGGACGCGCGTATAGAACGCCCAGGAAAGCAGCAGATCGTCTTCGCAGGCTTACACAAGTTGCCGACCATTCGACTACATTATAATCAGCTGCTGCCGCTGCTGCTGCTGCTGCTGATGGTGGTGTTGCTGCTGCAGATGCCTGCTGTCTGTCGGCTGCATGCTGCTGCCGCTCAGCTCAGTCAGCTGCTGTAACCACTGATGAGACGGCGATTTTGGCGACACCTGGCGTTCCAAGAGATGACCGACTCGACGTCTGAAGAATGACTGGTGGGCGTATGCTTCATACCTGAACAGCCTCACATACTAGTCGACTCGATGCTAATTTGTGCCTAAACTATTTTCTAAAAGGCTGACCAGATTTCGGAACTTGATGTGGTGGAATGCATACGCAGTGTGTCCCCCCCCCTAAAACATACACGTTTAATTTACATTTTGAATAACTCTTGTCAAAAATCAGCCTATTTGAATAATTATTGGCATACGTAATCCTGAAAAAAATTACATGAATGACTTTGAACTTGTCCACCACACCCAAAAAATGTTATTGCCTTACGTTGTAAATTGTAGAATTCCTGCATGTGATCGAAGTTGCGTTGCTTTCCTTAAAAGAGTGAATCGTTCTTAAATAGCCATTTGTTTTGTCACACGGCAAGCAACATCGCATGAATTGTTACAAGAACAAGCTATCGCTAAAAAGGCATCATGTGCCGCAGTCATTTGCCTCGGACTCAGGCCTGACTCGGACCTCAAAACACGCTATACACGGCTACGTGGCGTCGTGCAGTCCCTCTGCACGCTACTCGGCGACGTCGTATCGCGCAGTCCCATCGAAATCCATCTAAAACTTTTTTGAACTGAAAATTGTGCTCGAGGCTCGAGGTCACACCGACCGCGTTATATGCTAACACGCGTCGGCCGCGGCACGCATCGCCGCACGCATCGCCGCGCCAGCTCGCAGCTGATAGTCTAAGTAGCAAAATGGAACCCTAATACTACGGCCATAAATCCGCACCCATAGGACGCCGCAGTGGGCACTGTGCGGTATTCGTCTATAACACAAGTTTTGCGTTGACTTTGACCTACGACCTTGACTTACAATTCCCAGCGAGCTATGGTCAATTGGTCATGACCCATATACAAGCAAATAGCCTAGTCACGGTCAGAAGTTAGTGGTTAAACTAACGGACGGGCGGCCGGACGGACACAACCGATCGCATTACCTTCCCCGCAAAGGCTGTGGGTAAAAAATCCTGTTGACAAACAAAAACACACAGCAGCTTCCGGCTTCACGGAAGTCAAACTGGAGAGATTGCTGTAACAAGTACAAGGAAACGAAGTTAACAAGCCTAAACCGAGCGTTACTTCTTAGTGCCAATTACCTGCTTGTAGCACGTTTTAAACAGGCAACAACAACCTTGCTGTAGCTCCGTGTAGGCCTATCCTTTATTGTACTGATCCCCCAATTAACCGTTTTACCCAATACGTAAAACGCCACACTGATTACGGGTTCGATTTCCAGCATGGGGTGCGCGTTCTAGTATCCATAGTTGTAAAATGTACTGTATTATGAGCTAGGCCTATGGGCATAGTACTAGATCGAGGGGCGGACGACGGACGGATCGCAGCATTGCTTAATCACTCCAAAAATTACTTGAGTAATGTTTTAGTACTCTAGTAGTCGTTTAATTTCACTTCATGTCGGAAATTTCATCCTCCGCTTCCAGTTTTCCAAATTAATAATGAGCAATTATTAGAATTTTATGCAAAAAATACTAAATTAAATATTTTTCAGACATTCAGGCAAATCGTTTGAGATTGTGCAAATTCTATTGTCTTCAAGTCGAACATGCATGTACTTGTCTTCTTCCAACAATCAGCAAATTTTCATCTCGAGGTAAACCAAACATTTACTCTCCCGGTGCCATTTACTTATTTATACTATTTTGTGTAGATTCCGAACTTTAGCAAGATCACAGATAGTGGTATAATAAAATATCTGTGGTAAACTGTGATTATTTTTTATTAAATGATATGTGATGATTTTCCTGTTTTAGTTGCGAAAACCTTAGTGGAAACTTTTGCTTCACAAAGTAAGCTTACGCTTAATACTATCGTGTAGTTTCAGTGCACACTTTGACCTATTAAATACCACAAGCTACGGTTTATAGTTGCTCAACCAGGGCCATTATTTATTGAAACCGGTTTTTAATTTCGTAGTGAAACCGGAACAAATGGATCACGTAACGGTCATCAACGTAAACAACCATACGGCTGTTCAAACTAGATCGCATAGTAAAAGTACTTCATACCTGCCAAATTCATATAAACAGTACTGTTGTAGCTCAGACAATATCTGTCATCATTTGAATTTTGCTTTGACGATTTTATGTTGTTATTTCTAATATTCTTTCAAACATTCACGGTTTTGCTAGTGAACCGGTGAAACCAAGATCGATGACGGTTTCACATACTGTTTCGGTTTCAACAAATGGATCATGTTCTAATCGTAGGCCTAAACCCAACTGATGAAGTTGATCCATTATGAATATTGACAGCCACAAAACTTTCATCTTCAGCAAACAGTGTCTTCATAAATTGCAGAACTAAAGTTGGCATTCTACCGCATTTTTTCTTCCTTGTCCAATAGATTATATATATATACTAGACACCCGTCCTTGTATCTCGCGCTTCGCGCTCGGCCTGGCTTCGTATGTCGCAAAGTTATGACCTCAGCGATGTTGACACAACGCTCATGTTGTTTGCTGCAGCGACAGTCTTGGCAGTGAGTTAGCTGGATCGTTGCTTTGTTGATTTTAGCCGGGGCCTATTGCAGCTGTTGCTGTCGTCCGTAAGCCACGCCCGACAGTTAAGATTTGCTCCCCGGACACCCGCCCCTCCCCGAAAACAACTGTCGCGTACGTCTGCGCTAGCGCGGGTTGGTTACGGGGGCGTGTATCCAGAAAGGGGGCAAATGTCGAGTACCAGCTCCGATGACGGTGGGGCCTACAGCCACGCCCACTTAACATGTAAATGCGTTACCGTTCGATCGTTATATGTAAGGATATACACACACACACCCGTTTAACGGCCCTTTTTCCGGGACTACCCGGGTGAGACGGTACCAGAAAGGCAAAACCAATCTGGATTTTACTGAAGCAGGAGACAGTGAGTGGCAGTGGCATCAGCTGGGCCATATGCAAGTCTGCACCTAGCTCGACAGATAACCACACCAGCACCCCACCACTCAGTTTTTTACAGGCCGGATGCCCTTCCTGCTGCCCAACCGACAGCGTCAAAGCACTGAAGATTATATATATATCATTTATTTACCACAGGTGTAGAAGTACAATAAAAAAGACAGATCAGACAGACTACAATCTGCACAGTGATTTTGAGAGAGAAATTTATTTACCACAAAGCAAATAATCGATGTGACAATCAAAACAAACTTGTGGCAGGCTGCCAGGGAGGAAATTCCCATCTAGCTGGCCGCCCATACTAATACAAATATATATTATCCTATATATAACACAACGAAATAAAACAACCAAACCAAATCAAAATAACATTTTGGAGATTTAAACTTAGAATAAATGTTTAATAACTATATGCGTTGCTGTAGCACTTCTCTCAGTACTGCCTGTAGGTGACTGCTCTTCAAACTGCTGTTTATGCATTCAGTTTGTAGTGTGTGTCTGATGTGCAGGAAACGGTGTCTTGAAACTGTTGGTGCAAAACAGCGAACTCGTGCAGTGCACGAGAATGTACTGCCTGCAGTGGTTAATACCTGTGTTACTGTTGCCAAAGCCCGTTAATCCAGCCTTTCTCTACAATCATGCCATGTTTGTCATTTTATACCTGCTTGGCTTCGTGCTGGAGCGCCGGCCATGTGCTATCTGTAGTCTGGTGTTTGCTGCTGCCGTCTTCCTTATCTGCTACAGTTGGTCGAGCCACTGCATCGTGTGGCCGTGCGAGCCTTCTGAAGTGTCGTCACATGTCAGCAGTCACTGATGCAGTATATCTGATAATGTCTGCAAACATATTAATTTTTTGGTGGTAATAAAGAGTGCCTGAACATGCAGCAGGACCACTGCTGTTGGACTCTGTTCATTGTATCTTCTGTTTCAGATTGAGTGCTTGCCCATTAACTGTGTAGCATCTTTTGTGTACGTTTAGTTTTCTAACAAACACTACTTGAATGTCATCAGATATAAGAAAGCAAGTTACCAATATCAGTGGCATATTGATTATTGTAAAACACTGAATATGTACAAATAATTTTAAGTTATTACAGAAATTTCTGACGTTATCAGTGCCTTCAGTGCAGTGTTCTGTTCTAACCTCAGCTTTGATGTTTAACTGTACCTCGTTTATTGTATTATGAACTGTCACATGTTCTGTACTATGCTTACTTACTGCATTTGAATTTTGTGTGTTTTAGTGTTGGGAAATGCAGTGCATTTTAGTTTTGCACATGCTTTTACTACAGCATGCCATGACTTAGTACAGCAAAGAAACTCATTGGTATGCAGGTGGCCAGTTTTTGGCATATACTGACTTTGAGAAAGTTTTGTTTTTCAGTAGTCTCTTCAGTAAATGTAAACAACTTTGTGGTGTATGTATTCCTGTCTTTAGTGCTTTGATGCTGTTGGTTGGGCAGCAGGAAGGGCATCTGGCCTGTAAAAAAACTTGAGTCGTGGGGTGTTGGCATGGTCATCTGTCTGGAGCGAGGTGCAGACTTGCATATACCTAGCTGATGCCACTGCCACTCACTGTCTCTTGCTTCAGTAAAATCCAGATGGTTTTACCTTTCTGGTACTGGCTCACTCGGGAAGTCACGGAAAAAGGGCCGTTAAACAATACCCAAATGCACATAGCAGCCATGTCCCCATCATCTCCAACGAGAACTGCTTTCACTCAGTGAGACATCTAAAAATGTACATACATGTACTTACAAATGGTTTACTACCTATTGCAGGTCGTCTAAATCATTGAATTATTGTTCTGTCTATGAAGTCCTGTATATAACATTACAGTTAGGTTATTAAGTAAATATCGAAATGTGTCTAAATTTTGTCTAAATCATTGAATTGTTCTGTCTGTGAAGCCCTGTATATAACATTACAGTTAGGTTATTAAGTAAATATCGATATGTGTTAATTACATATACATTTTTGTTGTACATCACATGTATATATTTTATTCATATGGCAACTTTAGTTTTGTGTTTGTTGCTATGTGTACAATTCTGATAACATAAAATGCTGTTACTACCGAGTCTTTATTAATCACTGCACATTAGTATACATGTACACGGTCTCAGAAAAAAACGACACTGACTTGGCATGCTGTAATCTGATGTTCATCATCCGATTTTGATAATTTTTTGCACAAGTGTTGCTGAGAGAGTAAGCTACCAAATCATGATTCATTTTCAACCTCCCCTGACTAATGTTTCTGCACTACCTGGGGAAATGTGAGTACCCCAGAAATTACGTATTTTCTCTTAAAGGTTGCGTATTGCTTTACCAACAACACAGAAACACATTCAAATTATCACTTTGTTACAGCTGAACCATGCTTCGTTATTAGCACGATGTCTTAGTAACTCAGTAAAATGTTACCTGTTATCAAACATGCCGTGGATGCTATCGTTTTCTATCAGCAACACGGAGCAGCAGCGCATGTGCATGCTGCACAGTTCAGCTGCTGCAGTGCAAAACTATTTTTGTGTTTCCTCGGGTAGACCAGAGACATTAGTAAGGTGAGGTGGGAAAGCAAATCATTCGATAGCATACTCTCTCAGCAACATCTTTGCCAAAAATTACTGAAACTGGTTCATACGCATTGAAGTTAGTGTGCAGCATCAGTGTTGTTTTTTTGAGACGGTGTATTTTTTCGTTCACACGTTTATTCTGATCCTATAATGGACTGAACCCAGCACTGAATAGGGTCTGAGCAACTGCTAAATGAAGTGTGGATAATAAGTTTATGGTTTGTTGTGGTACTCTCAGAATGTGCACGTCAGTGCTTTAAGTGGCAGTTGAATTGCTTGGCTAATTCAAGTTCTGTGAACTGCAAAAACAGAACTGCAAAATTTTCACGAGTCAGACATACTTGCATATTATTCACAAAACTGGCTACTACACACCTCGCTGGTGAGTTTGTATTAATAAACCAGAATTCTGTTGTACATAGACCAGAAAACAAAAAGACACTGGAAAACCTTCATATTTGACAACTAAACAAGTAAATGAACAAGCTCAGAATGTCAGCAACGTAGCATTTCTCGTAGAAGAAAAAACTAACAGCATTAACACCAATAAGTGGATCAGTTCATTCAAGTAAGCAAAGACTTATTTAAACATACAACTGAACTGGGTACACAAAGTTAGCCAATAAGGCCCAATATGAGCTACTGTCAAACAGTTATACAATGCCATCACCAGACAATTGCACTCATCAAATAGTGTATTGCAGCAATGATATCTGTCACTGTTTTCCAGTTGAACCAAAGCCACCACTGCCTCTGTCTGTGTCATCCAAACTCTATGGTGATACAACAGCACAACAACAACAATAATTAGACTGATAAACTGCTTAATTTTCAGATGATGTGCATTGTGCAGGTGCAACGATGGAAATATATAGATCTCAGGTCCTTGTTCTTACACTCAGAAGCCCCTGGGCCAGTGTTTACAATGGAAATTAGCCTAATGACTGATAACAGCAGGACAGACTTGAAAACCATACTAAGCATGGCGGTTGTCTGGCAAAACAGCAATGGCGTTAATGCATTAATGAAGTTAATCTACATCAGTTAGTACTGGGACGGGTTACCAGTTTCGTAAAGGTAAAGCACTTTGGTATGTGATCAGCCACCCAGGCCTACTCAGATTTTACACCGTGTCTCTTGAATAACTCTGTGAAAAATGAACTGATTTGATCAATTTTTGGTACAGAAAATTTTGAAGAAATTTGACGAGCATTATTGCCATTGTCCAACTCACCCTTAAAATGTAGCCACTGTACCTTGAAACTCAGAAAGACATTTTTACAGCAATAAGTTGTCTTTAATATTCTCAGCTGCAGCTGTATGAGTTCTCATAGCCAGAACTTGGATTATTTTTCTTACCTATGAAAAAATTACTGCATCTGTGCTATGAATTTAGAGAACGGTCTGGTATATGAGCCAAATGCAGTGAAACAGCATAATATGCATAACATCCCTGGCTGCTGCATCAGCTCTTTGTTGACTCAACTCTTGGGCTGAATGCTGGCACAACATGACGCTAGAGCAACATCAAAAAAATATGCAGATGATAGTAACTTTTAACAGCTTCTCGGACACTGGTTTCCTGAAATTCAAGTTTCTGGACAAAAAAATAGCCAGTTGTTTTCATAGTTGTCTAATTTTGGCAGGAAATCATATAACTTTGATCAGGTGCAAAAAGTTCTGCATTTCACAAGGTAGTGTGCAATATTTTTCACGTGTGGTGGATAAGTGCATAAGAACCAATGTCAAATGTCTTCAAGATTATGTGTACCAAATTTAGTAAAATCAGTTCATTTTGACTGAGTGCTACAAAAATAATGGGAGGGTGTCGTTTCTTCTGAGATACAGTGAAGCACGATGGGAAACGAGTGCCAAAGGTCGCTGATGATCTGCGGCTGAACAATAAATGCAAGTATGATTCATTCAACCTGTGTATAAACATATGGATGCAGGTAAAAATCTGTGATCACTCATTAATGTGCCATACCTGAGTACCTTAGTGTTGTCTAATTCACAATAAGGTGCTGTATAAAATGCCTGTTCACTTAATTACTTACTTACTAAGCAATGCAACAATAACATGATTGCATAATTAGTTACATTACCTTCATTTCAACAAGTTCAGGAATGAATATCCTTTCCAGTATGAGTTGTGCTATTCTGTCACCTCTGGACACTTAAAAACATCATCACAAATTAGGATAAAGCCGAACACTGTAACAAACCACTGTTATTAACATACGTTCTTTTTAAGCACAACTTTGCATCGGGCCAGGTTCCTCGAGAAAACTCCTTGTGTATAATTGAAGCAGGTTTTTAAGACCAGATGCGACAACAGTGTTGTGGACTTGGGGTGGCACTGAAGGAATACATAGTGGTAAGAAAAAAGAAATGCCAATAGATCGTTCTTGGAAAGTTATGAAAACTCACCACAAGGTTCATATTTTGTTAACTCAGTATGAATGCAGCTAAAGAGAAAGCAAAAGCAACTAGTAATTGAAAGCAGTGTAACAGAAAAGTGTAGTGGTAGGCCTAGTTAGTGACTCGGTCATATGAGCGCAAGAAGGCGACTTTAAGGTGCACGGCGAGTGGTCACGCCCATGTGGTCAGGGGCGTGCTAGAGATAGATGATGTGGATCTTTAGTTACGGGGTATTGTATTTTTAACTAGACGTGCACATATGCATAAAATGGTGTTCGTGTCAATGTTTTGGCTGTTACAAGCAGTTTCATGAAGATGCTGTACAGTAATACCGCCAGCATACAAACGGTCATTTTCGACATTAATTCCACAGCACATTAATGACGTGTTTTTAGTCTATTATGCATTAAAAGCATTTTGATGCAGTATCATATTGTATGCTGTATATGCTAGACAACATAGACAACACAAGCATCACTGGTTATGTCACATGCACTTATGATCTAGACTTTTATTAAAAGAAACAAGTAAGCACAATTAGCATTCTAAAATTAACACAGCAAAATTTTACTTTTCACACCTACTACTACTACTACTACTACACTACCCGTTTAACGGCCTCTTCCAGGATAATCTGAATAAGCTGGTACCAGAAAGGTAAAACCAGTCTGGATTTAAATCAGACAAGAGATGATGGGGTTTTAGGATGCAGTGGCATCAGCTGGACCATATGCAAACAAGGTGCACCTCACTGCAGACAGATAACCACACCAACACCTCACCACTTAATTTTTACAGGTCAGATGCTCTTCCTGACGCCCAACCAACAGTGTCAAAGCACTGAACGACAGCAGTCTTTATGGTGTATAAGTCTGATTACCGCCAGCATTGCATAAAGCACAAAACAAGGTGTCGTATTTAGCTTTGTCAAGAGGCGATATTGAGGTTTTTCGCCCCATAGAAGTGACATGCAGCACCAGTTGGGGGGGGGGTGAAATTTGGCGTGGAGGAGTTGAGTGAAGGTCCATTACTCCGTGCTAAATTTCACCTCCATTGGTACAGAGCTGGGGTGTGGGGCTCCAAAAAATGGAACATTTTGGCGTGGAGCAATGGACCTACACTCAACTCATCCACGCCAAATTTCACCCCCAAACTGGTGTTGCGTGTCGCTCCTGCGGGCAAAAAGCTCAATATCGCCCCCTAACAAATCTAAGTAGTGCATCTTGTTTTGTGCTTTGTGCAATGCTGGCGGCAATCAGAATTCCACACCATAAAAACTGCATGGCCTGCTAAAGAAAGCTAGGAGTGGCTTGGCACTCTGGCATCCAATGATAAGTTAAACTAGAAGTCAGTTGTTCCTTGTTCCTCCCATGCTTGGTCTGTGGCTGGCTGCTGGGAATATAATATGACTATTGGGATCTGTGTATCCGGGTGATGATTCTGCAGCTGACTGACCGACTGACGTGATTGGTTCCACGTCGTCGGCGTCTGTGCGCACTATGCTGATTGGCTAGGCCTTGAGTCACTATGACGTAGCGGCTGTATCCGAAGCTGTGCTTGTGATTCAGATATTTCCATGGATACATGGACTATGGTGTAGGACTCTCGTGACGGATGCGTAGTGATAAAATCTGCCTAATGTCCTTTGTACTGAAGTGACCTTAAAGTGAGCCTTGTGCCAGTTCCATGATATGATCCAGTGTCATAAAAGTCATGTCTGATTATGTGTAATAGGGACTACATTTTGTTTTCCTTGTGTTTCTGTTTCTCAGGCCTCAGTCTCTGTCTGACTTTCCTTGGCCTCGGGTGACTGCCTCTGCATCGGCCTTGCCTCAATCTCCATCTGCCTTGCCTCGGGGTGGCAGCCTCGCCTCATTCCCAGCTTTCACTGACTTGGCCTCACCTCGTCACTTCTGCCTCTGCCTCAAAAATGCCTTTATTACATCACTGAAAGGAAGCATATTTGCCTTCAGTGCATTGACGCTGTTGGTTGGGCAGCAGGAAGGGCATCCGG
>Ga0126332_10000405_pt1 | contig 15897 bp, 5 predicted proteins | sample InaspJWI42metaG_FD_94482 | JGI IMG/M metagenome (GOLD analysis project Ga0126332, IMG submission 94482) | Marine gutless worms symbiont microbial communities from Oahu, Hawaii - Inanidrilus sp. 2 OAHU.JWI-42 metaG | ecosystem: Host-associated > Annelida > Digestive system > Unclassified | place...
CCGTCTTTTTACTTTTTAGTTTTTTCTGTTTTTACACTTTTTTAGTTGTTGGTTCCGTGCGGTAGATTAAGCTGACTTATGTCGGCTTTCGAGCGCACGTTAAAATAGCATCTCGTATCGTATGTTTATTCCTTTTATTGACTCCAATGACTAGCATTGGATTTTTATTGTCTGTGTATAACTTGTACTTTTTGTATATTTTGTATTTAGTATCTTCTAGTATTGTGCTGCCATTTTGGCGAAATAAAGTTTATATATAGGCGGGAAGCACCATCATGCGGCCCCTGACTCGAGAAATGCTATTACAATTGCAGAAAGTGCAGAATTAGCGGTAGTTTTTTTAAACAGTCGTAGGCTTAATGGTTTATAACTTTCAGATGAGTTTTAGGTCAAACAGGAAGGTCAAGTCACGTTAACTCGCTGACCCTTTTAATTAATACTGTCATATAAGCTTATTAACAGCAAAATTTTCGTATAGGATGCTAAATCAACGTTGCTAACAGACTGTCTGTGGGTTCCTTGATTTCATACACAAAACGGTAGCAAACAGGCTAAATCAAGCTTTATTAATCACAAAATCGGCAAAGCAATGCACTGACAAAACATCGCAAATGTCGCATGCACACAGTTATAAACTACATCGAACAGCAGAGCTAAGGGCTCGTATCAATCGTAATTGCCCAATGTTTCTGTACTGTTGACAATTTGATACTGGCACAGACACGCTCGCAGGACGCTCACCATGCAACGCGGATCGCAGCAGTCGAACACAACACGAACTCGACTTAAGCAAAATCACCAAGAAACAGTTCTTTGGCTGATTGAATCCTATTCCGCAGAAAACTCCTGTACATCGTCGAACTGTTAAGATATTAAATTTAAAGAGACATGAGAACATAACTGAAACAAAACGCCATAGGCCTAGGAACAGCAATCATCGCAGACGTGCACGCAAAGAGATCTCTATAAATAATAAAGAAAAGTGAACGGGCAGAGGCAGAAAAACTTGGAGAAAAAAAGTGGTATAGTCCATTAGAGACTCGAACTCGCAAGTAACGGCGCAAATCGAGCATCGGTCGGCGCATATCTATTTGGCAGATGAATGTATCTAATCTAGTCCGAGTCCGACTACCTCGGTAACGATTCTGATCGGATGCAAAAAGGCCTACGTTGTGTGGTAGTCGATAGCTAGAACATACAATGCTGTATGCCTACTCTAGAGTGGCGACAGGCGTGCGGTGGCGACCATTGAAAGAATCTGGTAGTCAGCGGCTAGCGGCGACGACGCACGACAGACAAGTAACGAAGAACAAACATGTCGCGCGACTGCAGACCTACAATACAATCTGTCTACGTCTCGGAATGAAACGGCAACAGCAATAGCACGTGCAAGACGCCAAGTACGCAATGTCTGTCCCAGAGATTGACATGGGTCAAGTCACCATGCACTGGGTCGAGTCGGGTTGGGTCACAAATTTTGGTCATCTAGTGGCTTAGGTTTGGTCGCGATTACAAATATATTGTAATTTTTTTCATCAAGACGACTGTTTAACTATGTGGCACGTTACCAGTTCTCTATCAACTGTAGGCCTATGTAACAATTAATATGCACTAAGCACCTTCGTGTGACCTGTACATTACTGACAAAACTGTTGGATAATATTGCACTGTACATGTTCTGCTTGCTTGGGTTGGGTCTGTTTTGTTCAGAAAATATTGGATTGGGTTAAGATGTGAGGACAATGGCTTGGGTCGGGTTGGGTCCAGCACAGTGGACCTATGTCCGTCTCTGGTCTGTCCATCGCAAGACCGTCCAACCCTCAGCACAGCGCGGCCTTCTCGTTCGTCTCATACTCGCATCGCAGTTTCATCACAGTTACGAATCACAGACAGATAGCAACTGACCAGCTCGCTAGCTGCAGCTGCACCTGCAGCAGCAGCGATCAGCATCACTCCGAACAGTCCAATGACTAGGCATCAACATCGACAATACTCACTCACTCGACACGAAGCACACTAGAACCTAGGAAATAAATGTCAATAACCACTAACAACAACAACACAACAACGATAATAATACAGCGCTGCGTCTGTATGCATTGTGCAGTCGATAATATTAATACAGTAACAAAATGTTGACGAAAATAGCGACTAATAATAAGCAGCTGCACGAACAGAAATGGCATATTAAGCAGCTAACTAGCAACGACATTCTTTTATCTACAGAGACAACATCGTTATGCCAGCCATTCACATATCTCGAGAAAATTAACTAACACGCTCAAGATGTTTTGATGTCTGACTGAAGTTCTTAGTTCTTACGTAATCACGCGCATACGACGTATAGTACATTATAAAGTAACTGAGGTCTTTGATCGTTGCAATGCCATTATTCCACTCTATCTATAATATGTATAATAGGTATCGAATATACAGCGTGCCGTGACAAAGGCAACGGCTGTCACGACGAACTGGCTACTGTCTACAATGAAAGCATAATGAAATTTATCACAAAGAATAGATGAACAGCAAGCTTACTGAAGCAACATCGAACGCAAAGATAACGCGAGCGCGCGACAACGTACAGCTTATAGTCGTCGAGATATCATACAACAACGACGTTGGAATCGTAGGCCTTAAAGATAATGAAAACCATAGTCCTTTAGGTTCGTGTGAAATAAATAATGAAAGAGAAGAAAATCTGTACAATATCAGAACATTTCTAGGCCTACATATCAATGCATGTATAATGGCAAGTGACCGGGATTAGCGAAAACAAAAAGTCAAAAGCAAGCATGCCGATGAACCCACACTTATGTCCTTGTAAGCACGTCACAACGATATGCATTACAATGTATGTGAACTGCGTTTTGTTATTTTCTGTTACTGACGTCTACACTGTATACTTTATCTTGGCTGTAATAAAAGTTTATCCAGGGTTTCTGTTGTAAAGTATTTGTACATGTTATGAGACAACAGGTCATAATGATATTTAACAAATTAAATAATCAGTTACTAATAACTAACATTAAGCATATAACTTATTACCTACAGTCATCATTCTCCTAATAATGCAAACTTGATATAAGTGTGGGAGGCTTTATTTAAAAAATTACACAACAAAAATCAACAATAACCAGCAAAAACAACATGCAAATATTCATATGGAATGTCTGCATTTTTTACACAGCGACGGAAATGCAGAATTGAGGAAAGTATCTCGAAATAGACGACTTGACGACAGATTATACAGCATTAGCAGCAGCAGCAGCAGCAATGCAACAGTGATCTGTCTGGTTAGCTCAGCATCAGCCGTGAACTCGTATGTCTTACACGTCTGATTTGCACAACGATTGTCTGCAGTGCAACAGTGAGTGTCTTTCTTCACGCGTTGTCTGCATTTGTATGATCTCCGGTGATAGATACTGCAATAAATCAGTTAAAAATCCATATATTCTTAGCTAAAATCATCAGTACTTAATATTTATATATATATATATAGGTTGCAAACGAAACAACAGTGCAATGAATATATTGCTGTTTTACAGTGATTTATCGACGACGTTTTCAGATTAACACGTGTCGATTTACACTCTGAAAGTGTAATTTGCTTTCCTTTTGCATTTCAATTCGTTGAGATATTCACCTCCAGTATAAAAAGTGGAGTTTGATGGCATTCTTAGTCAGAATTCTCCTCTGCTGACAGAAAAGCAGAGAAATGACCACTGGTCCTAATTTCCTCGCCGCCACATGTGGCGCCCAACGTGGAGCTGGTACCCACGAGTCACGACCCTGAGTCTCACGCTATACCAAATGAGCTAGCTGGGATTGATCTCATCATGGACGACTGACAGATTTCCTTAGGCATATCGACGGAATCCACCGGCAACGTATCCCAATTTCGGCAGGTAGACCTACACCCTGCTGTATCTGTCACTAAGAAAGGACCGCCTGGTCTAACCGAGGATGACGGCTTACAAACATTTCGTTAACTCGTGGCGGCTCGTGTTCAACACAGTGCAGGACGGGAGAGAGACGACAACCGTTCCATTCCACCCCGCATTCCACATTACTCATCATTCCACATATGCGAGCTAGCTAAAATGCAAGGAATTTATGACACTGGTTTAGTAAGTCATTTTGTAAATGACCTCAGTATCTCATAAACATTTGTTGATGGGTGCCTGTCTAACAAGCCACGTTACAACACAATAAAGAAATGGTACTTTGCTGGCAGAGACAGTTTCAAAACAGCTGTCACTTAGTAAGATAACTGCAGCAGATAATGCAAGTACTAACGTTGTATTTATGTTAAACTTCATCGTCTCCGACTAGTTCCCATTCTTCTCCAACGTTCTTCTCATCATCTTCAACAAACACATTTTACGAACATATCAACAACCATCAGTGTATATCCATGTCTCAGCGACAATACTCTACCTTGAGTAACACGTAAAAGTCGTGCTGATCACACAACACAAGCATTCAGCAAATTCATAGACAAATAAACAACCATACAATCTACAACGGGGCTGATTTTTCTGTGAACAAAAACTTCATAATTAAAGAGTATTTAGGCTTACTGGGGTTATGTTCCACTCGTGGACCATACAATATCGGTATCACCAATAGCTTTTATATCAAGTACATAAACGGAGAATGCCAACAAAGCAAGACGACGCAAGATGATAGCGTACCTGGTGGTGAATCTGCTGCTGATGCGGCACCAGGTTGACCTTCATCAGTCCGTTCGTCTCTAGCAGGGTGTTTGTCGGCGGTCTCCGATTGGCGATTGTCGAGGCGGCTGTCAGCGTCAGCGAGCCGCGGAGTTCGCGGGTCGTCGACGACCACGACGTTGCCTTCGGCGTCCAGCAGCGGCAGCGTCGTGTTGTCGAAGGACAGCGGCAGCCGGGTCAGCGGCGAGCTCGAGGGGGGCTCGCCGCTCGACGGCTCCGACAGACGCCGGCGCTCAGCCGCCGCCGCCGTGCCGCTCCCGGTCAGCGCCTCGCCGTCGCTGCTCGACCCGAGAGTCGTGCAGGACGACACGGTCGACTGGCTCCAGGCGCCCGACGACCCGAACGAGATGTCCATCGGCGTGGCGGCGCCGGCGGCCACCGACAGCGAGTCCTGCGACTGACTGCTGACCAGCGTCGGCTCCTCGTCAACGTCGTCCTTGAGCGAGTCCGCCTCGAAGCTGTCGAGCGACGCCGACCCGGAGACAACATCGCCGGGCGCGCGCGCACCTGCACCTCCCAGCTCCACCTCCAGTGAATCTGTCGACTCCGCGTCGCCTTCGCCTGACTTCCCGTCATCGTCCTCAAACAATTGCAGAATCAACGTCATCCCTTTGACAATATGCCAACATTACAGAACCATTCAAACATCCTGACTTGGAAATCTTTTTGAATGTAATCAAAAATGTCGACCTATATGACAAGTTACAGCTACATAACATGAAGATTTATTATAGTTTATACATTTCTTCGTAATCTGTGATTTATGTTTGTGATATCTCCTTTTCACTATACGTATGATTAAATCCAACTGAAATCATTGACTTCAAACACATACACACGTTTGTTATTAAGTAAATATCGTAAATATGGATATATTACACTTTTAAAGACACACATACACACGTTGTTTAACGGCCCGGATGAGCCGATACCAGAAAGGAAAAACCATGGATTTTACCGAAGCAAGAGACAGTGAGTGGCAGTGGCATCAACTGGGCCATACGCAAGTTTGCACCTCGCTCCAGACAGATAACCACGCCAGCACTCCACCGCTCAGTTTTTTACAGGCCGGATGCCCTTCCTCCGCCAAGCCAACAGCGCCAAAGCACCGAAGGCAAGCTTTACAGACGTTTTAAACACGCGATATGACCTAATTTGTATCGAAAGCGCCGTTAAGCCGCAACCAACCTCGTGGCGCTCTTGGTCAGCGTCGTAGACCGTGACCCACTCGCCGCTCGGCTCGCGACTGTCGCTCTCCAGTGAGTCCGAGGAACGGTCCATCACAGCTCGTGGGTCTTCGAGTGCCAGTAGCGTGGTCGCGCTGGACGCCGAGCTGCCGTGAACGTCCGCCAGCTCCAGCGAGTCGGTCGACGTCGTCATGTCCGGCTGTAGCGAGTCAGTGGACAGCTGCATGACATCGTCCTCGGCCAACGAGTCCGCCGACAACACCATCACGTCCACGTCGGCTTGATGCTCCGTCGGTTCGCAAGCTGTCCGCGACAGCGCGTCGCTTCCAGCAACAGCATCTGCTAGCTCACGTTCCGAAGTCTGTGCGTCTGCGGCGGTACTCGGGAATGACTCCTTCGGTTCCGATTTAATACCGACATCCTGCCTGGAAGTGGCAGACTCTGCGCGCTGCTCTATAGAAGATCGCACCTCGTCACTGCGCTCAACAACCACTTGGTGTTCTGTCATCGACACACTGTAGGTACTAGTAGAAACTTCCGTTACTGTAGACGATAACGTTGTCGTCACCTCCGAAGTCTCGGCGAAAGACGATTCGGACGTTGTCTCTTCCTGTCGCAATCTCGTAACACCATCATCTGTCGACGACACTGTTTTTGAAATTTGACTGGTTTCGTGATCGCCAAACTGGAAAGTCTGCACATTTTTCGACGCCTCTCGAATGATGTGAACGATGTCTTGATAGTGCGGGTACTGAGCGTCGGTCGACGCTGACGCTGCCGGCTGCGCAAGTTCTTCCGCCGACTCACTTCCGACCGACTCCGGGATCTGTTCCTTCGACAGGCGCACGTCGCTCTGCGAGCTGCCGACTTCGGGCGACTTTTCCGCCGACGAAGCCTGACCTTTCTCCAGCAACGACGCGACTTTCAGAGCCTCCGATTCCAGTTCCTCGTTCAGCCGCAGCTGCTGTTCGATATACTCGAACTCAGCCAGCGAACCAGAAGATGACCGAACCTGTTCTTCGGCGGCGGCGGTGCCATTTCTCTCCATCTCCTCAATGCGCTCCAGTTCGCTGAAAGAGGAGCTGTCCGTGTGATGGCTCCTTCGTTCGACCGTGATGAGCTCCAGTGACCCAGACTGGCCGAGGATATCGTGTTCAATGCGTTCGAATTCCGCCAGCGACGATGACAGCGACGTGCTCGACTTGTGCTGAGGTGACTCGGGCGGCGCCGCGGCCGCTCCCGCGGACTCCGAGCTACCTTTGCCGCCCGAGAACGACTCGCTGCTGCCCTTCTCCTGGAGCTCCTTCTCCAGCCGCTCGAACTCGGCGAGCGAGGACGTCACCGAGGCGTCGTCTCTGTCGGACGTCTTCTCGCCGGTGAACTTGCCGGCGGCGTGGAAGGTGGGCGACTCGGCGGCGTGCTGCACGTCCGGCGAGCTGCCGACCAGCTTCGACCCAGAGTCCGACACCTCGTGCTCCAGCTTCTCCGACGAACTGGTCGTCTTCTGAGAACTCGACGTCCGCTCCTCCTCCTCCATAATCGACTCGAGCGCCGTCGACATAACCAGTAGGTCGACGGTCGGAGTCACAGTCGCCGTCAGATAATCCTCCACAGTATCAACTTCCTCCTCGTCCTCGTCCTCGGTCGACTCCAATCCTCCGAGATACACCTCATCTCTAGCCTCAAACACATCACGGCTAGTCGCCTGGCTGACTGCAGGTTCTGTCTGCGCCAGTGAAGCCATCGCAGTAAAAGGCTCGTCCACATGATGATGTCGGGCGTCTGTGGCGTCTCTCTGTGTAGTTACAGCAGCCGAAAAGCTGTCGCCAGCTTGAGACTCTTCACGAGTGTCTATTACAGTCCAGTCGGACGCTGTGGAACTCACCATGCTCTCTGTGCTGCTACACAACAGTTTCGTGTCGTGTAGCTGCTGAGCTTCAGCCAGACTGTCAGTCAACTCCTTTCTCTCTTGCTTCTCGTGCACTACCGCCGACACAGTCACTACGTGAGTTTCTTTCTCCCGTTCTGGATCGTACTGAGACAAATTGCGTTCCACCTCTGGAGTCGTTGGTTCCGTGATTTCTGGTTCTTCCTTTGTTTCAGTTTCAACATGACTTGATTCTATCAACAACAGCGACTCTGCGGCAGCTACCGCCTGGCGATCAGTTGCGTCTTCCTCCGAATGATAACCAGTCATTTGTCCAGCTTCTTCGTCATGGACGGTTCTTAATACTTCGGCAGCTGAGCATGTTGCAGTATCCGCTGATATTTCAGGGACGTCGTGACTTTCTTCTACCACGTCCTTGTATGAACTGTCCTCTTCAAACGCACTGGCAGCAGCACTCGTGTCCTCGATGTTGGCTAAGTCGTCCTCATCTTCGGCGTTGACAGAAGAACACACACTTATTGATATCTGTGGCACTACTTCGTCGCATTTCTTCTGCTGCTCGTCGTCTTGCTCTTCAGCAGTGTCGTCGTCGACCTGTTGCTTCTCAGCAGTGATAACTTCGTCCTGATATAACAGTTCCTTCTCTTGTTCTTGTTCTTCTTCTGTCACAGCCTCCTCAACATCTTCCGTGTCACGTTTTGCCTCTCTACTCTGCCAGTCAGTCGGATCATCCAGAGTCCGAGAATGCCTGTCCTGGTCAACATCTGGGCTTTCTGTGTCAGCAGTCACCCGACATGTAGCATCAGCATCAAGTGCAGCAGGATCTGCCGATGGCAACTGGAAATCTTTATCAGCCGAACCGCCGGCATCTGCTTCCTGTTCACCAGCTGATTCCAGGTGTAACGAACCTTCAGACGGTCTGGATTCATCACATGTCGCAACCACGTCCAGCGTTTCATCGCCAACAGCGTCTTGATCTGACTGCAGATGTTCCTGGCTTGACTTCTCGTCCACCGCAGCATGATACTGGCTTTCTGTCAGCTCTGCCGCAACATCAGCATCTCCTCCGGTGTCCGCCTGTTGAGGTTTCGTCGGTTCGTGAACTGCGGTGGTGAAGTCATGCGACTGCAGAAGTAGACCAGTGGCGGACTCCGCCGAGTCCACAGCGGAGTCCACCAGGTCCACTTCTGCAGCGTCGTCGACAGCCGCCGCCTCCGCTGACACGGCGCCATGCGGACGATCAGAGTCGCTCATGGCCGAAAACGTCTGCGGAGACGTCGAGTCCAAGTCGAAAGTCTCTTTTGTCGAAGGCGAAAAAGGCTCGTCCACGTCGGTGCTCTCGGAATTCTGCTCCTGCTGAATTCCGCTTGCAATTATATCTGAAAGAAACACAGTTTAGTCATAGCCTAATTCGGCTGCTTAGAGACATAAAAAGTTATTTTTCTGTTTTTTGAAGATACAGAACAGCGTAAACACATGAATACTACCAGAAATTCTCCAAGCTACATTAGCTTTGTTTGCATTGTGTGCAGCTACAACGTAAGTTCCAAAGCATGAAAATATCCACGCATTCACTATTTGCTATGCTAGTTAGACTAGACTAAACTGGAAAGAGGGACATTATCGGTGTAATGTTGTACATTGTACTTGACGCACATCCTGTGAGTAGTCAATATCCACTACTATTCCATTCAACGATATTGTGAATGAAATTCTAATAGCACCGTCTGTCGCGAGGAAATCAGAGTTGTAAATCATTGGAAAATGTAAAAACTTCCTCATGAGTGACAGAAATAAATGACTGCAGTTCTGTGAGCGCCTGCCATTGAGACAGACGCTGCTGAACAGCTATAATCTGAGAACACAGTAAATATCAAGGTTGAACCTGGCGAAAGGCAGACGTCATCGAGCTGAGCCATCTCGGAGCTGGACGAGCTTGTACACGTGACACCAGCAGTGATGACGCGCTGCTGTTCACCGGGCGACGAACCTGCTACACACCGTCACCATACCGTCACACTTTCACCACATCGTACCGCACCATAACGTACCATACGACACGACACGGAGATGCATAGCGTGCAACGTAATGCTGACTGTAGCCAGCTTAGTCAGTCGCACATGGCAGAAAAATAACGACATAAGACTAAACTAAAGAAAATGATTAGCACAGATCGACAATATAACACCAAAGTTAACATGACATCATCAACAAACAGTTGGTCCTGTTTTAGTGTTGGAAAGTACACCTGTGTGTTATTAACAGCCGCGTCAGTGAACCGAGACTGACAACGAAGCATAGGCCTACAAACAAAAATCATTTTAAAAACTCCCAACAAATAATTGTGAATAAGACGTCTCTGTTGATCAAAGTAAGCCAGTATCGTTATTTCAAGTTCAACACCTTAAGTCACACACACACAATGTGCAGGGTTATTTAGTCACGTAAAACAAGTCTAATTTTATGCTGAGGCAAAAATGAAAATAACTGACCATTTGAAGAAAAATTGAATAATGAATTTCGTAATAACAAGGAACGTCAAAATAGATCGGACTGACTGAAACACAAATTTCACCAATTCTGTGACTGTAAAGCAAATTGTTTTTCAAGACGAAAAACGGATTGGCAACCCGTGAAAAAGACCAGTAAGACAACTGAGTACAGGTAAGGCAGTTAATGTACGACATAAACAACTATAAACCACAGAACGACAGCGTTTTCAGCCGCTGTTGCACGCTACGGCAGACATCTTGTCCCATAACACGAACCCTCCACACACGATATGGTCAGAACAGTGAGAACACAACAAAAATACAAACGCATTTCTTAATGAAAGACTGTACGCCTGAACCGTAACTGTAACCGCCACAAAAACACGGCTTATCATGAGTGAAAATAACAATTTTGTACAACGGATCATTAAATGTAGGAAATGTTTAGCCTCTAACGTGTTATACGTCTAACAGATTTGACAAAATCACCAAAAAATAACGAAACTACGTAACATAGGCCTACTCAAGATCCAACCGTTATTCGCAGTAGCAAGGGAGTGGCTGATTGGGTCTATGTTATCGTCAAATGTATTTCGAACCGCTTTGTAAAACAGATCCAGATTCCAGGTATCCTGTTTGGAACAGTGGTATAAAAAATACTATACAAGGCAAAAAGTACGTGTTAGCCTACGTCAACGATTTCAATTGTCAGTACTAGGCCTACTCAGTGGCACTGTGAAATCAAGAGACACAAAACGTCAAAGGCCAGGAATATCAGCGCTGCTAACTACATGGTCCTGGCCGCGACACACGAAGTACCTGTAGCGAAATCACCGCAAGACGACGCTGAATCAACCCTGTCCAGTGTCGCGCCATCACCGGCACCGTCGCCGCTCGCGTCAGACTCTCCGCCGCTGCAGGGTCTTGCTTCAAGCTGCGATGAAGCATCACCGCCATCACTAAGTTCTAGCTGTGACACTTTCGACGTGGTGCCCACTTCATCTGCCTTTTCTCTGACGTGACTATACTCTGTATCCAGGAACTGCGTATCACCAGTTTCCACGTCTACGCTCAATCCATCGCCGGAGAAATCTTCGCTTCCGACAACAGTATCATCCTCCGCCGACAATTCATCTGCAGCCAAATCTATCTCTCTACGCCGGTGAATCGTCTGACATTCTCTTGAAAACATCTCAGTCTGCGTATCAGCAGATGTCCGAAGGTATCCAACGCTGACAGCCTCAGCCGCACTTGCTGTAGCATCGTCTTTCTGTTCCTCGTCAAGTATCTCGTCTTCTTCGAACTCGGGACCCTCGATGACGATGTGCTTGATGATGGTGCGTCTCTTGCGGACGCGGACCACGCGGCGCGTGACCGTCTCGCCGTCCGGCCGCGTCTCCTGCACCTCCTCGACTCGTCGCTCCGTCCACGGCTCTCCCTCCACCGTGTCCGTGTACACCTTGATGCCGCCGCCAGCCGCCGACTGCGGCGAAAAGTCGGGCGGAGAGGGCAGGTCGCCGGCGGCGAGGAAGTACGGTGTGAGTGAGGTGGGACCGAGTGACATGGGCACTTCCTCGCACTTGACACGCTCGACCACGCTGCCATCGGCGCTCACTCTCTGCACTCGCCGCGTCACCACTGACGATCTTGATTTCAGCTCCGACTCGTCATCACCCAGTGATACCTCATGTTCCGTAGACTTCTCGCCTTCTATTGCGGTGTCTCGACATATGTCGTCTTCTTTGCTTCTGATGTCTGACACTGTGGCCAATTTAGTGCTATCATCGCCCAGCAAACCGACAGACAGCATGTCCCAAGGCAAGTCAGCCAAAGCTTTTGCTTCACTGTCACTCTGGAGTGCAGCTATATCAGTATCTGCCTTATCCACCGATGCCAATGCACAAATTTGAATATCATCCGTGTTCCCCTGAAACTCAGTTGCTTCTGTACCATCACGATCCAGTTTCTCTGTTTCAGAGCTGACAACCTCTGATGTCTCCACATCCTCCTCTGTGTGTATGGCAGGAATAGCTTCTTCAACAGCCTCTGCTCCAACGTCAGCATCACCTTCCATTTCACTGTCTACTGCATGCTCCTGCTTCCAACTGATAGTCTCACAATAGCTACTGTCAGAAGTAATCCGAGTGACAGCAGATGCCTCGATTTGCTGTGCTTGCACATCTGCAGCAAACTCGCGTGACGATAAAGTAGCATGATGAACATATGCAGGTTTCAATCTCTGATCAGCTTCTTTCTGTTCTCGAGAAACAGTTTCTGAAAAACCGGACTTTTCAGGTATGCTGAGCAATGTATCACTGTCGCCTGACAGCCTCATATGGATTGCAGTTGATTCCGCTGTTGAAGTGTACAACGGAAACAACTGTTCTACATTGTCATCCCTTTGCAATTCATCATCGTCAACAGTGGCTGGTGAAATACTATCAAACAATGAACTCTGTTCTGTCAAATCAACAACCTGAGTTTTCGTAATGCCAAGACTCACCTTATCTGACTGTAAGCTACTTTGTACATTTTCTGGAAAGACAACGGTAACATTATCACACAGAAGTTCTTCGTTCAAGCTCAAAGTGCAATCGTCCTCTTTAGATGGATATGTTTCAATGATATGTGCTAAACCGATGACAGACTTCTCAACTAAGCTTACTGACAAATGTTCCAGGCTATCATTGTCCTGAGCAGAATATACATAAGGCACATAAGGCTCGGGCTGTACATCGACAAGAACTGTACATGTTGCATCCAACACTGCGGATGGAGCTGCAACTGCTTGACTTGCACTGTCAAAAGCCGCTGCTCTCCTCACTGACGTTGCATCAAACACAGCGTCATCTTTATCAAATACAGGAAATGCTATGTATGACGTTTGTGTTTCATCAACTATACATTCACGACTATACTGCATTGTCACTACAACGTCACCAGCAGCTTGAGTCTCACAAAGGTGTTCATCTTCTGGAAACATCACTGAAGTTTGTGCTTCAGTACCAATGGCAGTAATTTCTGTTTCCTTACCCTCAATTCCTGGACTGGATCCTCGAACAACTTTTGTAATTTCTTGCTGTTTATCTTCCTGAACTTCTCCAGCGATTTCGTCTTCAAAAATAGATGCTGTTTTTGTCGTCTGACTAGATGCTCTCCCTTCCGTAGCGTCATCCGAATCAAAAGCATGTCGAAAAGTGAGCAAATCAGCATCATGCTCGGTTTCGGAGGAAAATACTACTGCCTCAGTTACAGCTTTATCAATTTGTGGTTTCATTGTTTCCACTTTCTCGTGAGTTTTACGGTCACTTACTTCTTTAACAAGTTGCTCTGGAGTGACTTCTTCAGGTCCGTATTCCGTTGATGATTCAACATAATCTGCATCTGTCCTCATATGAATTTTGATTTCTTCTGAAATTAATACAGACGATTTTGAATCTTCGGTGTGAAATTCTTTCTCACACATCACCGGATGTAGAGTTTCAATTACTTCGTCATCTTGCTCGTCACTTTCAGATCTCATACTCAATACACTGGTAGTTTCTCTTTCAGTGACTCGCGGCAATATCAATATAGCTTCATGTACTTCCTGCGCACTCATCACAACACTTGTAACATCATTTTCGTCTTCTGCACGATGAACCACTTTCACTGAGTCTGCTGATTGTTCAGTTTCCACTTTCTGTAAATATGATATAACTGACGATCTTGCTACTTCTGCTGGCAATGTTGCCTGTGAACTGATGTCAACTGTCAATAACGCTATGTCCAATTTGTCCTCGCTGATAGGCAACATCATTTCAACAGTTGTTCCACTAACACTTTCTCCTTCATTCTCAACATGTAGCGTAATATGTTTTGTTTGTTCGGCGGTTTTAGCCACTGCCACATCACATTCTTTCACTTCTGACTGGCCTGTTTCTATGCACTGATCAAAGTCTCTAGCCACTGGAAATGCCAAACCATTTTCAATTGTGGGTAACATTATTTCAAACTCGGTCTGTGTTTCGTCACTACTCATGGTCTGTCGGTGCTGCGCTACATGAGTGATTTCTTCCTCAGTTGCTGCCGTTTTCAATTCAGTTTCTGCCATCTCTACCATAAGATGTTCTGAGTAGTCCTTGCAGATTAATTCAGCTTCTTGTTCAGTATCGAACATTTCATAGTGCAGCCGTTCTGTTATTTTGCTGTCGTCAAAAACTGTCACTATGTCATCGATCTCACGACATACCACTCCAGTGTCTTCGGCGGTCTCTCTTTTACCTTCTGTTTCTGTCAACTGAGTGACTCGCATCATGTCTGTAGCCTCTCCTTCTGTTGTCCTTACTGCTACTGGCTCTTCAATCGTTTCCTCAGCATGGAAGACTTGCTCATATAGTGATAGTGCGGCTGACATGGAAACCATTTCTGTTACCATAGCAACAGGTTCCATCTCTTCTGTTCTGTCTTCTTCTTTCGCTATCTTTTTGACGCATGCAATTACCGGCGACATAATTTCTATGTTTTCATCGAGGTTCAGTGTCGAATCTTGATATGATATCCTTTGCATGATAAGATTAACACTACTAACTCCATCTTCACTGAAACTATCTCCACTAACCTGTGGCGTCAGCAAGTCCTCCACCTCTGCCAATACCACTTTATCCACTTGTAGTTCTCTGTGACTTCTCAACTCATCCATTTCTAAATGTAACTGCTGAGGTAAAGTCGTGGTTACTTCTTCAATCATATTCTCAACTATCTCAACCATCTGTTCCTCCTCTCGCAATATATCTTGCTGTATTTCTGTCGATGCTTCTGGAATGCCACAGATGTGCTCTTTCTCCACATACTGCTTACCATCTGAAATTCATTCCCATAATCGAACAGAGCAGCATGAAATGAAACACACCAGAAAACAGCTACAGTTTGTGTATCGCTGATAACACGCAAATGTGTGACACTACTAAAAACGTTAATTAGTGTCTCATGAGTAAAAACAACATTAAAACGCCTTATGCTCAGATGATTAACAACTGCAAACACATCACATCACAAAAGTGACCTTCGTGACACAGTATGCATGTAAATTACATAATTTTTAGCAATACATTCACTGCTTACTACTCCATTAAATGCTGAAGGTCAAAAGAGAAAAGTTATGTAAGTGTTAAAAAAACTATACTGTGAGTCAGAAAAAAACAAGACACCTGACTCTTGCCCATAACTTCACGAAATATTTACCGATTTTCAAAATTCTTTCACTGTTAGACTTAGTAGGAAATTTGTAACAAAGTGATGTATAAATACCCCCACCACACCCTAAATGTGTCGCTACACTCCCTTGCGAAATATCTGTGTTCCAAAAATCGCCATTCTTAAGGAATAAATGAAGCAAACTGTTATGCAAGACACAGCCTCTCAAACACTGTTTTAAAATAAATGTCTGGAGAAATAAGCATTATTTAATTCACTAATAAAAAGTTGTTTACATCAGCCACATAAAAAATCCCATGACCCACTGTACAGAACTGCCGCAACAAAGAAAAGCTGTCGCGGCAAAATGCCGTACATGATCAGCAGTCGGTAAGTCACTGACGGCGTCAGTCTGTCA
>Ga0126332_10000406_pt1 | contig 15873 bp, 8 predicted proteins | sample InaspJWI42metaG_FD_94482 | JGI IMG/M metagenome (GOLD analysis project Ga0126332, IMG submission 94482) | Marine gutless worms symbiont microbial communities from Oahu, Hawaii - Inanidrilus sp. 2 OAHU.JWI-42 metaG | ecosystem: Host-associated > Annelida > Digestive system > Unclassified | place...
TAAAAGGGAAAAGGGGGGGGGGGGGGGCGGGGGGGGGGGCCAAGGCCGGGGACCGGGGGGCCAGCTGCCTTCCCCCCCTGCCCCCCCCCCCCCGCTGGCGCCGCCCATGGTGAACGTGTCTGTTTGTTGTCTGTCCGTCCGCGAACATATCTCCGGAACTACACGTCCGATCTTCAGCAGATTTTTGTGCATATTACCTGGGGCCGCGTGTCTCGGTCCTCCGTTGGGTGACACATGATGGGCCACAGGAAGGCATGTTCGAGACAGCGAGTGACGTCCTGCGCCGTTAACGTCCCTGCTGCGTCGTATTGGTTGTCTCGACCACGTGTCCCAGTCGACGGCGGACGCCGAGACTAGACGAGTCCATCGTGCAAGGGGTGCCGGGGGCGGACAAGCAACGCATTGTTGCTTTGTTGAAAATGATCTCGTCGTTCTTGTTACACTTGGTTTTGAACTGGCCAGTTTTACCAGTAATTTGAGTTATAACTCAATAAGACGTTCGGTAACCACTTATTCACAGATTTATTGCTGAGCTGGGAGGTGATAGAATTCTGTCAGTTGCTGAGCATGTGCGAAGTTACAGCAGAGTAAAAGGCGTTGAATCTGTTGAATCTTTTGACTCACAGTTTGTAAACATAAGTGTCTACAGCAGGTGCTTTTGTTGGTGAGCAGAGCAGCTTTCTGACGAACTGAACGCGAAGGACCGACTTCGTGACAGCGTCAACCGTCAGCTGCGCATCGTCAGAGGTTTCAGTCCGTCGTTTTTGCTTACCAGATCAGATTTATATAAAACGGCAATATTGGAAAAAAACGGACAATAATGCATTTTAGATAATTCCGTAAAGACAGAAATTTATTAAGCCACAACTAGGCCCCCTAAGCAAAAGCTTAATTGTGTAGCACGATACCAGAAAAAAAACATCAGACTAATCAAGTTTGCCGTTCGGTAAATACGATTTAATGTAGTGTTAAAGAAATACAGTATATACCGTGTACATGCTCACAGTGGCAATAATAAAAAAAATAAAAATAAAGAAGGTATAGAAACTAACATTGCCTACGTTTCAGATGACTTTAGTGCTTTGACACTGTTGGTTGGGCGTCAGAAAGAGCATCCGGCCTGTAAAAATTGAGTGATGAGATGTTGGTGTGGTTATCTGCCTGGAGCGAGGTGCAGATTGTTTGCCTATGGTCCAGCTGATGCCACTGCTATCCCTAAACCCCATCAGCTCTTGCCTCATTTAAATCCATAGACTGGTTTTACCTTTCTGGTAAAGTCTTGCCCAGGATGTCTTTGAAAAGAGGCCGTTAAACGATTGTATTAGAGTAGAAGTAGAAGCTAACATTGCTGGTGTTGGCCTATTGAATGATAAAATTGTGTAAAATTACTGAAAAAATACTCGCTATATGTTGTATGTTTTGTTACATGCTCAGGATCACTGTTCCTGGAGTTAGACCACGAGAGAAAAACGCGTCTTATTCTCGAACAACAGCTTAAAGGTTGCTGACTAATTACATGTAGGCCTAACTTTGAACAATTTTGCTATTATTTCACCGCCATATTTACCAATTACAGGCCCAATTAGTTACCCCGCTCCCGGTACGAGAGCAACGTACTGTGTGTGACAAGCGTGTCTGTCTAGCCTATATAATATACATGTATCTGTGCGTAACTCTATACTTACGGCCGCACGGCAGCGCTGTAATTGCGTTATCTACTCCCGGTCTTGTGGATGGCGTGAAGTCTTTTATAACGAGCCCTATGGTGGCACGTCTTGACACAGATCTGGCAGCGACGTCGCTGCAGCGTCGTGCACAGCACAAGCTAACGCCCCCGTTGTGTCGTATTGATTGTGTTGTGTCCTTTTGATCGCACGTCAGAATATCGTCTCTTTTCGTGTCGTATCTATAGGCTTTTTTTAGTTGAATGGTATCGTAATCACATATCAACACGAACTAGTATCCAGATCGCTGGATTAGCGTTCGGCAGCACAGGTCTGTGTTCTTATCGTGTTAGAGGTGTTGATGGCAGTTGTGCAGAGCATTTAACTGTAGAATCTTATACGCTCATTTATGCCGCTAACAGTCATACTTAGTTTTCCATCACCCACTCTCTCTTTCATTCCAGACTTAGGCCCTAAAACCTTCCTTTTCTGCAAATCCTTCCCACTGCAGCCTTTCTTTTTCTTCCTCAGGACTGACTACATGATTCCACAGACTTTTACTGTTACTTATGAGCATATCCGTTTCTACTTTTTAGTTTTTCTGTTTTACACTTTTTAGTTGTCGTTTCCGTGCGGTAGATTAAGCTGACTCATGTCAGCTTTTGGTCGCACGTTAAAATAGCATCTCGTATCGTATCGTAGACTATGGCGGACGCCAAGAGTAGAGACTCCTTCGTGCAAGGGGTGCCGGGACGAAGTTAGCAGCGATGCACCATTGTCTTGTTTCTATTATTATGCCGCATCGAATGCAGAGTGCCTGTTGCTACTGGTGTGGCGTGGTTTGTGTGTGTGGGTATGCCGCACTGTCTGTCTGTCTGTCTGTTTCTGTCTGTCTGTTGGACGCAACCGTCAGCCGTACAAAAACTTATTAGCCGATCGAGGTGCCGTTAAGCATGTGGATTCAGGTGGGCCCGAGGATCGAATAACTAAGTAAGTTAAGTAACTCGGACATAGCACTTCGCTAAGTCGCCACACCGCTACGGGAACTCACATGCCGTACGTATGGGATCTGAGGTGACATTCCCGCCTTTACCCAAGCAAAGCTGGTACTCGATTTAGCGACCCCGGAGGGATGCAAAGCACAGTTGACCTAGTTGGCTGGTTACATAACGAGATGGTATAGCCTACCGGCCCGAAGACGGTCACCCATCCAAGTACAAACCGGGCCCGACGTGCGTTAACTTCGTTCATGCGACGAATGCCGCTAATCACTACGCCCGTCCGTGTAGCGGACTGGATTCCCCCGGAGAAGGGGATTTTTAGGGGGGGGGCATCTTCCGGCCCGTAGCAAAGTTAGAGAATATCCGGCATGCGGTCGATATTCTCAACCTGATTCGATAGGTAGCAGCAGCGGTGCGGTCTATCGCTGTCAGTACTGCGGCAGTTTGTTGCTATACATAGGGTGAAGTGACGTCACAGAGTGTATGGTCACGATACGATCGCCATTTTGTTGGTATAACAATGCGTTGAGTTAAATGGCGAAGATTTATCGTGTTAATCAAATAAAATCGAATCAGTTAGTTTAAGAAAATGTAGTTCCGGAGATATGTTCGCGGATGGACAGACAACAAACAGACACGTTCATCACAATACTCCGCCACCGCTATTGGTGGCGGAATAATAATGGACCATACCCAACTCTGCTTGTGTGTCGAGAAATGTAAATCGATAAATAGGAAACTGAAACCGAAACCTTTGACTCGGCGGAAATTCTCTTCGATCGTGCGGCGCGCGCGACGAGTCTCGAGCTGCAGCAGCAGCAGCGTTTCAAGACGTCGTTTCGTCGCCTGCTCGTCTCCATCCACGACTGACGAACGAAGCGCATATAAGCGCTATTACAGTGACGTTGAACATTTCTAGGAGTTTTACCTACCAGATGCCGGCAAAAATCAACTGGCATGGATACGGAACACAATCACGTCACACTGTCACGCTACGTGTACAGATGCGCAGCAGTCGCTCGACAGTCTCAAGTACGGTCTGTGCTGGATGTCGTCGTCTACGCCGACTCCTCTCGTCGCATGGCCGCCGCCGCCGCAGCATCCGCAGCCGGCCCTGCCGCCGCTCATCAACGACCATCATCTGCGTATCAACCCCGCCACGCATCACTCATTACCCATCACAGCACGCGTGCTACATCCCCACCAGCCACCGTTCGCCAACTAGCACGCAATGCAGTCATGTAGTGGAAAATTTTTGTTTGGGGAGCGCCGATCCCTCCCGCGCCCTTCCTTTCCCTCACCTTCCACGCCCTATTCCCTTTTCTTCCCCCCTCTCACTCCTTTCCGCCCCTTTCTCGTTCCACCGTTTCCCCTATTTCTTCACTCTCTCCCGGAAAGCGGGGGGACAGTGGTCCCCAACGGAATTTTTTTTTAAATTCTAGATTGCTGCAGGTAAGCTTTTAGCGCATTCCGGCTCGCTAAAATGCTTAGGAAAATTTCCATGGTTTAGGTCACGATGTCAGTTTGATGTTGGGATGGTGAACAGTTAAAGCAGCCTTATACCCGGTATGTTATATGAACTGTACCCGACTCTTGAACACAAAGTTGCGTTCACGGTTCGGCTGATACCGCGAACAGTTAGTGGAGCGCTGCTCCGACTCAGATGTATTTATAGATAGATAGATAGATAGACTTATTTATATAGCGCCTATAAATCCAAAACAGTCACTAAGCGCTAATGGGGGGAGGGTGGGCGTCGCCGCCCCACAACTACACCGCTGACCCTAGCTGCGTCCATGCAGTCTGCGCCACGTCGCCAGCAACTCAGACGCACTGCGAACTGGATTGCGCTGTTGATGTCGTCCTCATTATATAGGCCTAGGCCTACTATGAGCATGCTATAGATGGGACCAGAGGCATTACGTCTTCGGGTTGCCCGTCTGGCTGTGCGTGCGTGCGTGCGTGCGTACGTGTTGCGTGCGTGCACACGTGCATGCGTCGATCCGGGCAGAGGCATTTTCTGACCAGCTTGCCGTCGACTTTTAGTTTAGACTATCGCGATGTGTACAGTTTAGGCCTACAAGCGTTGATAGCGTTCGGCTGGTGGATTTTTCTGCATTCTACTGTACAAAAATTATTGTAGGCCTACCTCATTGTACATTATTATGGTAAACTAAAATATATTTTCTAACGGACTGTAAAAATGGTACATAGTAGGGTCCTACTGAGAATAGGGGCGTCGTCTAGTTGCTAGTTAACGACTGACAGATTTGCACGGTATACTTGCTGAAACTGACTTCGCGTAGGACTATCCAGACGTGGCGAAAGGATAGAGCGACTTTTTTGAAACGTGACTTCAATCCATACCACTAGGTTAAGTGGTGATCACAACATTACCGCGCGATGCTATGCATGCGCGGTACTAGCCATGGGCTTGTGTCTGTGTCTGTCGATCTCTCTGTCTGTCTGTGTCTGTCACAAGTCGGAGTTCTACTAAAAAGGCTAAACAGAGGATCACACACACAACACCACACGATAGCCCAGGGACTCCAGTTTTCTGAAGCCAAAGATCTCCGCGAAATTCGACCCGGATCAACCCCGACGGGGGCACCAAATTCAGGTGGGATGGGTCAAAATCGGCGACTTTCGACAAATAACCACCTATATCTCGAAAACGGTAAAAGATTGACACATAGTTTCTATGTCAGTGTGTGTTTGTGTATGGGCCATGTTACCTGATTCAAATAAAATGACGATGATGATGATGATTAAAGTCGAATAGGAAGTCGTATGCACTCTATCGAATGGTGGCATTGCCCATGACCTTGAGTGCCCCTAACCACCCCAAACAACCCCATTTTCTGCATTTTGCACTGCCATTAATAGCTTCGTAACGGGTGAACCTAGAGACTTCAAATTTGGTACACTGATTTGCCATAGCAATTCCACCCTGCCGATGAAAAATCTTCCCTGATAGGGGCGTGGTCAGGGTCAGGTAACCCCTTATAGAATTTTATACTCCATGTAATATCTCCGCAACGGCTAACGCTAGAGACTTCAAATTTTGTACACGGGTCGGCCATGTAAAGTCTTAGTCTTGTGATGAGTGAGTGTTCCCTAAGTGGGCGTGGTCAGGATCACGTGAACAATTTCTACATTGTGGACTTAGAAAATTTCGCCACAGCATGTCGTCGGTATACAGGTGACATACACAACTCGTGCGTGGTCGGTTTGTTTATGACAGCTATAAGACACTGGAAGCGACTCTATCACATGTTTATTAGGCCTACACATCGGCCCACTGTAACCCTCCAACTTCATAACTTCGATTTGTTCAGGACTTGTCGTACAAGTAGATTCTGCACTGACGCGTGGCAATTGGCAAGATTTCAACTGAGACGACGCATTGCGCGGTCCCTCGGCGATAGCTGAGCTTCTTGTAGTTACAGCAATTCGCACGCAACAGTACTTGTAGGCCTAGTACTGTGCGAATACGACGTACAAACGGTGGTTGATATATAAATTTCGGACCAGTTAACAGCAACCGATCATTTGTCCAACTTACTGGCGCCCGGGCGCCGTGCAACAGTCTGTTACACGCTGTACGGATTTTGCGCAGTCATTCCAAATACGTTAGGCTATTGCATGATGTGTTTCGTCCAACCGTCGTCGCGAAGTTGACCTACTATGCACCTTCGTGGTCTGGTGCGTGTTCTGCTGCCGACTGTGCTAAACTGGACTCATTTATCAGCTATAACCTATTACTTAGAACATTAGGCCTATTGCCAATCACAGTTCCGTTCACTGAGTGAACTTTCAGGAGTGACTGCTGTCTCTTACAACTTTAGCAAAAATGCAAAGTTTTTGAAATGAAATTTTCTGTAGCAGCGTTGGCGTTGCATGTTGGGGTGGACGCATCATTGTTCATATGTTTGGCCTTGGCCTATACGGGTGTAGGCCTAACTGTAAAGCAACCGGTTAGGCATTTAAGCATGAATGACTGTAGGCCTATTGGTCTAATAGCCGCTTTCCTATACGTAGGCCTACTGTAAAGTGGCTGTTTGTGGGTAGACTCACTGAAATTTGCCTAAAATAATTAAGACATCCTTTCCCCCGTTCCCACTCAAATGACTTTGTCGTATGACCAACTATGAACTGCTTCGCTGATTGGTCGAAACGCTGTCACGTGACGTTCACGGTCACCCGGTATGACATTATAATGTCACACATGTGACATTATAATGTCACACGGTGTGACGTCATGTGATGTTCACTAAATGCAAACAAACGTAAGATATATTCTACGTTGTTTTTGCTTACGTTTAGTTTGTTTTTTTTTGTTTTTTTTTGACGTCTTACTGTAAGATTTTTTTATTAAATACAGTTTAAATCTATTAATCAGTGCGATTTTGTAGTAAAAATTAGCACTGTAATTAAAACATACAGCTAACCACGAACAGTAATTAGAACTGTGTGCATTTTTAGATGACAGACGATACTCATTCACGTTTCGCCACTGTAAGCCACTTATAATTTAAGATAAGATTCTTGTAGTTGGCCATTCGACAAAACATAATGACACATAGTCGTTCGTGGGACATGGAAATTATGACGACCATCGGTTGAAAATGTCACACTCGGGTTGTGCCCTCGTGTGACATTTTCAATCTCAGATCGTCATATTTCCATGTCCCACTCACTACCGTATGTCATCTGTTAACTGTCTGTTCCTTACTGCCCCAATTGAGCTAGGTCTGACACGCGGCGACTTTCTGAATAATATTGCTGTAGAAGATAAGTAGAATCTTCTACCAAATGCGCATATACACTGCCACATACTCATTGGTTAATCGTTGGACAGATGAGGTGTTGCCACCTGATATTGTTGACTTTATTTCGCCGAAATGAGCCTCACCGCACTTTTTCTGAGTGAATGGTGCTGCTTCGTGCTTACTTATTTTATTAGTGTAAGTCTTTTCCTACTTATTTATTGTTGGACGTATTTGTTGTTCTCTGGTCACGTGAGTGGGCGGCGTTGACGTTAGTGTAAATATTAAATAAAAGTTGTTTGATGTGTGCAGTAATTGACGTTATTCTGGAGTTTTCGCAACGATATAAGTTGCTGTTTAATACATTAGTGAATAAACATGCCTCTGGTTGCATTCACACAGTAATACGTCTCTGAGCACTTGCAGCAGCTGCTGTCAGCATTGCTGAGATCGTCGACAATGGCTATGCCGTCGGCGAGATTGTTGAGACAGTTCGCAGCGACCGGCTCTGGTTGGCGAATCACGCTGCTACGACACCTGCGCCGTCTGCAGCCTGCAGTTGACCGCCAGCCGAGATGGGTCACCGCGGAGGAAGCCGTTTCTGTCATCCAGCCTGGTTCGTTACCGAAATGTTTTTGCTTATGACCTTGACCTCAACACATTTTTGCTCCTGCCGCCAAACGTGTTTTGGTGCGTTTTAGGCATAAATTTGCATCCTTTTGATTGCTTAATAACGAATAATTTGGCGCAATTTGGCTGCCGTTTTGGCGGAGATAGTAAGTTTCGGTGGAGAAATTCCCCCCCCCCCCAAAAGATGCCTGGGATAAATACTGCATGATATGCATCTGGGTAGAGGTATTCTGTGACTGGCTTGCTGTTGACGCTGAGTTGCGTTCGTATGTTGCAGGTAGAAAATAGCTGTTTCACGGGTACTGGTAATGAACATAGTTGTCGAAATATGGAATTGTTGAACTATAGTTAGTCAGTGTTGGAGTGTTCTGAGAGTGGTGATGCTGGTGTAATGTTTCAGATATGTGTGTGTACGTCCATGCTTGTGCTGCTACGCCAATTGCACTTGTGAAGGCAATGACTCGGCATGGTATTACAGCACAGCTGAATAATGTTGAAGTCATTCATTTGCACACTCAGGGTGATGCAGAGTATGCACAGCCACACTGCAAAGGTACATGCTTTTCAACACTATCTGTGCACAGTATTTAATGACTACTGATTCTGTCCTACATGACAGCCTGTGAAACCACGATAAAATGACACCACAATTGCTGGCATTAGCTGAATGTGTCCAGTTTACTTGTTATTGTGATCAGTTAGCAAAGTGAGCGAGTGAAAAATATACTGAGATGTAGTTATTGTTTTTGACTAACTGTGAAAGGTGCTGGTGGTACTAAATTGGGGGACATGGCTCTGTGAGTGGCGAGATGCGAGAGGTATGCCAGTTTAGCTGGCAAGCTTCGTTTATGTGCCGAACAACACTACCAATACACCATGCATTTCCTGACATCCTTGTGGTACTACGCAGTCAGTCAGGGGATGAGTGGGTACAGCAATTTAAGACACCGATCTGACGACATTTGCATGATCTTGGCAACACAAGAATAGAAGATTTTAGTAAGGAAGTAAAGAACTAAAAGGAGTGCAGCAGCTTATGGCCTCACTGTTGGAATCACAGTGTTATACTAACTGGGCCTGACCCAGGATAACTTTATTCATGCACCAAATAATGCTAACCACGGTGCCATGCTGCCAGGGACACACGCTGCATATACTGCATGTTTAAGTGGTAGAACAGTGGGTACAATGAACTATTAACACACTGTGAGTCACTCACACATTGGTACAGTTGGGAATAATTTTGGGAGTGATTCGTAGAATCAGGCAGAGAATTCTAGTGTTACCGGATCTGTGTACATGAACAAATAATATCAAAATTTTGCCTGTAAAATTGACGAGTTTAAGTGTGACTGCAAATGATTGGTTTCCAGATATTTTTCGGTCAAATTCTGTCTTCATTGGAGACAACTGCCGGCGGGCTGTCAACGAGGGCCGTGGTGACTTCATTCCAATATTTTTGAGTGAAGTACCTCTTCTGTTTGAGCGTGGTCTGAAGAAGCTTGATGTGGCACTTGTGACTGTTAGTCCTCCAGACAGTCACGGCTTCTGCACATTGTCCACCAATGTTGACACTGCATTGTCCGCTGTACGCACAGCAAAGCATGTCATCGGTCAGTATATATATATATATATATATACACACACACTCAGCCGTTTAATGGCCTCTTTTCCAGGACAACCTGGGTAAGCCGGTACCAGAAAGGTAAAGCCAGCCTGGATTTAAATGAGGCAAGAGATGATGGGGCTTTGGGATGCAGTGGCATCAGCTGGACTATATGCAAACAATCTGTACCTCGCTGTAGACAGATAACCATATCAACACCTCATCACTCAATTTTTTACAGGCTGGATGCTCTTCCTAACGCCCAACCAACAATATCACAAGCACTGAAGGCATATCGATCATCAGTCAGTAATCATTTACATGACTTTAGAATCTTGTGATCGCAGGATTTGCGGTAGTATGCCACTGTGTTAAAAGTGTTTCTTGAGAAAGGGACATTTCATGGCCACTACAGAATTGAAACCCCATAGTGACTGCAAGAATGTTACTGGGTTGATGATGTTGACTGGTCAGTCAACCACATATATATGCAGCAGAGGTTTCTGGACAAGTGCATGATATGTGTTGTTTATGATAGTACTCGTTGGTACTACTGATTGTAAATGTTTAATATTAACTTAATTTAAAAAAAAATCTCTGCTTGTGTGTCTGTGATAACACTTGTGAACAGGTCAGGTTAATGCGCATGCTCCACGTACATTTGGTGATGGTATCATACACATGTCACAGTTTGATGCGTTAGTGAAAGCCGACATACCATTGCCAGAGGCGAGCCTATCCCAGGCAACAAAAACTGACAACATCATTGGAAAACTCTTGGCTGACAATCTTATTGAAGATGGAGCGACATTACAGCTTGGTTTGTTCCACTGATATTGCTACATGTAATTATGTTTACCCATTCTAGATTTAGCAAGGTTAGTGTTGTTACTTTATTATTATTATTGTTATAATTATTATGCAGCATTTAACGCGCCATGTCTCAGTCATAAGGATGACGAATTGCAGGCTCAAATTCCAGAGCAACTGATGGTCGGCTTTGGTTGTTTTTTTTACGTAGCAAAATAGGCCTGCAGTAAGGACACATTAAGTGATAAGCTTAACTTGAAAGATAACAGATTCACACTTCACTTCCAAGCAGTCTATGTCAGAGTTAATGCATTTTAATTTACTAGTCGAACATTTTTCAAAACATGAAATAACATTACCCAGTACCTGAATTCACTTTGGATACTCTTCTATGATGTATGCCTAAGGTCTCCAGTTTTCTTTCCCAGCCCAGCTGAGCAATAGCACAGATGATGCAACTCAACTCACGATTAAAATGCAACTTGAACTCGACCAGAAGCTGTAATCTTTTTTTGGTTATTTTTTATTAATCACAAAAAGTCTGCTAATAAACCGTGGATGGATGCACGGCTGTGTTGACCTAGTTGGCTGGTTACGTACTGAGGTGGTACAACTGCCCATAGATGGTTATCCATCCCAGTACTAACCAGGTCTGGCATAGAGTAACTTTGTTGATATGCCAAACAACGACACTACCAATACACCATGCTGTTAAGGTCTATGTTGTTAATCTGTTATTTGACATAAACTGCTGTGAAACTCCGTACAGGGTGGGTAAAAAACTGACTGTTTTGGATAGTTGATAACTTTGCAACAGTTAGTGATAGAAAGGCATGTAACGTGTCAAAAGTTTCAAAATTTCGAGTAGAAAAGTAGAACTTGGATGTCAGTGAAATTAAATGTTCTGCACCTAGTTTGCATAAATATTCAATGCACTTGAAATTATGTTGAAATTTCACATCTAGACGAAATTTGGATACTTTGACTTATCACATGCCTTCCTACCACTAATGGTTGCAAAGTCATCAACTTGCAAAAACAGTCCAGTTTTCCACCCTGTGGATAGATGAAAATCATTTAAAAGAACAATAATTAAAAGAATGGGTGTCCAGATGTGTCAAATTAAAAGAGTAATGCATTTTATACAAAACATAACTTTGTAGAACATGATTAACTTTTAATACATGTATCTACAAAACAGTTCCTTGATAGATATATTTATTATTGCAATTTGGTCTGTTTAGGCATTGGAAGAATTCCGCACTGTGTGCTGAATAAACTGAAGCACCGTCGAGATCTTGGGATTCATTCTGAGATGATCAGTGATGCTGTCATTAGACTGTTCAAGTCCGGACAAGTGACAAATGCTCACAAGGTGTGACAATATTGATCACGATAGTAACCTGCACAGGTGATGTTTTGTCAGATTTCATTGATTGGTGCATCGTGATTTAAATGAAAACACAGGCTTTTCAGTCACTGGCCTGTTTTCACTTGTCACTAATTTTCTGGGCTGTCAGACTGCAGCTGTGGCACGTTAATGTGGCGTCGTGACAGCAGTGGGCACGTGGTGATAAACCATCTCAACTTTACAAAGATGGGCTGGGAAGGCGGCATAACTCACTTTCTGCTGAGGGGGCAGATTTCATGAGGGTCTGAGTTGAGCACCGCCAAGCAGGAGGCCTGGAACCGTCGAAATCTCTCCTTGCATGCTCCAGCACACAGCCCTGCCAGCAGCCACTGACAAATTTTCTGAGTTTTTGGTATACCTGCGTACAAAAATCATAGTCAGGGATTGGTGAAGAATAATATCTGCATCATAAAAAACAAGAAACTGCAAGAAGCCTGTCAGTATTACTGGAAGAAAGAGAAATATTGGCAATTACAAGTTACATCTTGTTTAATTGTTTAATTTAGCTGCTTGTTTAATTTGTAACCCAGTAACAGATGTTTGCACATTATGTAGCTTTAGTAATATTGAATATACAGTGTTGGTTGTTTCAATTTGTTCAGTATATTCAACAAGGGAAGATTGTCGGTTCTTTTGCCTATGGAACCAAGGAGCTGTACTCATTCATGGATAACAACCCCGTTGTCTGTGAGCATGTTTTTACACATGTAATTTATCAGTCACTATACTGGGTATGGGTATTGCAGAGAAAGTGGAACATAATTTATGCATACATATGTCTGTTATCAAAAATCCAAACTTCACCGAATTTTCTATGCTTGTTACTCATGGCTGTGGGTTGGTCCTCTGATGGCGTTGCAGTACCGGTACTTCAGGTTTAGTGGATGATGTAATATTTTCCCATAATGTGCCCTATAATGCAAGTAGGGTGTAAGCTCAAAGTGACTCATCAGAGGGCAGCACGGATTTTACGCCACGATATGTGCTCAAACTGACTTACCAGGGGGCAGCACCAGACTGGGGCGGAGTCTGATGTCTACGATTGCCTTGTTTTCTCGCACCACATCATTTGTCACTGTGCAGGAATCATAACTGCATCGTCAGATGTGAACATGTCATGAATGGAGTCACACAGAAAATATAAAATTGCAACAAATATTAGGTCTCTGTTTACATTAGACCTTTACTGGGGTGTTGCACAAAACCATGATTGGGCTAATTGTTTATGGAAAGTACACATGTCCACTTTTCCCCTGCCACACTGTAAATTTTTCCAGTACGGTAATTGTTGTTGTCTTAGTAAAAGCTACCTCATATTATAGCTTCTAAGTTTTTACATAGATAATTGGTAAGTAGCTAATATACATAGGGCGATAAGTGACGTAATTTTGTTCCCTATCTATGCCAGCTGATTTTTGCCGCCATCTTGTAGGTAAAAACTCTGATAAATGTTTTTCACTGTGATAGCACTTAAACACGCTTCGTTGGTAAGTCAGTGATCGTATAGACATTTTCTTAAAGTAACTTATTCAGTTTAATATGAATAACTCAATAAATTTTTACCATTTAACTCAATGCATTATATCGTGTTATACCCACAAAATGGCGATCGTAACATTACCATAGATGCTGTGACGTCACACCACCCTATGTATACAGACAGAACTAACAGTTAGACAGTTGTAGCATAGTAACTCCTTAACTCCACTTGCATGCATTTTTTGATGTACTGTGACAAGATGCGAGTGTATGTTGTTGTGGTAATTCAGTGCTGGGTGATGCCAGCTGGGTGGCCCAGACTTCAGTGATCTGCCAGAATCCGAAGGTTACAGCAATTAACACGTGCATCGAGACTGATTTGACTGGTCAGGTCTGCGCTGACTCCATGGGCACTGTCATGTATTCAGGTAAGACACGATTCACACATTCTGACTAAACATAGCTATTGTCTAAGGGCAGGTGATCGATTATCACTTTTGCGCCATTTGCACAGATACAAAGCACACGAGCATTTCTGTGTGTGCTTATAGAGAGCACTTAATGTTTTCTCAAAATAATTTGATGCTTATTACGCAAAGATGCAGAGTGTTGTATCTTCACAGAATAAGTTAATTCTGTGCATGTTGTTGTAGTGCAGGCAAGTTAAGCGACATTAGTTTTGCATTTTACATTTGCCCGCTGTTGAAGTGACCTGACTTTATGACAACAGACAGTACAAGACAATTATGGGCTTTGTTTGATGCCATTTACTACCACATAAAGCTGTTGTTCATACACTGGACTGATCAGATCTGTGGCCGCTAGTGAAATCAGGGTCAGAACTCAGGCACGGAGATGCAAACCACCAAACATATTAATAATGGCATGTAAGCAAGAATCGTTGAAAGATCGGATAAGTGCAGATGGTGATGCTGGAAATGGTCCAAGATTAGCCTCAGGGAAAACTGACAAGGTGGTCCAGTGCAGATTAGTGTATTTGCACACTGTCAGAGACTGTCCGTGTGGCAGCTGACAGACATGAGTGGAAAAAACAGCTGCAGAGTTTATTTCCTGCTAGTTGGATTATTGCAAGTTGCTGCTCTACGGGCTGCCGGACACTACTGCACAAGCTACAGTCTGTGCAGAATGCCACTGCATGACTGATCACCGGCACGCGACATAGTGATCATAGTGATCAGTCGCTGTCCAGGCAGGTGCCTCTCTACTTGGCTGACGACTGCTGTCTCGTGTCCGACAGCACTCGGCGCTCTCTGCGGTCAGCTGACATTTCGACTTGCGTGGTGCCGCGAACACTCAGCAGTTATGGCGTCAGAACTTTTGCAGCCACAGGATCTCGCCTGTGGAACTCTCTTCCAGTCCAGCTGCGCAATCCTGACATCACCTACGGACTTTCCGACAACAGTTGAAGGAACACCTTTTACGGGGAGCATGAACATGGCGCTCTGTGACTTCTGATATGTGGTGCCATAGAAAAACACTTACTTACTTACTTACAGGTCTGATGAGGGCATCACTGCATAGATGACAAGAAATACATGTAAATGTTTATAAGCTTAGCCAACAATCTAACATTGTCATTTCATCACAGTTTTCATGTGTTGTAGTAGTTGGAAGCAACTGTGCAATGTGTATTGAAACTGCAAATCCATTGAATGTGGTGGATCATGTTGTGATGAGTCAGGTATATCTTAGATAATCAGTATATCCCCGTCATTGCTGTGCAGGGGTTGGAGGACAGATGGACTTCATTCGTGGTGCAGCACTTGGAATTGATGGTCTTGGCAAACCAATCATTGCCATGTCATCGATTACTGAGAATGGTGAATCAAAGATTGTACCAGAACTCAAAATAGGTTATATAACTGTATTTCACTGTAGAACTTTGTCAGTTATAAATTCATTTAAGTTATCATTATTTTATTTTTGAGTAGGTTGTTTTTCACATTCTCGTCATATACACAATGTTTTGTTTTCTTCACAGCTCCTGGAAATTGACTAGTCTAAATAAAAAATTGCAATATGAGGATCTCAGCAAGTGTTGTTTTAGCATCGTTTTTTTAATTTTTGTAATACAGTAGGCCTGGCTACCTGCAGTGCTTTGACACTGGTTGGTTGCACATCAGGAAGAGCATCGGGCCTGTAAAAATTGAGTAATGGGGTGTTAGTGTGGTTGTCTGTTAGGAGTGAGGTGCAGATTGTTTGCATATGGTCCAGCTGATACCACTGCATCCCAAAACCCCAACATCTCTTGCCTCATTTAAATCCAGACTGGCGTTACCTTTCTGGTACCGGCTTACCCAGGTTGTCCTGGAAAAGAGGCTGTTAAATGAGTATATTGGTAGTAGTAGTTTAGGCCTGGGTGTCAAAATGAAATTTTTCGAAGGGCAAAGCAGATGGTTAAAGAAAGACAGGATATAACTGGGTTAAACTGTATAAAAGGAGCATCGGGGAAAGTGATTGTAGATGATAAAGGGATCAAAGA
>Ga0126332_10000408_pt1 | contig 15847 bp, 7 predicted proteins | sample InaspJWI42metaG_FD_94482 | JGI IMG/M metagenome (GOLD analysis project Ga0126332, IMG submission 94482) | Marine gutless worms symbiont microbial communities from Oahu, Hawaii - Inanidrilus sp. 2 OAHU.JWI-42 metaG | ecosystem: Host-associated > Annelida > Digestive system > Unclassified | place...
AAGAGGATGCCATGGACCATTGCAAATGGAGAAAGGTGATAAAGGAAGTACGTTGACCAGGATGGGTGTGAGCGGGTGAATGTTTCTTCTGGTACCGGCCTACCCGGGTAGTCCCGGACAAACGGCCATTAAATGGTTGTTGTTGTTGTTCTTTGTAAACAAACTAATTTTATACATTTTTAAAATTCATTCATTTACTGACAGAAGGTTTCTTCTTATGCACAAAACAGATTATGCACGCAAAAAAAGATAAAAGGCACAGCTTTGTGAGGAAAACAGAGGCAAATGATAAGCAAGAACAAACTCATTTTAAATGCCTTATTCCATGGCCTTGGTGAGTTGGTACTGAGGTAAATGGAAATCAATTGCTCATCGCTTAAGCCTCATTGCAGAGTGACTGGCCATCAGGCCTCAAGTGACATAAAGCAGACTGATAATTACATCTGCAGGCCCCACCCACAAGCCAGTGGACTGACTGAACTCAAGACAACTGTCTAAAGCACTGCCACACACAGGCAACAGTGACTTTCAACTTTATTGCACTGTATATAAACACTTCTTAGTTGCTACAACTAGCATGTTTTTAACAATTACAAACACTGAGATCACAGTACCTGGCATTAAAATACCAAACTGATGGCAACAGTTTACACAATATAAAAAATGTAGGTAGTATTTCTCAAAATATTTTAATGACAATTAATTTGATTGTGACTACTCAGCACACATAAAACACACATATACACTATACTTTAATGGAAATTTCTGGGTAAACTTAGTCCAGCTGGTTGATAAGAATCCTGAGAGATGACTGATGCATAATTTTTGTGTGGCTGGGTGCCCTTCCTGACACCAACCAAGAGAATCATCCACTCACTGGACTTTATATACTTTCATTACTCCTACAGTCTAGAAGGAACTCCCTTCAGATCAGTTCTCTGGTACTGGTACCATTAGTGATAAGTACAAAAATAATGTGCACTGATGAGTCGATATGACCAGTAACTTACAAATTCCCAGTCATTTGCAGCATGCTGGAATTCAGTAAGAGCTGATGATAAGTCTTCTGATGAAAAAACTGAAGCACAAGTTGCAAACAGTTTTATCATATCTTCAGACTGCAACTCATGTTAGGTCGCACACGACACAAAATGAACACACATCCCTTGCAGATCTGCCAGCAATTCGTCACAGGTATTGAAGCAGACTGTTTTATTTTCCTGGGAGGAGCCAAGCCCCCAGACCCTACCCCCACTAATTTATTACAAAACCTAGCTAGCAAGTGAACAAGTCTGATGCAAATCAAATACTCTGGTAACTGTGCAGCTCTACATGACAGGGACATGTGAAACCATACAAGTGCCAGATAATGTGTACTACCTGTACAGCTACTCTTACTACTTTCAGTGTTTTTTTATTAATCTTTTCCCCACATTTATTCTATATGATGTCAAAGAATTTGTTTTTGACTAAGTCAAAAACAACTGATCTCAATTATTTTTGGTATGAAACACAGAATTTTCCAGGTGTGGTGGACAAATGTAAAATCCCTTGTGTCAAATTTCTTGAGAATTCTGTGTACTGTGCCAACAATTGCAAAAAATGTTTAATATTTTACTGAGTTATTCAAGAAATAACAGGCTGGCCATTTTAAGATGTGGTGTATTTACCTTGTGACTAAAAAAGATAAAATATACACTACTTTCTTTGCAGCAACAAATCTGCGATAATAATCTCCAGCAAGTCAAACAGCAAAACATCTGCTAAGAGTGGCCACAATTTCATATACTAAGAAACACCTTGCCAGCACTATAAATTTATTATTAACTTCCAAATAACTAAGAACAAATCAGGACGATTACCGGCATCAAAGCGAGAATCGTTGAGTGCGTAACCACGAGATTTAGGATGAACGACGTCAAGGAACGTAGAAGTCATATCGTACAGTGGTTCAAGACCTTTATCAATCGGTCTCGGCTCATCCGAAGCATCTGTAGTATTATTTGCGGCTAAAGATATACTACAGAAAACGCACAGAAGCCAAAATATTGTCGCTACCGTTCGCCACATCGTCGAATAACTGCAACTACCGAACGACTGCACCAAACGACACGGCACACCTGTTTCAGCTAGCGCGGCGAAGGACGATGACGTCCGCTCTGATGTCTACCGACAGATCACAACGACTGAGGTATGTATATGCAATCTGTTGAACGCTTCAATAGGAAATCTCGACCGATAACGACATTAAACATTCAGAATGTAATAAAATTCCATACAGTACACTCACAAAATCCTACACATCGACTGTGCGTAATGTAAACAAATCCGGTAGGCGTGGTCACTGTGGGCGTGGCTTTAGCAGTGACGTCACTTGCATGTAGGGCTGTGCAAAGTACTCGAATATTATTGTGATATTCAATCAAAATATATTTGAAAAAATAACAAATAATATCTCTTTAGCAAACCGTTGCATATGTTAATCAATGTTTTGTAGTAATTACCAACAAGTGATATTGTTTCGTTTATGATAGTATATAATTACGATGCGGACTTAGAGGTGTCAGACACCTGCGTCCGTAGTTCTCTGTTGAGTTGAGTTGAGTTGAGTTGCTAAGAGTCAACTGCGTTTGTGACATTTTTAAAGTAAATAATTCATTCATTCTTTTATTTGCATCAGACAACTAAGGTCTATAGACTAAGCCTACAAATAAAAATAAAAGAACGCATGCACACAGACAGACAGAAACAGATATACATGTAACAACTACAAGGTAAACGATAAAACACATCGCACAACAGCATAGTCACAGAGACACAGACTGACATTCTGTTAGCAAACTTACTTTAGAGTTATGAATCACAGTGTTAAAACTAGGAAGTCCAAGCTCAAATAACATATTTGTAACACTACTATACTTTGAGTACCCAAAAACACTTAATACATTTAGACTAGAGTAGCATAGGCTAATTCTGTTAAATGCACAAATGATAAAATCAGTCCATAAGGCAGCATCATAAAAACACACACAGAAGGTACGAAAAAGTCTAACTTTCACAGCCAGTGAGCATTGTTTGAAGCGTCTACACAATACATTGGTTCTTGTAAACAACGTTTTGATTTCTCTGTTAATATCACTATCAGAAAAGGAATTCTCAATTATATGATCCAAATATTAAAACTTATTAACAAACAGCAATGGACAATCACAAAATGTAAGCTTAAACGCAAAGAAAGACTCAATTTTATAACAATTTTTACGGCCACAATTTTACACCCATCAGAAGAATTGAAAACCACACAGACGGTTTTTCTAGTGTTAAACGTCATGTTTATATTGATGACAGCAACTTCCACTGCTCTCGAGAGACATTGCAGTGTCCTCCATGTCAGTCCATCACGTCAAGTAAAAATAAGTCATCAGCATACGCCAGTAAACTGACGTTGATGTCAGCAAAGTTACAGCCGATATTCAAGCTGGTGATGGTAAGTATTACGAATAGGCCCTATAAAATCTCAACAGAAAAGGTGACAGTATACCTCCTTGTCGCACACCTTTGTTAACACTAAAATAGATAGAGCATACATTTTGCCAACGCACACACATGGATTGCAGCAAGCAAACGTGTTGCAAAAAAACAAGAAATGCTGTCATTAGAGTCAGTGCTTGGAGAACAGCAGCCAATAGTCAACGCTATCTAAGTCTTTATTGAAGTCAAAAAGCACTAAAACATTGTATATCAGCTATTCTTCACAAATATTAATAAATTTACTTTTTGCCAAAAAACTAGTCATTTAACTGGTATTAATATCAAGGTAAAATTGGTGATTGTGGCGCAGCTTAGGATATCATTTGCAGGGTTCCACAATTTTTTTTTTAAATTCAGGTATGTAAACACTTTGATTGTCCAGTAGCAGTATAGCTACCCAGTAGCCAGTAATAACTGCCAAATGAATGTTATGCAAAAATTGCTATGTTTGTACGCAACGATCTTCAGAAGATTTCATGCGGCAGAAGCTCGTCCACTGGATGCAGCGGCAGTTAAGGAATAAATGCTGCTGCGGCTGCGCCTGCTGCTGCTGGTGTCAGCTGGCACAACAGGACACACGAGCGCTCTGGAAATCAATGAGGACAGACAGACACGTGGGCGACTGCAGACTATAGGCCTACATTGACATTAAGCCGTTGAAGCAACGCTAAGTCAACTCGTGCTCGTCTCTGTTGCGGGCTTTCATCGACAAGGTAAACACTTTATAGTTTTAAGCTTATACAGTGAACTTCTGCATAGGCGGGCCTACGGCAGCGGAAGCATGTCGCTAAATAATAATAATAATAACCACGACAATGTTTATGGTGCTGCTATCATAATGACAAGTCATTGCGAGAGTTCACCCAGTTCATTTGACGAATGTATACTGAGCGGGTGGCTGCCAACCCTCAGACCAAGCCAACTGACTTGGGCTGCATATGTGAGTCCGCTGAAAATTGGCAGCTACCATCCATATCCACCATCGCCATTGCTATTATTACTCAGTTCGTAAGCTGATACTCATTTTACCGTCCCACGGAGGGTGGTGGGTGGAAGGCTGAGTCGACGTAGGCACTACAGTAAAGGTGCGCAGCCTATGCCCAGCCCAAGGCTGTATATCGCAGTAGCTGTCGCAATAAACACAACCGGCCGCGGTGTGATTCGAACCTGGGTCCTCTCACACCGCAGTCAGACGCGCTAACCACTCGGCTACACATGAAATATTTATGTGTTGTATCATATGTATACACCTACTATTTTATTCTGTTTCAGTTGTTGTTATAACTTTCAACTTTCACTTGATTCGGCTATCGTTTACATTTTAGCATGTTTTCCAGGTATGCTACTTTTAGTCCGACCCCCACATTTGTCGTCTCCATGAGTAATAAAATTAATTCCACACCGAATTCTATGAATCAAGAATTTGGTACGAAACCGAGTCGACGTTAAGATGAAAATATGCCCTACGCAAAGATAATAATTATATTGCCAGTAAACTTCTCAAGGCTGCCTGTATGTCCTCTGTTTAATATTAAATAATTAAAATTCAACTACAGTATCATTAACCTGGTCCAGAATTAAGGCGATTTAAGCTATGTAAATAAAGAGAAATCTAAACTCGATATGGGAAAGAACACGAAACAGATGAGAATGAGCCGAACCGGTTTGTGTAGGCCTAGGTTTTTTCCGAAATTGCTAAACGAACCTGGAGAATGACTGCGGTTGTAGCCTGCATGAATAAACTATGGTCTAGGGAAGGAGTCACCTGTCCACTCGATCAAAGAGTGGGGGCATCTTAAAAAGCTCTTCTGTGCCAGCGGGTCCGGGTTGTGACGTAATGTTATGTTATTGATCGGCTGCTTTAGTTTCAGCCCAGTTTCAGTCAGTTCGTCTCTGTGTGTCTCTAGATCTCTACGTGACACTGTCTGTCACTCCCTCAGTCTCTCATCCCTCTGCGCGTCTCTTCTTATCCACGCACTGACTGTCAATTATTCACAGCACTGTCATCCGTCATCCTATCCAGCGCAAGAATAATATTGCAGCTCTTCTGTTCGCCAACGACCAACTTTTTCACACTGGAGTGGATTGGATGAGACAAAATGCAGTCTACATGGGTGGGTGCGCCGATTTTTCTACGCCCCATGCAAGTGGGGATCTCCCGCTTTGAGTTTCACCAACTCCCGTCACGAAAATGTGCTGGCCTATGGGGAGAAATTGACAGAAGCGGAGCAAGGGATAAAAAGCAAAGAGTACATCCATGGCAAGACCGTGTAGGCACCGGCGTTGGTCTCCCGTTGGTCTTGTATTTCAAACGATGATAATCATAAACCCAGCAGTAGAATGCGAGCGCTTTCTGCCAGCCTGCGGTTACCTTCCCAGCTTCACACCATCACCACCTAACAATTCATACTGTTCAGCGAACTAATTGCCGTTTGCGTGTAACGTCGGGAATATATATTTAAACTGACTCACCAGGGGCAGCACCGACGCGGCCAGTGTGTCTCGGCGACCCTACTGTCCAAGGGCCAGTACAATTAGGACCTATTGTGCAAGTGTGAGAATGTGCAGGCGCATCCATCTACAAAGAGAAGAGAAGGGACATGAAGGGATATGTCCGTAACGGGCTTAAAATGTCATGGCGTCCCAGTAAATGGTTATTTTACATCTACAATTGTCCCTATCGTGATGATCCCACATTCTACCTCCCGGGCCATCGTGGTATCCTGTACCACTGCTGATGGCAGATGGTGAGCAACATCCTGGGTGAGTCTTCCGGTATGTCGCTCTTCGCTGTCGGAAACAGCGACCATACCATCAATAATGGCCGGTGCAGTACATAACTTAATGTTCTGCTGCCACGAACGTTTTATTAGCTTTAGTTATGGGTTAACGGTCAAACGTATTGATCGAACGTCGTCCGGCTCGACGACAGAAAGCCCAGTTGACTCGTAACGAGCGTTCGTTTGACAGTCGAGCAGTGTCTCAGACATTGATCAGTTCCGCGATCGTATCGCGTAGGCCTACGTGCAATTCCGGCATTCAGCTGTACAGCAACTGCAGCTTTGACCCCGTAGTAGATTCGTAATAGTCACAACAGAAAGCCATTACTCGCACGTCTGTCACGCAGTCACATCCTGCCGCCGCTGCTGTTGTTGCTATGACGTCATAGTAGCAGTGGCGTCATAGCAGCGGCGGCGGATTATAGCACCGACAGCGCCGAAGGCGCGAGCGTTGCAGAGGGACCGCGCTAGCGGCAAAGTCGCTAGAATAGCCTATCCAGCTGATGCGCTTTTCTTCATTTTCCGCCAGGGAGTTTTTGGTTGAGCACACACACATACACCCTTGACTGGCGCTTAGCCGGGCACAGTATGCTGCGACTTCTGCCTCCAACGAGTATAGTCGCCGCTGCTACAATCTTACCTCCCACTGCAACAAATTACTTCACCCTGTAAACCTGTACTGGAGAAGCTCTGTCTCCATCTTAAACTTCGCCTAGCGTTACATATTAGGATACTGGCAATATTGAAAGGGTTGATTGTTGTCACGTTTTCATTCCGATGCTAATAGACTACGTGATAGCGTACTACAGAGTATCTGCAAGTCCATCGAATAGCCGAGCTTATACACTGTACTATAGTCTAACAGAGCTCTGTGGATAATTGTGTGGATCAAGCTGGCACTAGCTGCATGCAAATCAAAATGCTCGTAACTTATCGGACCATCATACAGACTCTTCGAGCTGACACGCGGACACTGGGTCAAATGGATCGCGACAACTTGATTGGTTATTCGTGGGTCGGTAGATGTGAAAACGTGCGCGAACCACGATGTTTCAGTCCGTTTAGAAGATCGGCCGAAATTTTAGTTTTCGTGAAGCAGAAAACATTTAATGCGAAATTCAGACACAAAGAATAATTTTTACACTTTTTGCTGACAGATTATTACCGACCGCGTTAGCGGGGAAGGTAATGCAATTGGTCCTGTCCGTCCGTCCGTTTGTTTCCACCCTATTATTTCAGCGAACTTGCCTTTGACCTTGATTTTTTGCCTGTCCATATGGGTCACGACTACAGCTCGCCGAGGATTCAAAGTAAAGCGAGGTCAGAGTAAAGGTCGACCGTGTGCGGAAATTGTTTCTGTCGAAACCGAAAATAACGCCGAAAGCAGGTTATGACTTTTGCCAAAACCGAAATTTACACCGAAAATGAAAAGCGACTTTTGACCGAAAGCCGAAACTGACGACGCATTGTGTCACGACAGCCTTGTTCGACATGGCAGCGTATACATGTGGCCTATATGTAATCATCAGCGCACTGAAAAGGGTTAAATGCCTGGCGGAACTGAGTCCGTCGACGGATTCTCGGTCACGCCTCCCAGTTTGATACACGACCCTATAGCGTGACGTCACGTCACGTCAGTTGCAGTCACGTGACCTGGGACGCTGACGAATCCTAGTTAGATGGATGCTCAACCTCCGTCCGAAGCCAGCCGCCGCACTCCAGTCAAGTGCGCGAACGTCATCAATTCCGCCGAGAACGTCGTCGGCTTTATAGTGACAGCACGCAGAAGCTAACGTAAGGACCGACACGTTTCATGCATATATACACTGTATGCAAGTATACAGCCCTCGGACAGAAGCGCCGACATGTACGCTGCCCGCGTCGATGGTGCCTCTGGTGAGTCACTTTGAGTATATGTCCCGCAGGACAGACAGACTAGCACAGGCGGATGACAGGCACTAAGTCGCAGAGTAATTTTGTGGTTTCGGAAGCGTCTCTTGGCTAAGTCCTGGACACCATCTCTTGAGACTGTCAAGTTTTTCGCACTTGACGTTTTACATTAATTAAAAATCAACACCCAACGTGTTGTTCACTCACGCTCAGAGCCGATATACGGCTAAACTGATTTCCATTAGATTTTACACATCAACTCCTGGGTGGATCATGGATGTAGTGATATATTTAAAGGAAAGTACAAATAAGTACATTGTTTGAAATGAGAGGTTCGCAAAATTCCGCCTCTAACATCTGCGTCTGTACCGCGCCCTTGCGTGTCTAGGCCTAAGCCGCGTATAATTGGTTCATTAGCCGTCTATACCTGCATGCCTACCCTGCAGCCAGGAATTAGCTTCGTTGATCAACCGTTTCGTTAGTGACGTTATCGACATCGTCGTCGTCGAAAGTCGCCGCTTCTTGCGTTTCACGGTAGAACGACAGTTATCCCAGACTATCCGACATCGAGGAGATTTGCCCACGAAAACAGTACTGATAAGGCCGACGTGAGATTTTTTCTTAAGTATAATGGGAAAACAGTTCTGGAACGGATCCAGGTCTCTTGACCGGATCTTTTCTTCTGAGCAACTGGGTTTTTGTCTTTTGTTTTTCGTAACTTTTCTGGGGGTCGGCTCCGTGCGCTAAATTAAGCCTCCGATGGGTCAGCTCCTCTAGATCTCATTTAAATGTACTGCGTCGTATCGTGTCGTAGTTCGGTTTTGTAGAAAGATAGGCTAAACTGTATATTTTGTATACGCACGTTTGATTGACGACTGAATCTGCCATTTGGACACAAGACCTACCTAACGAGAGTCGGACGGACAAACACGGCACTGGACGCCCCGTCGCTAGGTGTGCGGTTGCGTGGTCGTAAAATCGGCCAACATGGAGTAATCCTATTGCAGAGCTATGCGTGTGTCGTAATCCCACAGAAACAAATGTCAATAAAAACTCCAGGTGTGGCCGGAAGGTTGTGATAATAATTGACACTGGCTGTGTTACAGGCAATGATCGTGACAGCGTATAGTTGAGACCGGTGAATATTGGCCCAGTTGACCGCGCGGGATGCTCAGCAGTGATGCGGCTCTACGGCGTCGTCGGCTGCTGATGCTGGCCGCGCGGCGATCAATAACGCAGCCGCAGTTCGAGGTGACATAGAACTAGCACGGCAGCGACTCACTGAGTGAGCGCTGGTGTCTAGGCGTTCAGAGATGTAGCGATACCGCCACTCACTTCGGCACTGCCACTAACCCTCTCGGGGGCATTAAGCAATGCTGCGATCCGTCCCTCTGTCCGTCTGTCTGTCCCATGCACCTAGCTCAAAACAGTGCATTTTGGGGGCTATGGTTGCTATAGAACACTAATAGGAAACCCATGCTGAAAATCTGCATGTATAACCCACTGGTCAGCGTGGCCGAAACTAGCGGGCATATCGTTTCGTCGCCAACGGGGGCGATACCTTGTTTAGCATACAAAGTCTGCACCAAAGATTTCGACAGACAACTAATTAGCTTTTTACAGGTTCAAATTCAGCTCTGCTGTTTAGCCACGGTCGGCTCGTCTCGCCTACCGTGCATTGATAAGCCGAAAAAGGAACATTTATCCCGTAACCGTGCACTTTGACCTTCGGCCTTTGATCTAGGAATAAAGATCATTATGACAGATCTGTAGACCAAAAGTCAAAAGCTCATTTCTTTCGTCCACACACAAACACACCCGACCGAGTACTCTATGCGGCCAACTAAAGTGGTCCGTGAATATGATCGATAGTTAGTGCTGGTGGATTTTACATCCGCACTCAGTCCTGTTCACTGATCTACTGCAAACCGCAAGCGGATCTGAGTCCACTGGCCAGTGAGCCCGTCGCCGACATGCCCAGTACTCTAGCCTCGGGACATGACAACAGTTTCGTGTCACGCCATGCAGCATGCTGCTGCCGCTAGCGACGGTCGATCGTCGTCCGTCATCATTGGCAGTTTAGCGCGCTAATCGCCTCTTTAGCGCGCTTTCGTGTCGCTAAATAGCGCCTCAAGCGTTTAGAGAGAACGCTTGCTTCCGTGATATCGCCGTGTAAGAAGCCCACAAGCAGGGCTACAGGACGACTCAAAGCATGGGACTTTGTTTCCCGCTCCGCATGGGTATGAACTTTCTCATCTCTTTCTACTTATGTCCCACTACGAAAACGCTGCATTGGTACTTTACACAGTTTATTAGTTTTGTACGAGGCAGTTAATAATGAGACAGTCAAACCGCTGGGTGTTGGTTGGTAAAGCAGTAACAAAAAATAGTGTCGCAGATCGCTGTAATTATATGTGCATTGCTGAAATTATTAGAAAATCCTCACTCGCGGTTGCACAGACCACTTCAGCACATTGAACTGAGCAAACAGTCAAAAAATACATTATGTAATAACGTATATACAGCCACAAATAAGTCACCTCGCAACGTGCATCTATAACCGAAAAGGGAACATTTTGTCATCCTGTAATCGTGAACTGTTTCTTACCTATGAGCTTGATCTTCGAATGTTACCATACGGACAAGTTGAACCAATACGCTGAATATCTCGTATTCTCATTCAAAAGTTATTGTGCGGACTGCGGACACACAATGTACATGTACACATGCGCAAACCAGACAAATTGCTCTATTTGGAACACTACCTAAATTCATCATCATCCGTCATCATTTATTGGCATAAAAATGAAAACATGCAGGACACAGATGCTTTCTTTTAAACAACACTAATAAGTGCCCTAACAGTAAAAATTAACTAGGTTTACACATGCCAATCTTCGCTTAAATACTACGACAGTCGTCGGTAAAGAGTTTAAAGGTTTAAGAAATGGATGTGTATTGCAGCAAGTGCATCGATGGAGTGCACACTGCTAATCTGTCAGTGAAGACGACGCGGCAGCAATGGGGAATTATCAATCGATAGACGCTAAGTCAACACGCTCCGTGGTGTTCCGGCGACGTCTCTTTTGCATCACGCCTACGAAACATTACGTCATCAGTGATGTAGTGCTACTGCTACTGCTGCTGATGGTGATGATGATGATGATGATGCCGGTGATGTGTACTGCTGACAGTATTCCATTGGCGACAACTCAACCGGGTAATTCAAAACGATTATTTTGTGTTTTTTTAACTAAACCCCTATATATTTATTTCGTATTTCGTTACTCTGTCTACGCAAATAGCAAAAACTATTCTTCGCTTACGTTCGTGCTATACATCGACGGAAAGCTCTTGGCGTCGGCATGACATAGTTCGTTACGAGATCGAGATTCAAAAAATAGGAAATTAAAACTCTGAATCGTAGATAGCGTAAAACATCCTGACGCCGTTGCTGTTGTTGCTACTACGTCATAGCAGCAACGAAGTCATAGCAACAACAGCAGCGGCGCCTCGGTGAGGCTTGGGTCGAACAGAGAGCGCTGAAGGCGCGAGCGTTGCAGAGGGGAGAGCGCGCAGCGCGATTAGCCCCTAGAATGTATCGTAAAGGCTCATTTTAAGCTGGTTTTGTTGGTTGGCTTTTTACGCTGGCGGCATTAAACAGCGGAAAGCGTAATGCATTATGTTTTTACTGTCGTGCATTTGCGAGCTTTAATTAATAGTATACGTGCGTTAGGCCTAGACTTAAGAATTAAGGCCTAGAATTAAGTAAAATTGATAGCAAGTAGAAGAAACTTGTTGAAATCATTAGATGAATGCAAGTCATTCGCCGAGCTACAGTTTGCCATTGATGACGCGCTGTAAGAACGTTACTATCATGTACTGTGTTCAGTGTGTTGCCCTGAAGCACATCTGGTTTTCGCTGATTGCTTTTTCTATTTTCGGAGAAAAAAACTCTGCGTGACGTTCCGCATTCGCCACAGGAAAGATCTGCCATCTAGATTGTAATGGATTTGCGTCATATAGCTGCAGGACACGGTAATATCGCTACACGGCGGCTAAATTGGCTTTGTCGTTAGCTGGCGACGAGATCGCCAGAAAGCAATTAACACGCCGTTGTATTAGGCATAGGCCTACATTATGCACGGTCCACAAAATGTGAACAGTATAACTAGTTTATGATGATATTCTAGCAAATTTTTACGCCGATCTGAATAATTTTTGCAGAAAAAAATATTCATTTCGGTATAAAATATAATTTCAGAACTTGTTTATACTCCAGGAGCCCCATTTACAAAATATCTTACGACAATCTAACGATTATCTTATGCCATAGTTACGATCGATTTTCGACGGACGACTAATTTACCAAACCGTCTTACGAAGGGAGCAAGGCTTTTCTAAGGTATGATTCACTTGCAAAATTGTAAGATCGTCTGAGACAGTGTTCGTAAATTAGCTTACGATATTCCTAAAAGAAATTTTAGCACGCTTTAAGTCACTATCGTATAAGTCGATCTTATGATAAACTTACGATAATCTTACGATAAATCGTAAGATACTTTGTAAATTGGGCCCCAGAATTACGGTTCTTGAGAACAAAGTCCTCAGTGGGGCCAGGGCGGAGCCTCGTTGTGGGGGTCTGCGGATGAAGCTCGCATGAAGCCGGAGCAGTTCTGTTAAAAAGGCGCATCATATTTCAAGGTACCCCGACGTCATGTCAATCGTAATTGGACTACAGGCTCTCTGTGACTGGACATTGTCATCCGGCGGGCTAGTGATGAGTCATATATATATCGATATGAGTCTTATATATCGATAGGTCATGCTAGCAAAGCTCTGACACTTGACAGCCGGCATGTAAATGGATAATCCCTGTATAGTGTTTAGGATGTTGGGACCATAGAGATTGAATTATATATTTAATATCTCATCGGTTGGGACATATTCGGCATACATGTCGAAACATTACATCCAGATGTGTAGATATGAAAAACCGTACATTGCGAAACGTTGACCCATCACCACTGCAGCGTGCATGGTCACTGTAAGGCGATCAATGATCATTAACGGGCGTGACATGAAGGCGTCTCACCTCTGACCCACACAAGCCATTTCGCCGCCCCCAGCTTGCATGAGGAGCACGGATCGGAAACACTTTAGATTCAGCCTGGAAATACTGTGTGTACTGCACAACCTTATATTCAAACTAATGCCGGGCTTCTTCTGAGTCTTGTTTTGAAGCTGATCATCCAGTCGACAAGTTGTAGCAAGTCAATAACACACAATAACACGAATTAGAATCCAGACCGCTGGAGTGGTGTTCGGGGTCTGTGCTCTTATCGTGTTAGAGGTGCTGATGGCAGTTGTGCAAAACATTTAACTATAGAGTTTTATACGGTCGTTAGGTTGCTAACACTTATACTTATTATTATTATTAGTATTCCACCATCCCCTCAATCTTTCATTCCAGGCTTACAACCTTCCTTTTCTGCAAATCCTTCCCACCGTAGCCTTTTTTCTTCTTCGCGACTGACTCCACCGATTCCCCGGACTGTAATTTACCGACACTTCTGAGCATATCCGTTTATTACTTTTTAGTTTTTCTGTTTTTCCACTTTTTAGTTGTTGCTTCCGTGCGGTAGATTAAGCTGACTCACGTCAGCTTTAGAGCGCACGTTAAAATAGCATCTCGTATCGTATCATATCGTATCGTATAGTAAGTCTGGATGCGGAAGAGAATCCAATTTTCCGCTCTGTAGAAAATTATTTAAATATTTAGCGAACGTTGGTGCAATTTGCGGGAGTTTTACCAAAGGCATAGCCACGATATTGTATTGCGGGGCAACATGAGCTAGGGAGGTATGATATCTGCGACCTATCATAACTACAGTCGGTCACCTGGTGCAACGTTTTAGGCCGCATCGCCAGCATGCATTGCTAGATGTGACCTATTGCTACCGACGTCGCGAGTATTGTACATGGTCACACGACAAGTAGTGCAAGATGTCTGAATCGACTGTGAGCCGAGTGCTGCAGACTCAAGGAACCGTGTATTGGATGGGGTGCACATCGTCCACACGCCATGGAACCATTTACTTTGGACACTTGTTGATTTCGTCGTAAAGTCTGCGAAAGAATTGCTGCGGATTTGAGTCCGCCACGGCCACAGTACATCTACCTCTCATCCGACTGGGTCGAGAATTCTATTGTTGTGGTGTCGAGGACACACTGAGGGGGCGTGGCGGAGGGCAGTGCGCGTGCGCGGTGGTTGCCATGGCCACCGTGGAGTGGCGCCTTGGTGACAGATGGTGACGTCAGTCCGCCACTGCCAGCATCCGGCGCCACCGCGGTGACTCTGGGTGTGTCCGGCCATGCCACCGAGCGCCATTTGTGATTAACCTTTTCACTGCACGCGCCGCGCCGTGGATACTGCGATCAAGTTGGCACACGACGGGTGGGCTTTTACGTTTGGTAGAGCAAGAAGAACTGAACGGGCGAGCCCAGCCGTACACTTCCGTCGTCACTGCGCCATCTAAAATTTCACTTTTTTAATTATTATTCTTATATACAGGCCTAGCTTATGTTGTAGCCTACGTTATGTTTTATGTTAAGTCTGTAATACGCCACTGGACAGTTAATATTGTAACTGGCGTATAATAAGTACTAATGCAATGCAGTGTAATTTAACCTAATGTACCAAATGTAACAGTACACGCATTAGATGCACGTGTACAAGCGGTCACGGTGCAGGGCGTGGTCCGTGTTGGTGCGGTGGGTTGGGCGTCGGACTTGCGATCAAGAGATCGAGGGTTCGGGGCGCTGCTGCGTAACGACTCTGGGCAAGTTGTTCACACCCGTGTGCCTCGTCGCTGACAGTCGTCGCTACCGTACCACATAACGACGTTAAATAACTTGGTACTTTAATTCTGTATAATAGACAAGTTTCTACTGCAGTCTATTAGGCTATGCGCGACTAAAGGGTTAATGGCATAGCCCTATCGGCGTTTAGACCAGAGTTGTAGTTATTTATTTATTTGCACAGTAAATTACTGCACGCGAGCAGGCATACATTAGCGTAAAGATCATAGAACTGCGTGATAGCGCTAACAGCTGCCCTTGAAACGAATACACAACTAGAATCTGTAGGCAACGCCGAGCCGCTGTAATACCGGCAGCATGCCGTATATAGTCACCCCATCGTCGCCGATCTGAGTCCAATATGGCATGCCAGAGTAGACCCGTGATCTCTGATTCCATATGAATTTAATCTGAAATAGCATATTCTCAAGCCCTCGAGAAATGATAATCCCGCCGAAATGTTACTAATTTTATAATTCATTACTGATTACTATTAGTTAAATATGGTGATTAAAAAGATTTACTATGTAGGCCTAGATGTTTTAAGAGATTGGTATGGGAAGTTGTATGCAGCTGTCAGATGGTGTGGCGCATTGTCTTATGTGTTCTGTATTGGTAGTGGTGTACGTCAGGGGGGGGGGTGTGCTCTCCCCTGCTTTATTTAATGTGTTTATAAATATTGTCCTGACCAGATTACGGACCCTCGGTGTTGGCTGTTGGGTTCAACAATTGTATGTAGGCTGTTTACTGTATGCCGATGATATTATACTGTTATGCCCTACCCT
>Ga0126332_10000409_pt1 | contig 15826 bp, 8 predicted proteins | sample InaspJWI42metaG_FD_94482 | JGI IMG/M metagenome (GOLD analysis project Ga0126332, IMG submission 94482) | Marine gutless worms symbiont microbial communities from Oahu, Hawaii - Inanidrilus sp. 2 OAHU.JWI-42 metaG | ecosystem: Host-associated > Annelida > Digestive system > Unclassified | place...
CCAGCCACATAAGGAAGGTTGACTCGCAACTCAACAGCACCATGCGTCAAATAACAGGTTGCCTGCGGCCCACCGAGACTCAGTGGTTACCAGTCCTGGCTAACATAGCGCCTCCTGACCTACATCGCAAGGCATCAACAGACAGATTGCTGTCCAACATTGAAGCTCATCCAAACTGGCCTGGGTTTAATGATGTATTCTACCACCCGCCAGTGCGTCTCGCATCTCGAAGTCCAATCTGGTCATCAGACATGACACCAGTTGACATAAACGCCCAGTGGAGAAAAGTCTGGACGTCGGCTCCTGTGGTCAACCAGTCTTTGGTTCCTGACCCTACTATCCGGCAACCGGGCTTCGACCTACCACGGCACACTTGGTCTATGCTGAACTGTTTTCGGACAGGTCGTGGCACCTGTCGTGCAGATTTGCACCAGTGGGGCCTGTCCACATCAGAATCCTGTAGCTGCGAACAGAAGCAGACCATGAGCCATATAGACGACTCATGTCCATTATCACGATTTGAATGCGGTTTACAACAACTCCACACAGCTGACGATCGCGCAGTTCACTGGTTGGAGACGGCGGCGAAAAAAGCACTCGCGAAATGAAAAAAATCATTCATTTGTAACTGTATTCAGCAGATGGTGCAACAGCCAGCGTTATGTTAAAACACGCTATGTTACTGCACTACATTACAGTGCACTCATTTTTCACACTGTGCATAAATTCTTTTATGCTATAATCTTACAGAATATATTTAATCTAAGAATGCATCTTATTATTCCTAATAATTTTCCTCATATGCATATTTAATATCTGTATTTCGTTAATATTAAACCCCAGACAACTAATTATCCACCAACGAGTGTTGATTAGTCCAATAAAAATTCTTGATGGTTAACAGCCTTTCACCTGAAGTGTCGTGGCATCAGACATGGTCTGGATGAGCTTGTCAAACGATGTCGTACCCACAGTGACGAAGACTCGACGTCTGTTCATGTTCTAGCCAGCTTCAAGCAGCTTTAATAATAAACCACACTGACAGCTAGTGCTCTGCACTATGTATCACGTTACAACAACTTAATTAAAGTTTCGCTTTCTGAACCGGAAATAATGCAATCCAAAAACATCGATGACGGAAATGTAAATAAAATGAATGCGTAATTCACGACTCGGCCCATCGTGAGGCCGAAGGGTATAGTATACTGGTACTTCGAAATCGAACTTCATTTACGGTAAATACAGTACGGTTGTCTCATGCACTTTGCGTGCCTGGCCAGCACACTGCTAAAAGACGAAGTGCACGAGACAATCACGTTTTTGCTTGTAACTTTGCCAAATATTTACCGATTTAAAAAAAATTCACTCAGACTCAACAATAAACCTTTTTTTAAAATTTGGTTATTAAACCCCCACCACACCTTAAACATGCAGCTACACTACTTTGTAATTTGTCGTTAATGGCTTGTTTCGCTGCCATTAATGTTTCACAAGGTAGTGTAGCAACATATGCAAGGTGCGGTGGGATTTTTAATACGTATTTAACTGCAAATTTTTTACCAGGGAATCTTCCAGTGAAAAAAAATTGTAAATCGGTTAAGATTTGACAGAATTATGGCCATGAGTTTGTGACCCCGTTTTTTGGCCCATCCTGTAGATATGAGCGGACATTTTGCCGCTCATGTGCTCTGTATACACATACATATGGTCGTGTGTAGTGTGAAGGTTCCTTCATACGGATGCGGCGACGGGCGCGGCGCTGCAATGCACTGTGTGAACGAACCCTGACCTCAACACCAGCCTATCAATATCCTCCGTGTAGCATGTGACGTCACAAATGAACACGCGTGATATGACGTTGAGCACAATGAACGGAATTCTTAACTTGTCACAGTTAGCAACAATGCGTTTATTATTGTTACTGAGGCGTTTAGTTTCAGACAGACAGCAGTGATGACTAACGAGAACAGTAATGCGTGTAAGTCTCGCGGTTTCGATTTGCCATTTATGCAGCCAGCGATTTGTCCTTCGGCATCTGCCAGGAGAAAACTGACCAGGGACTGCATAGCAAAACAGAAGACGGTAGGAAGATTGACCGGGCCAACGGCCACGGTCGACGACAATCTGAAGATTTACGGCAAGAAACTTCACGTCCGATCAGCGGCGAGTCGAACATTTTGTGGACGACCGACAGCATTAGACAACGAAGCCCAAGTGTTTCCGTGCACTTATCACAACCCTGCTGGAAAATTCGACATAGATTCGGCGATAAGCTTACACATTTCATTTCCGGCTGAAAATGATCGCCACTTTAACTGCTGCGCAGGTGAATCGTTCGGGGACAGGCGCGAGACTGAAGTGCTTACTGTCAACGGGGATCAACAGCTATCAAAGCAGTGTCGAGCACACCAGCACAGCGAGCAAGACAACACCGACGAATATTTGGACGTTAGTGCAGCCAAGGAACAGCATTTGCGCAGGACTGAAGGAACTTACAGCAACGTCCGCGTAGACCATAATCGTATGCTGAAAATGCTGCGCAAGTTCGACACGATACGTCAACGGGCCCGTGAAGCGAGAGAAGGATGTCTTCAACGATTTGAGACGCGGCAAAAGCAGCGGCTTCGTCTGGTTAGCTTGGCCGATCTTGAGCGTCAGCAGAAGAGTGGTGGTCAAGGAGCTATAGGCAACAACCCGCTAGCGCCGGACAAGTCAGATGCAGCAGCAGCGTGGAACTATATGGGAGTACAGGGTAGCAGAGCTGACGTCAAAATGAGCGACGTCATCAATATGTGTGATCCAACGGCATCCGCCAAATTCCAGACAACCTGGCGGGCTGCACTCGACGATTCGCCTATCAACGTCGAGCCAACAAATTCTGTGATCAGCAGACTGATGACGCAGTTCGAACATATCAGACTCAAAGGTGTAACCGCACGACTTAACAATCAGAGGCACTTTGACGCTAAACGTAAACGCATAAAATATTACAAGTAATAAAAAGACTAGGCCTACACAATCCCAGTTTACCCACACATTGCACATTTGATTTTTTTTGCAAATGTTGGAGTTGTATGTCATTACAAGTGGACTTTGCTGTTATTGACCGCGACATAAATCTATAGTTTCAACACTGATTTATTCCCAGTTGACTTAATTTCTCTATAATTACAATAAACTATCTGACTCAAGCTGTTAACACAAGGCCTACTTTGCAGCTTTTAGCCATAAAGATACCAATAAAATACTGTGCAATTGTCTTGTGCAGATACTGATATAACAAAACTGCCTCAGTTCGTCCTTCTGATGCTGTTATTGTTAAAACTATGAACCTGAAACAATTGTCAATCAAGGATACATCGGTAACAATAGGCCACATCTTAGCTATGCATAGCAATGCGGTCTAAAATCGTAAGATGAGGCTTAAAATCGCTGTATAAGAAAGTGCTCCTGATGCCGACATGCCAACTGTTTGAATTTGCTTAGTTCCATGTGTACACTGTTATAACATATAGCAAGAATATTGTCAGTCACATCTGCACACCTGTCATTATCACAGTCTGCTAAAATTACACTGAGGCAATAAAATACAACGACAAGTATCTAAACACAAAATATCTGCAATATCCTCTGAAAGAATAGGCTACAGTTCTTTAGCCTTAATGGTCGGTTTGTGCCGCCATAGTAACGGCCAGATTTCAGTCTGCATGGAAGAAACAAGTCGCCATTCACACATGCAGATGACAACAGCAACGGCTAACAGACAAAACCCTCCAATGATGACATGAAGTAATGCAGACTGCCAGCTTGGTCCACAACAAAGCCACTGCTGCAACATAATGCAACGCTTGCAATCAAGATATTACATAACACACGTCCTGACTGCAAAATCTAGTACTACTATTAACGGGTCAATGGCATCTGTCAGTCAGTAATGAACGTGGCTATGTTGTGGGCTAGGACTCACAGCAGCAGTATCAGCAGCAGATGCCAAAACCTGACAGGCTATCTGTTGACGCCATTACACTATTCTCCCACAGCTCAGAAGCACTGAAGGGAGTAGAAAGCACAATGTAATAGTTGGAAGGGAAACTGAGCACACAACCCAGAGATGAACCCCACTGATAACAAGATTTAGGGAGTCACAGAGCAGTGTGAATATGAGTTGTGAGTCACCAAGATTAAGAAAGCTAGAAAAGCCGTAATACAGCACTTGAGCAAAAGGAGAAGATTTTTGTGTTTCCACATTTTGCTAGGTACTGGAAAAGCATCAGTTGGAGATAAGAAAGTAAAACACCTTTTCATTAATTGCTTTCTAGTTAACTTCTACGCCAAAAATTAGTCAAATTGGTTCATATATGTCAACAGCATGACAAGCCAAATATTAAATATCTCTAGACACAGTACAGCACGCTTTGCCAGGAATACATACATAAATGTTTCTGAAGTATCGCAACAGGCCGGCACAGGTTTCGATGCAGATACTGTTCAGTCAATGTGACAAATAAATGTCCGAATATTCTTCAGTCTAATGATAGCTAAAATATGTGTACAACAGTACAATTAACAAAGACATAGCAATGCAACAGAGACAAACAACACGCACCTCAGAGGCTGCTGTGATAACTGCTGCACAGACAAAACTAGAGACAACGAGCCAGCTAGGTATCAGTGCCAGATATGGATGATACTGGCTGCTATGGTAGAAGTTCCTAATGTAGTATATGCTGCAACATACATCAAAAAACACTTCAATACAGAGTCACATCATCAGGGCCGTATTTCATTTTTTATCTTAACTAGCGTAAGCCACTAGCCCTCTGGTTGCGGAGGAACTGCCACTGCACTATATTCGCCGCCACTGGATGGCATAGCACAATCCACTCGCTTACCACGCAGGGGCAACATGACGTCATAGGAACACTGTGACACAATTATTGCTATGACATCGTTACGTATAAACGCTGTTACAATTTTATTAGTATAAGATATCATCAAAAAATTCATGCTGTACAAGGAAAAATGCTTTATATTTTAACCTGGTCATGCTGACACCCAGACAAATTATGACATACATGGCATGGATAGTTCGGCTATACCGGTTACACATGCAGTTCATTTGCATTCAAAGGTCATAATTTATATATTAGCAGGCTGCAGCTCACTACTGTATGCACCTTATCAATAACCGATGAGAAAAAAACTCATTTATTAGTCTTAACTGTGCAGGTTCAAGTGAAAGAACAACTACTGCTACACCCATTTAATGGCCTTTTTCCAGGACAATCTGGGTAAGCTGGTACCAGAAAGGTAAAAACAGTCTGGATTTAAATGAGGCAAGAGACGATGGGTTTTCAGGATGCAGTGGCATCAGCTGGACCATATGCAAACAATCTGCACCTCACTCCAGACAGATAACCACACCAACACCATCATTTTTTTACATGCCAGATGCTCTTCCTGAACCCCCAACCAACACTGCTAAAGCACTGAAGGCACTTTCAAGTGAAAGAAATTCATTAAGTTAATTTACAATCAAATGCAAATTGATATACAGTGCTACCTGTGAAGAATGCGAAACAGCATGTTGATACTATTTGACCAGATCAAGCCAACACTGCCAAACTGAATGGTCAATAACCATGACGATGATATTGTTACAACTGTCAGCAGAACCATAAACTGACTAAACCTGTTAACAATATGTAACCGCTACAGTAACATAGCAATTGGTGAACTATCAGCTCCGTTATTTAACATATGTAATCTGTGACTGCAAGTTAAACACTACCGTAAAAAGTGAGAAAATGTCAGTGAGTAGTTTCTTAGCAACATGTCAGCATTAAACTATAATATGTTAACAAAATGTGTTACATAAATGTCTTTCAAGGCATTTAAGCTAAAATATAACAGGGATAACAAATATTAAAATGCCATGACAAAACTGATTTCTATGACATTACCGATGGTGCATTTTTAAGACCTTCAGTGCTTTGACGCCGTTGGTTGGGCGGCAGGCAGGGCATCCGGCCCGTAAAAAAAACTGAGTGGTGGGGTGCTGGCATGGTTATCTGTCTGGAGGTGCAGACTTGTATATGGCCCAGCTGATGCCACTGCCAATCACTGTCTCTTGCTTCAGTATAATCCAGATTGGGCTTACCTCTCTGGTACTGACTCACCCAGGTAGTCCTGGACAAAGGGCCATTAAACGGGTGTGTGTGTACTGATGGTGCATTTTAGATGTACAGAAGTACACTGTACTAATATTGCACAGATCACTGACTGCCTTGGCAGCAGAGACAAAGTATATTCAAATGCTCTTTTGTTTAAATGGAAATTAGTCAAAAATAACATGTTTGTAGACATACCGATTGACCTGACTGTCACTCATTGTTGCATTTTTAAAACCTTCAGTGACACCATTCATTGCGTTCAGCAGAACATATGCACAGTACCAACGCAGCAAAAATGGACCTAAAACACAGGCATTTAAACAATGAGTTCATCTGATAACAGCTCCTGACACTTGTAAGCCATTACGTTCAGTAGTATTATTAGCAATATTAGAAAAATCCCAAAAATTACAGATTCTTCTGCCATCAGTTACAGCACTATGATAAAGAGTATCAAACAAGCAACACAAGCCATCATCCACCTGAGCCATCAGTCAGTACAGGTCCACCATAAATACTGAGCAGCAGAAATGAGTAGGAATAACCAAATGTGACAAAAACAAGTCCAATGAGAACAGAAACTTTGAGTGAAGACTCCAACACTCGGGTAACTAGCTTCACTGAATCCTGCAACACACACTAAACAAGTGAACAATTCATATCAACATGTGCCATTCTGTGCACAAATAATATGGCAAAGAAAATGCAAAAGCAAGACTATGGACTCAATACATTAAAAAAGAAAACACCACAAAGCGGTTGTCCTTCACAAAATCAATAACAGTATGATTGTTTCTGATGCTTTCAACATCTAGTGCATCCACTATAAGCACTGTCACTGTCCATGTCATAATTACTGTTGCAACATGGCTACAGTGCAGTGCTTAAATTATATTGCCTTTCATTTCCATTCCATGACAATATGATGAACAAACCATGTACTCACATGACTAAATGTCCAAGTCGCACTATGGGTTATTATCAGGCTGGGTGTGTCTATAGCAGAAAGCCTAAAGCAACGGTCTGGTGTTTGTCTGTCCATCTGTACCGTATTTTTTCTAACATTAATCTAGTTACAATAAATTTTCAGTGCCCTGATGCCGCACAGTATGTTTAGGCAATATTGTCTGAGGGCCAAAATACTTGGAAATACAACACTGTTAGCACAGAGCTAAAGATATGCTGATCACGTCCAACTACTAGCAGATGCCTACCTCTTCCTGTTCAGTTGCTGGCTGCCCGCGATGTAATGTCTTTGTAAAGAATAAATACAATGCATCTTCGACTGGCAAAAATATCATTCTCGCTGGCAATGACCCAAGATTACTAATAACATCATAAACACCTAGGTCACACACAGCACATGTTATTACGATACGATACGAGATGCTATATTAACGTGCGCTCGAAAGCCAACATGAGTCAGCTTAATCTACCGCACGCAATTATTATTACATTATTATAATCAACTTGTAAACATCTCTTTTTAAAGCAAAAAATAACACCTGATTTCGATCCTATAGACAAATCAACCTAACGATATACATATCTGTATTCACATAACAACAGCTTATTAATTTATTTAAGATCAGATAAAACACACACACACCCGTTTAACGGCCCTTTTTCCGGGACTACCCAGGTCAGCCAGTACCTGAAAGGTAAAACCACCTGGATTTCACTGAAGCAAGAGTGGCAGTGGCATCAGCTGGGCCATATGCAAGTCTGCAACTCACTCCAGACAGAGAACCATGCCAGCACCCCACCACTCAGTTTTTACAGGCCGGATGCCCTTCCTGCCACCCAACCAACAGCGTCAAAGCACTGAAGGCAAAGATCAGATTAAAATATTTATTAAACACTAGAAGTAAAGATAGTGGAGTTGGTATAGATAATGCCAATGATGAGAAATCTAGCATCTCCTCTAAAATCCAAAGGCATTAATTGCCATTAGCAAGGGGACGGCGGCAGTGAAACTTTTATTCTGCTAAAATTCTCCAGTTCATAGCTGGGGGATGCCAGCTAAGATAGGTGGTTCGGTATAATGGCTGTAAAACGGTGGTAAATGAAAGTAAAGAATACCTTGGTCAGCAAAACTAACAATGTCCAGCACAGTCATCACAACCTTCTCGCCTGTAACACAATCAGCCAATAGTCAACTTCTATTTGCTGTCACTACAACTTTCAGCATTTCTTTAACTGGCCTTCCAAAATTACTCCAGGTTTTGCCAGGTCCCACAAAATAAAGCACATTTGGGCATAACTTCAGCGGGTTTCTTAGCAGCCATGTGCACTTCCTGTTGCTCAATTAACAATGTCAAACCACCAACAAAAAATCAAACAGCACTGATGCCAACTAAAGGAAATCAACCACTTGACCTTAACTTTTCTTCATCCACCAACTGCTGAAGGAAGGTACACCAGAATAATTTGTTATTCATGCCATATCTCCAATTCCCGCACCTAGCGTCAGTCAACAACTGACCAATTCACAGAAGACAATATGCCCTAGAGTTGAGGAAATAGCCAACCTCTGAGCTGATTAACAAGCAATGCACCAACAAAACTAACCTTCAGTAAGAAAATATTTGAGACAAGACTGAAGAAAGAAACTGCCAACAAGCCAAGACATCTCACCACACACAAATGACTGCAATGCAACACATTCACAGTATGTGACTGAGCCTAATGCTTCTTACATTTTTGTAACTCACACAGAATGCAGTACAACTTGAGTGAAATTTACAACACATTTTTACATTACAGAATTCTAAAAGACCAATGACTGCTACAAACATGACATCTTAGCCAATTTGATAATATTTTTGTTGACAACAATCTTACCTTGTTCGGAATGGACTTTGGAAGAAAATCTTGAACAGAGTTGAAAGGAAAGTCAGTCTTCAAATGTCTCTCTTTAAATGACTTAGAGATGAAGTACGAACAATACATGACCAGCAACAGTCCACCATAAGCTAACTATTTCACAACAAAAAAAACAGAAATCACGTGTCTCCAACTGAACTGCCAATCAAAATTGATAAACAAACTCAAATACAAACTAAATAGATCTCAAATGCATATAAATTATAAAAACAACCTGAGCATAGCAAAATGACTTGAGTCCAAGGTGAGGATAGTAGACAATAAAGATGACGGTTAACAGACATCTCAGAAGCAAAGAGATACCTTCAATGACAGCCTACAAACAGGCAGAACGCTGCTGTTAGTTCACAATTTTCACACGAATCAGAACTAAATAAAAACCACGTGCATTCCCGAGTGGTGGGGTGCTGGTATGGTTATATGTTTGGAGCGAGGTGCAGACTGTTTGCATATGGCCCAGCTGACACCACTGGCACACACTATCTCTTGCTTCAGTAAAATCCAGATTGGTTTTACCTTTTTGGTACCGGCTCACCCAAGTAGTCCTGGACAAAGGGACATTAAATGGGTGTGTGTGTACGTGCATTCCCGTCATTGTGACTGACAACAAGTAATGATATTTAACTATAATACCAAAACATTAATAAACAAAAATTAAATGAAAGTGTTCAAATTGCCAAACTATACAAGACAACTAAATCAATTGACTTATAAATGCCTACTGTTAAAAATACCATATTAAAGTCAAATCATCAAGAACATACTGGACTGGAAATTACAACTGTCCATCTCTCACACTGTCATACACTTGTTTTTTGTTTATTAAGCCTTCTATTGCAAAGTTATTCCAGGTTGGGCTGGATCCCCACACAGAACCTTAGTGTATAACTGAACATTTCATAGGCCAGATGCCTTTCCTGTTGCCAAACAAAGCAGTAAATGAACTCTCATACTGCGAAACAATCAGCGCAAACTTAAACGATCACTGGTACTGGATGACCATGCCATATTATTCGTTAATCGCTGCTCATTCACAATCTCTATAATGCCAAGAAAACTCACCTTAACTTCGACAAAGAGCAGAATCTGACCAACAACTGCAATAGGTTGGACAAGAATCTCGATAAAAGACGAAATGCAAAACCAATAAACTGATGAATCATAGAAGGGAACAACAGCTGGATCAGGCTGCTGCCAGACATACAGCCATAGCACTCCACAGATGACAGACCACATAATACCAACAGGTAATCTAAGCGAACAAACATCATGGTACTTGTTACTGTAACTTATTAATACGTGCCAAACTAAGTTCCCATCGCAAAAAAATCAAAGAAATATAATATGACATAAACCACTACAGTGTAGCCACATTAACTAATAGTATATAATAATTAGATTAAATCATATCAATAAGAGAATAAGAAACTCAATAAAGTTCATCAAACACAACTTTTACATGTGGACAAAAAAAACAAACAAAAAATGCCGTTTCCGAATGCTGACTACTGCACAAATAACTTACTCATTATTAAATTTGGTGTCCTAGACCTTTAGTTTCATCGGAACCACATTGTTCTAGCACTGTTGTTGTATTTGTTATCGAAGATTAATAGTAACAACATTAAGATGCACAAACTTAGTTTTCTTCCTTAAAAACTTTTAAATCATTTTATGAAATAAATGTGTAATATTATTATACCAACAAAACATAAACACTAATAGCAGCATATAAATCCATCAACTCACATGAACCATAGCAAATTGATGCTCTGAGCCCAACATCTGTCCACAACTTTACTAAGACATGCACGACGGAATGCTTCACAGGTGAGAAATATTATTGTTTGGTTCAGCAAAACCAATCTAAGACAACATACAACACACACACACACACACACACACTCATTTGACGGCCCTTTTTCCGGGACTACCCAGGTGAGCCGGTACCAAAAAGGTAAAACCAGTCTGGATTTTACTGGAGCAAGAGACAGTGAGTGGCAGTGGCATCAGCTGGGCCATATACAAGTCTGCACCTTGCTCCAGACAGATAACCATGCCAGCACCCCACCGCTCAGTTTTTTACAGGCCAGATGCCCTTCCTGCCGCCCAACCAACAGCGTCAAAGCACTGAAGGCATCTAAGACAACATACAAAGAGAACATTAAACAATTAATCAAAATTGGAATTATAAAATTTTCTGAAACTGTTACCAGTTTTTAATTTTTCATTCTCAAAATTCAATATTCAACTGTAGATACTGCGAAGACAAACAATGCATTCCATCGTCAGCTGTCCACTACCTGCCTACACAATACACATGGCCATAAGGGTACAGAAAATAATAACAAGTATCAGGCTATCAGCTGTCACTAACGATCTGTGCGATGATCTGCATTACATCTGGTGTTGTAGACAAAGATGATAAACTCAACGTGATAAACTGGAGACAATGAAACTAAATTAAAAACACTTGTATCATCAACATGTTTGAACGAGGTGATGTTAAAGTAAAATTTGTTGTGTTTCTACAAAACCAAAACTTTAGTCAAGCCCAGTGACAATAATGGATGTCTGTAATTATCATTTAGAATCAAAATAATTTATGAAATTTTGTGCCATTATTACACAGTTAAGCAGGTATATAAAATAATACCTGACATTAGCAACGCCCAACAGGTCTCGGGTGATGTGGTGCAACATAATCGAATTCATTATAAATGTCAGCACCCTAAACATGCCCTACAAAAAGGTTACTTATGACAATTACTACCACACAGGTGACACAAGATAAAAAAAAACAACAAATCTACACAATGTAGATGTTTCAAACATTTCATTCAATCGAAGTAATACAGAAGTCACTCACTAGAGAGCATACCTTCAACAATCAACATGCCACTTATAAGTTGCTGGAGTATTGTTAATGCATGGCAGTTAACTAATTTAAATTTTGAATATAAAGGCCAGAAATTCTGTAGACTTATTCCGATATGCTGCAGATCAGTGATAAAATTTAACTGAATCCACATGCAATAACGTTCAGTTCTGTTCAGTTCAAAGATAGTGATGGGAGCAAGGACTTAGGTACAAGGCCAAGAACTTAAACTTCAAGGCCAAGGACTTGACCTTCAAGGCCAAGGCCTTGACCTTCAAGGCCAAGATATGACCTTACACGAGGGGTAGCTCAGGCTACTGCTAATTATATATAATAATTTTTGAAAATTTATTTATTTATTAAAAAATAATATTCCTTTTTAAAGTACTGTTTTGTTTTAAATACTATTTTACCAGGACATTTTTATAATATCACTTTATTTACAACTCGTGTTAAATAATGATATTCTCCAGAACTATCGATTACTAAATAAGCGATGCCTGCCTTCCATCGATTCAGCAGCCCTATCTTAACTTGTGCAACACGTATTTGCTGGCAGTTTAAAAATGTTTCCAGTGATGTCTGGCTGCCTTAAGCAGCATCACAATTGCATATTGTTTTTCTAAGCCTCTAAGGTAAACTTGCTTCACCTGCTGCATGCTGACTTATGCAGTCACTGACACCAGTGACGAACTCCATGCAAGCACTGGCATCAGCAACAGGCCACGGTCACAGCAGGATGCCACTGCATTGGCCGGCGACGACACACTTACACAGAGGCAGTCTTCACTGTTACTTCCACATGTCAGATGTCAGTGTAATGGCCACGAGTGCTTGGAGGCTGTGGTTGAGATGTTATCATCCTTATCAGTAGCAAAATCACTACACCGGCTTAACATGGTCATTAGTTGGTCATTACAGGACAACTAAAGTAACTGCATGTGTCATCCCACCTACAGTAAATGCAACTCAGTGTGGTTGCAGTGATGCTGACTGGGTAATCTGCCCACTGGTCTGTTCTCATTAATGAGCAGACCAAGTGACGCCTTGTGGCCCAGACACCTGTCTATCGGCCTGTCTCATTACCATAAAAATTTGATTATAATACACACAATTTTCACCTCTATTACATCGCTCAAAGTCGGGGTGCATATTATACACGTGAACTAATCAGCCTGCCAGTTTCCCAGAAGTGACATAAAGAGATCAGAGTTCAACGTGAAGGTCAGCTAACAGCACTTGCTCAGTTGTAGGCTGCTTGACGCTGACAGTGTGCACACGTCTCAACTGCCGCATTGGCCCACTTAAGCTTCCATGCACTGGTGTGACAGCCAGCTCCTCTCCGCCATTCGCCGGGAGACGAAACGATTGTATGCACAGTAGCACAGCAGAGACGTGTGGACGAGAATGCTTCCGTGAACAACACAGACGCGTTCGCGGATGCACATTGCTGTGCATACATGCATGTGTTTGCGGATGCGTCGGTAAACGTGGACAAAGCAGACGCATCCGCAAACGCACACTGACTCGTCCATGAACGTGTCTGCAAGCATATACTCAGTGTCAGCACTGGATGCGAACGCTACCATGCGTGTTGCGTTAAGTTGCGGATACTTGTAAATCATTATGTCTCTAACTGCCGACGCCGCCGATGGTAAGACTGGATACCTATCATTTGCAGACGCCTGTGGACGTGGACAGTATTTCTGGCGGAAGCAAAAATGTTTGCAACTGCACATCTCTCATCTGCAGTGGTGGGCGTCAATCGCGATGGCTGCCGCAGTCGCGTCGCGTAATCTATGAAGTACTTATAAAGTCGAGAACTTGCTTGTGATTGCTCCGTTGCACCGTGAAATTGGTTGTTGGTTGGTTGGAGTAGAGTTTAACGCCCCACTTGACACAATATAGGTCACCGTGAAAGCATGGGTGCGTATTATGCATGTGAACTTCAATTTTCCCTTCAAATTAGGGCCTAAACTCGGCCTGCATATTATACATGAGTGCATATTATAATAAAATTGCATGGTAGTCTCTGTCAGTTGCACTGTGGCACACCCACAAGATGCTCTGACTGTGGCTAATAACGTCTTATAATGGGCGAACAGAGACACTGCTGCAACTTGGGAGTGGACAACCTTGTTGTCGGAAAGCAGAGCAAATGCAACAATTTACAAGGCTAAGAGCAAGGACTTGAGAACAAGGCCAAGGCCAAGGACTTGACCTTCAAGGCCAAGGCCAAGGACTCCCATCACTGTTCGAAGACTCGATGTTCGCATGCTCTTACGCACACTCTTATAGCCGAAGACCATCAGGAGTGCACCTTATCATGTAGATAAACTTTGTGGAAGTAGAATGTCTACAGTTACGACGGCAATAGTTCAGTGACAGTTCACTATCATGGGTAGTGGTCAGAAGCCTCTCCCCGAGGACTGGTCCATACGCAGCAAAATTTTCTGGTCTAATGTCTTGGCTCTTGTTCATGGTACAACAATGTCACAGCAAGCTGCCGAACGGAGTTGACGATGGCCTGGATCACTGGTCACCGGTGTAAGCATCTCTGTGAGATAATCCAGTGTGGTACCATTGCTGGTCATGCACAAGTAGCTTTCGAACTTTCAACACCATCTGCCAATGTCGTTAATTGCTCCTCAGTCTGACATGCATTCGATCGTAAGTGTATTCTGGCTATCAAGCTTCATACCAAACACAAGTACGGAATAAAGGGTGGACCTAGGTGGTGTTCCTGAAAATTGTCGCCAATATGCCAAGCCATCAACTTGTAACACCCATATCTCTATCGCTGAAGCTACTGCGGATGACCATAATAACGTACTGCAGCATGTGGGCAAAGCTGTAATGCAAAAAGTTAAGACGTGAGGGAGGACGTGAGCACAAGTACCTGTATGACTATGGTATACAACGCTGACTTAGCGGCGCTCTCTAATACAACGCTGTTGTCCGCCATAATAACAGATGACAAGCTGATTACTACATGACGTGGTTTAGTAAATCGATTACAGAAAAGAAACAAATAAACCGAAAAGTTTTTTTACCACACTCCTTTATTTACAAACAAACTAGCAAAAAATACAAATTATATATATCGTGAAATTGCGATCTAGCTAAAACGCGAAACATACCGACATCTCAAACTGTAAGTATTTTGTAAATATTAAGCAAAAGCACAACCGAAGTCACAAATCCGTTTTATATTAGCTGTCATGTAGTTACTTAGTTTTATTTTAACGAAATATTTGCATGTAGTTACTATTAACATAATTCTTAGAAATAATATTCAAGTAGTCTTGCTTGCTTCCTTGAAGAAGTAAGGCAAGGAACCATCACAGCCTCACAGGTCACACTCACAGCACCCAATCCATAACATTTTTGATGATTTAACAACGTGCACTGTACTTTTAAGCGACTTACTCCAGCTTCATTAGCTCGATTATGAAATTTTCTGCTCTGAAGTCTCGACCCAAGGCCGCTACATACGGTGTTTCAATGAAAAACAGTGAAAATGCGCGACAGAAAACTTTATGCAATAATCGCATGGATCTTAAACTGTGCAGTGTACTTCTAAAGACTATTAGCCGTTGTCGATAGCAAGCATTACATAAGCAACTAAAAAAAATTTCTACATGCATCTGAGTTAGACTAGAGATAGCCACTGCCCCAACTTCATTCTTCCAGTTTTTCTGAAACAAAACCTCTGGAGGTAAATGGTAAGGGTACTGTTACTGTCACCCAGCCGACAGCATCAAGTATCAAACGGCGTAAAGACCGCTCGTAATATGTTTTAAGTATCTATTGACGAAACTATCAAACAATATAAATGTATTTGTAATCTTTAGGCGGAGTTTTATGCTGGTAATATTTGAAACAATAG
>Ga0126332_10000410_pt1 | contig 15799 bp, 13 predicted proteins | sample InaspJWI42metaG_FD_94482 | JGI IMG/M metagenome (GOLD analysis project Ga0126332, IMG submission 94482) | Marine gutless worms symbiont microbial communities from Oahu, Hawaii - Inanidrilus sp. 2 OAHU.JWI-42 metaG | ecosystem: Host-associated > Annelida > Digestive system > Unclassified...
ACGTGTGCCCATGACCTCGCTTGCAGTAATGCTCATCGTCATTAATTTGTACCGGAATTTCCCGGGCGAGAGCCAGACTGATGGAGCCGGTACCGACATCTTTTTCGGTCCAGCGATAGCCAGGGCAGCAGTTTCCTGCTTGAAGATGTTCAATGAGCGGACTGTCGCCGATGGCCTCAAGAATATACCCATCTTTTTCGACGATAGTTGCAACAAAGCCCGCACCAGCCACAAACTGATAAAGCTCTTCGATCTGGGCGATCGCGATATTTAAAAAATCACGGTTTTTTTCGAGCCGGTATTTCAACTCCTCGGGTGTCAGACTTTTTTGCCGGGGGTTGAGGGTTTCGCCCGGATTCACACCAAGCTGCCGGCAACGCGCATGGGAGTCTTTAATCTCCCGTTGAAGGGTGTCCGGATCAGGGATGGCGTATGATGGCATGGCGGTTTTCCTTGGGTTTGAAGATAAATTGAAAAGGTACAGCCGGACCGGATTCATCGAGATCGGCTGCTCTAAGTGTCTTTATAAGCCAAGATCTTAAAATTTAGGTCAAGTTTTGGTATCAAACATGGTGCCAAGTGCGAAAAGATACTGGATGCTGGTTTCTGGATACTGGATTTAGGAGGAATTTTTTGATTTATCCAGAATCTAGCATCAAGCATCCAGCATCGGCTCGCCTCAAGCAATCGGATATTTACGCCGCCAACTCGTCGGTTTAAGGCAGAGCTTCGCTAGATATTGAGCGGTACCACAAAAGGGATAATCGATCAACCGGCTTGAATTGATTATTATATGGGCTGAAGCATTGATCACGCTTCAACCAACGATTTGCATATACTCCAGTGTATACGACTGTAGCTTTTTCTCATCCAGTATGACACCCAGGCCGGGTCCTTGCGGGACGGTAACGATGGCGTTTGAAATATTGCGGTCAAAATCAGTGACATCATCCGACATCCGTAACACCGACATGTAGGCATGACCGCCATCGACCAGGTTGTCTAAAGTGCAACCGAGTTGCACGGATGCAGCCTGGGATACACCGAATTCAAGCATGCTGTTCATAAAGCACTTGATTCCGAATGCTTCGGCGACTTTGGCGAGCCACAACGACTTGGTCAAACCACCATTTTTGGAGACCTTGATACTGAAAACATCCGCTGCGTCGTGACCGATTATCGCCACCGCATCCTGAACGGATATCAGGCTTTCATCAGCGCTTAAAAGACAGGGGATGGCATTGCGGATTTTCTGTAAACCTTTCAAATCGCTGCGGCCGATCGGCTGTTCGATCATGTCGGGATAAAATCCACGGATGCCCTCGATAAAGGCCATGGCTTCTTTGAGCTGCCACCCCTGGTTCGGGTCCAGGATAATGCTTATGCGTTCTCCGAAGCGCTTTGTGGCCGCAACCGCCCGCTGGATATCTTCTGCAATCGACAGCGCTCCCATCTTCAGCATCACGGTCCGGTACCCTTGCTGGATCAGGGATTCTATCGATTCGGCGTCTTCCTCCGGCGTGCCGCTGCCGACCGGTCCCAGCAGGGGTAGGTTTTCACGGCAGCACCCACCCAAAAAGACATAGGCCGGCAGCCGGTGCAGTTTACCCAAAATATCATAAAGCGCCATGTTGACGGCACCCCGGGCTATAAGCTGACCGTGCACGACCTGATCCAGGAATGATTCTATGGATGCTATCTGTGTCGGATCCCGGCCGATTAAAAGCGGACCGATGTGATCACGCAGAACGGCCATGACCGATCCGGGAGTTTCCTCGGTAAACGGATTCATCGGATCTGCTTCCCCCAACCCGATGATGCCTTTATCCGTTCGCACCTTGAGTATAACGGCATGGGCATTGTCCAGTGTGCCGTAAATCTTGGACAGCTTGTAAGGTTCAGCAAAGGGAATAGCGATATGAAACAGCTCCAGCTCGGTGATTTTCATTTTCGGTATCTCAGCTTGAGTTTTATTTGTATTCGCATTGAATATCTCGACAGATCCATTATTTGGTTGAGCCCGTTGAGCCCGTTTGCCGGCTGAATACCTTTAGTTAAGAATTTGATATGAAATCCCGCCTTGCGGGGCTGAACATTTCCTCATAAAAATACGGTGTGAAGTCCCGCTCTGCGGGATTGGCCCGTTGGGCCCGTTGAGCCCGTTGGCCCGTTAGTCGGTTTGCCCGTTGTCGGTTGCCAGAACCGAAATCAATGATGCGGATTCGGCATTCCAACTCTTCGGGAACTGGAAATCATAAATATTACAGCCGGGCCAAGATTATCGAGATCGGCTGCCCTTTATACTGAGCGCTACCACAAAAGGATTAATCGATCAACCGGCTCTAATTGATTTTTATATGGATTGCAACAATATTTATGGGACCATCAAACTAGCAGCAGATACAAAACCTTATGTTCCAGGGGCACGAAAGATATCTTGCGGTAGCCGGCTTTGCGGGCCATTGCCTGCAGTTCTTCCGGTTTGAATCGTCTGGCAGCCGGTGCTGGATCAGGTGACTGGGGATAAGGCCACTCCAGTACGGCAACCCAATCTTGGCTCACCCGCTGGGCCTCGTGCAACGCTTTATCGGGTTCGGTGATTTCATGCAATGCCATGCCCATGAATACAGCATCGAAGGTATTTTCTTTGAAAGGCAACCTTTCGGCTTGCGCCACCAAAAAATCAACACCGGTGACATAATATCGGGCCGCCGCAATCATATCTGCATCTGGATCTATTCCGATAGTCCTTATACCCCGGTCGGCAAACTCTTCCGCAAATAAGCCACTACCGGTACCAACATCCAGCAGGCGAATTGCTAAACACTGTTCAAGACATACATCGGCAACACGTTTGACTTCCAATTCTTCGACCCGGTCGTTACTTCTCAAATTTGAAACTTTTTCATCAAATTTGTTTTTCTTCATTTTCATCTGTTTCCATGCGAAAGGTTTGACAACGCTGAACATTAGGCTAATATTTGACGAATAGTCAATATACTTAATAGTTTATTTCCGTAAGATGGAGGCGAAGATGGAATTGCGAACACTGGGCACTACGGACATCCAAATATCACCCATTCTCATGGGCACCTGGCAGGCGGGCAAGGAGATGTGGACCGGCATTGATGACAGCGAAACCACAAAAGCAATGCGGGTCGCATATGATGCCGGCATTACGACTTTCGACACGGCCGAAGCCTATGGAAAAGGCCACTCGGAGCGAATTCTGGGCCGGGCGCTGTCCGACGTGCGCGATAAAGTCGTTTACGCAACCAAAGTATTCGCCAATCACCTCAAGTATGATCAGGTGATTCAAGCCTGTGAACGATCTTTAAAAAACCTGAATACCGATATCATCGATCTGTACCAGATCCACTGGCCCTCCGGCGTGTGGGGCTTGAAAAAGGTGCCGATCGAAGAAACCCTGCGCGCCCTGATTGAATTGAAGCAGCAGGGTAAGATCAGAGCCATCGGGGTGTCCAATTTCTCACGGGACCAATTGGCGGAAGCCGCTCGATACGGTCCCATCGTCAACCTGCAACCACCCTATTCTTTATTCTGGCGCCACGTGGAAGCCGATGCCCGGCCGTACTGCGTCGAAAACGACATCACCATTTTAGCCTATTCGCCCATGGCCCAGGGGCTGCTGACCGGCAAGTTCGGACCGGACCACCGGTTCGAATCCGGTGATCATCGCGCCGGCAACAAACTGTTTCAACCGCAAAACTTCCAGCGCATCCAACAGGCGCTGGATCGCCTGCGTCCGCTCGCCGAAAAGCACGGATGCACCCTCGGACAACTGGCCCTGGCCTGGGTCATTGCCCAGCCGAATACCTGTGCCATTGCCGGCGCCCGCAATGCGCAGCAGGCGGCTGAAAACGCTGCCGCGGCAAAAATCAAATTAAGCACACAAGATCTGGCGGAAATGGATGCCATCGGGCGGACGGTCACCGACCATTTGGACAAAGACCCCGTAATGTGGAAATTTTAAATTTATTAACCGGTTTTGGGGTGCAATTTGCGCCGCAAATCCGCGATGTGCCGGGCCGGATAAACGGCGGTCGGACAGACCCGGCTGCAATTCAGCGCCCTTTCACACAGCTGTTCTCCCCGCCTTGCGCCGGCCAGGGCCAGCAGTTCTGATTTTCTTTCCGGTGATTTCTCCATTTCCCGGTGAAGGGCGGCCAGGGCCGCAGGCCCCATAAAGTCGGTATTTTTATCGATAACCGGGCATGCGGCAACGCACGCGCCGCATTCAATGCAGTCTTCAAATCGGGTAAAGCCGCCAATTCCGTCAGGTTGAACTTCTGATTTCACATTCTCTGCCTCACGCACATAGGACCAGTGCCGGCCAATGTTTTTGAATAAATAGTGCATATCCACCACCAGATCACCGAGGCACTGGAAACCGTCCAGTGGTTCCAGGACTGCCGTGGAAGAATTGAGCGCAAGAACACGTGTGACGCAGGCCAGGCGCGCCTGACCGTTTATTTTGCAGGCGCAGGTGCCGCAGGATGAATGATGGCAGGAATGCCGGTACATCAAAGTAGCATCCTGCTCCAGTCGGATTTTTTCCAGACCGTCCAGAACGGTCGTGTTTTCATCGACGGTCAGTTCAAATTCCTGAAACCGCGACGGATCGATCACCCCCGGCTTGTAGCGCAAAATTCGGAATGTGATTTGTTTTTGTTGCATGGCTGTGTTTTTTGTACTGTATGCTTTTCTTTCTGTTAACCACCCCCTCGCTCCGCTCGCCCACGACGGTCGAGAACGCAAAGCGTAGTGATGCTTTATGCTGGAAGGCTGGAAATCTTGGAGGCGTTTATCGGTTATTGGCTTTCCAGCTTTCCGGCTTCCCGGCAATTGTTAATCAGTACTTACCTCTTTGCGCCTTCGGCGCCTTTTGCCTGTAGTATATATGCACATATAAAATTGGCCTCACTTATAAAACAAACGGTAGTGCAGCAGCTTTGTATCGCGGGTGCGGCAGGGGATGTGCCGGCCGGTTTTGCGGCAGATCAGATCCGCTGTTTTTTCCGCCATTGCACGCTGGGTGGTCGCTTTACCGCCGATGACCGAAAAAAATCCTTCCAGGTTGTCAATTTTACCGTGGTCATAACAACCAAATGTTCGGCTGATCACCTGCGGGTTTTCCGCTGCGCCGTCGGCGACCAGCGGCCGGGACGCCGACCAGACGCAATGTACGGGAACCTCTTTGACAACTGGGACCATTTTTGCGCACAGCGTGATGATCATTTCGGCATGATCGGAGGGCATTGTAACTGCATCCGGTTCCTCTTCCAGCCAGACCGACGTGCCGAGAACGGTCAATCGACGCTGGGGCACAATAATATCCCCGTCGCCGGCCGGATGAAGCCGGTTGATCACCATATTGGTCACACGTTCCCCGATGGACACCATTACCCCCGGTCCGGGCTGAACCGGCAATTCCAATCCGCACAGGGCGGCAATCTTGCCCGCCCAGGGACCACCACTGTTGATTATCAAGTCACCGTCAAGATCATATTCCCGATGGTGCGCATAATCGAACACGCGAGCACCGGACACCGTTACCGCGGTGTGATAAATTTCAATCACTTCGGAGAAGGGACGAATGTCGGCACCGTTGGATTTGGCGGTGGCCAAAAAGTGCATGGGCAGGCGCCAGGCATCCATGGTCGCATCCGGTACTTGAACGGCTGTTTTTATGCCGGGATTCAAGGCCGGTTCTATCGAAAGTGCTTTTGTTACCGGCAGCTCTACCGCTGGTATATCACATTCCCGGCATCCCTTTAAAAAAGAACTGCGGTATTCCATATCCGCATCCGTCAAGGCGACAAACAGACCGTCATTTTGCTCCAGAGCCTGGGGTGCAATACGCTTCAGGATTCTATTTTCCTGAATGCATTTTTTGGCAGCCTCCGGATCATGGGTCACATAGCGGGCACCGCTGTGCAACAGGCCGTGATGCCGGCCGGTGGTACCGGAAAGCAGCTCGCCTTTTTCCAGAAGTGTCACCTTGTAACCGCGCAAGGTCAAATCATGGGCCAGGGCCCCGCCTGTCCCACCGCCACCGATGATAATGATATGCTCCATAGGCGCTCCTGTCAGCGACAGTAAACTGATGACTCTAGGGCTCGCTTGAAAATAACTTCACATTTTAGTGAGCCGATGCATCTCCTCTGGACATTTTATACGCTGATGCATCTCCTCTGGACATTTTATACGTTGATGCATCCCGCCTGGCTGCGTTGCTCTTCGGTTGAATAGCTTGCGCTATTCGCCCTCCTCGCGCCTCGCCACGCAGGTGCTTCGATCCCCTGAAATGTAAATTTATTTTTTCACGAACCCTTGGCTGAGAACGAAGCCCAATCCGTTGGGCCGTCTTGTCCCGTCGTAAATCAAAGAACGAAGTCGGACCTGTCCGGCGTAGCTCAAAGAGCGAAGACGGAAGTTAAAAAAACGAAGATCAAACGGTAAACAAAACGAATCGGTTATTAATGTTTTTGAAGGATCGGTCGGCCGTCATAACCCATGCGCAGTTTCTCAAAACTCCAGAAGCGGCACATATGCAGGGGTTATCGGTTTGTCCTTCGGCAGAAATTTGAACGCCGTTTCATTGTAGCGTTCCTGCCGGGCTTCGTTGACCAACCTGGAAATCGGGGTATAGTAGATGCCCAATTTCATCTTGCCCGTGTATTTATGAACTTTTAACTTGAGCTTCAGTTTATCTTTTTTCCATCGATATTCCGTAGGATTACCGCTTTCGGATGTAAACTTGATTACCGGAATACCGTACCGTGACTGGACATAACGCTTCATCTGGGCAAAAACCTCAGGCGTTTCAATGTGGGCATATGCGGCAAAAAATCGGCCGGCATGAAATCCAAAGGTAACCAATGGGATTTCGACGTCATCAAAAGTGTATATCACACCGGGTTTGATATAATAATCGACCTTGTTTTTCGATCCTATCTTTTTTAAGTTTTCCAGATTCTTAACCTCGGTTCCCCATTTAATATCGGAAAATCCCTCCTGCAGATCCATGGCATACAGCGCCCCGCAAGAGTAGAAAAGCAGCGCAGCCCCGATGAAAACAATTTTAATAAGCTTCATTTAAAGCGCCTCCTGGGTAACGGTTGACCACGTGCAATCCGGATTGTAACTTTAGCATACAACGAAAATCCGGCCGAAAATAATGGTTGGGTTCATGGATTAATAGCGTGATAGGAGAAAATTAGCAACAATTTTAGACTTCAACATTTCGCTTACAAATACGCAATTTTTTATGACGCTGTGTATAAAAATAAACATTCTATGCAGATGTTCAATTAGCCCTTAGGCAATGGATGTAAAAGCGTATAAACTAAAGCAAGTCATCCAATAAGTGATTGTAATGTTTTGGTCATTGGATCTTGTAATTTTGATATTGTCCTTCGACCTGGCTCAGGATGGTGAGATTGTCGAACCATTTGTAATTTTAGTATTGAGATTTGGGATTTTGGTTCTCATCCGGTAAAGTAAATCGCTTCAATCCGAATCAGTTGGAGTTGACTTTGACGGTTCCCTGAGAGCCGGTGTTTATGGATTGACAATGATCGCAGTTCAACCTATAAACAAAAGCAAGATGAGGAGAAGCACGAGCTTGCATTTTTGACCGACTTTCGTTCTGACTTGTCTCGGAAGTACCTCAAGAAACTTGAATCGGCGCAGAGATGATCGTCGCAATCTATCTGGGCAGGCGATATTTAAAAAAGCTTAAGGAGTCACTATGGATTTTACCCTTTCTCCCGAACAGGAAATACTCCGTGAATCCGTGCGCAATTTTGCTGAAAAGGAAATCAAGCCGGTTGCCCGGGAGTTGGACAAAAGAGAAGAATTCTCTTATGAGACGATGCAAAAAATGGCTGAGCTGGGTCTTTTCGGCATTGTTGTTTCTGAAAAATATGGCGGGCAGGGTATGGATTATCTTTCATATATCATCGCCGTCGAAGAAATTGCCAGGGTTGACGGTTCGCACGCCGCGACCGTGGCGGCCGAAAACTCCCTTGGGATCGGACCGATCTATTATTTTGGCAGTGAAGAACAAAAGCAAAAATATCTTCCCAGGCTGTGCAGCGGTGAAGCCCTCTGGGGTTTCGGCCTGACCGAACCCAATGCCGGATCAGATGCCGTAGCCTCAAAAACAACCGCCGTATTGGACGGCGATGAATGGGTCATCAACGGTAGCAAAATCTTCATCACCAACGCCTCCACCGACATCAGCGCCGGGGTAACGGTCATGTGCCGTACCGGCGCGAGAGACGACGGCAAGGCGGAGCTGTCCTGCATTCTGGTGGAATCCGGTACACCGGGCTACACCGCCAAAGAGATGCACGGTAAATTGATGTGGCGGGCATCCAATACCAGCGAACTGTATTTCGAAGATTGCCGGGTGCCCAAGGACAACCTGCTCGGTCCGCGCGGACATGGCTTCCGGCAAATGATGGAAACTTTAGATGGCGGGCGACTGTCGATTGCGGCCATGGGTCTGGGCGGTGCCCAGGGATGCTTCGAGATGGGTTTAAGATACAGCCGGCAAAGAGAACAGTTCGGCATGCCCATTTCCAAGTTCCAGGCCAATGCTTTCAAGCTGGCAGACATGGCCATGGAAATCGATGCGGCGCGGCTGGCCTTGTATCGCACCTGCTGGCTTCGTGACAATGACCGGCTGTTTTCAAAAGAAGCCGCTATGGCCAAGCTTTACTGTTCGGAAGTTATGTATCGCTGCGCCAACCATTCAGTGCAGCTGCATGGCGGCTACGGCCTGATGCAGGAATATGACATCGAACGGTTTTACCGGGACCAGAAACTACTGGAGATCGGGGAAGGAACTTCCGAGATACAAAGGATCGTCATCGCGCGGCATATCGGTGCCCTCTAGGGGTGTGGGATGCATGGCGCCCACACGATCGGTCCTACGGACCTTAAGGACCGGCCTTACAGGCCTCGAGGATCGCCCCTGCGGGGCTTGAGGCAATGAAAAAATCAGGTTTTTTGGCCTCAAGCGAGGCTTTTGGCCGAACGATCCTCAAGCGCAGCGATCACCTTCAACCATATGCCATAAATTTGAATTTAGATATTTTCATCATCATATCGATTTTACCACTAATGGACAAAGGAGCTGAAACATGGAACAGGGACCTCCTAAACCCTACATAAATGTTGACTTCTTCGAAGATCTGACCGGGAGAATAACGGAAACCGCCAAAGAAAGTGTCGAAGAAATCGGCGCAAGGATCAAGAACCTGAGGAAGGAGAAGGGCCTGAGCCTGGACGAGCTGTCCAAACTCACCGGATTCGAGGTTGAACTGCTGGATCGCATTGAAAAGGATGAAGTTCAACCCCAGCTGGGTACGGTCATCAAACTCTCGAAAGCGCTGGACAGTGCCTTCGGTCGAATTGTTTCGGGCGTCGGCAATAAAATCTACTCGATCACCCGCAAAAATGAACGCAAGGTGATATCCCGCTCCACGTCGCACAAAGGTCAAAGAAAAGTCTACACCTATATGAGCCTAGCGCCTGAAGTAAAAGGCCGCCACATGGAGGCCCTGCTGGTCCAGTTGGAAGAAGACCCCGAAGAAGAAATATCCGTCCACGAGGGCGAAGAATTCATTTTTGCGCTGGACGGTGTGGTCAAGATGAAAATCGGTCAGGACGCCTTCGACCTGGAGCCCGGTGACAGTGTATATTACCTGTCCACCACACCGCATCATATTTCGGCCAAGTCCGGTAAGGCGACGATTCTGGCAGTGCTGTATGAAGGTTGAGTCGGTTTGGCCGGTTGAGCCGGTTGACCCGTTAGCCCGTTAGCCGGTTTGCCCGTAGTAAAAATGGATTATTATCCTCTATGAAACCGGCAAAACAGGCTCAACGGGCTCAACCGGCTCAACCCTCATCTATATCGTCGGTTTGCCCCCATCTGCATACCCGGTCAGCTCCACGTATCCCTTGCCTTTAACCGGCCGGCCCCGGGCCTGGCCTCGGACGGACACACTGCCTTCCCAGTACGTCACCCCTGTGCTGTCCGGTGTACGCATTTCCTGATCCGCCAGGTTGGAGTCGATAAATACCTGCAGGTCATCCATATCTACCGTCAACCGCCAGCTGGAGGGATACAGGCCTCCGGAATGTGGGCTTTTCCAGGTGTCCAATGTTTCAATTTTAAATGCATCCAGGGACAGATGTTGCGTGTTCCCGTTTTCATCGACAAACGTGCCGCTGGATGCCGGGTGGAGATGCCCGTCCGCCTGCCGCAGCAAATAAAGCATCAGGTCGCTGCCGTTGTCCAGCTGAAGGCTGAACCAATCCCAGCCTTCGATTCCCGGCTGCAGATCAGCCGTGCTGAACTCATGGTCCATCCAGCTCAGTCCGGACACCGAAAGCTCCTGATCGTTGAATTTGATCTTCCCTCGGGTTTGCAGCCGGCTGAAAGAATAGTAACAGCTGGCCCGCTCCGGTGTGTCACCTTTGTGACTATAGCCTTCATCACCGTGCAAGACAGGACCTTTCAGCGGTTTTAAGAATAGGTCGAATGAAAATTTTTCCGATGTGGCCTGCAACCGGTGACTTTCCGACCCGATTTTAATTACAATGTTTTTGAGAAACACCGTAACCTGACTGTCCGTCTGCTTAACACCAGCCAAACCAAGGACTCCGCGGCTTATGTCTTCTGCAGTGTGATAGCCCTTGCCGTCAATATCAGACAGGGCAATATGGCCCAGGTAAAGCTGCTGCGTGCGCCATTTTGAAGCCGGGTCGGGCCATTGCCGGGCAGCCCCGGGCGGGCTGATCTGCCGCCGAAAGATCGTAAGCTGATATCCGAATCGCCTTGCCTGCCCCGTTTCTACGTTTCCGGTGTAGTACCACCACTCTGTGCGATATCCCGGGTGTGCGCCATGGTCCTGTGGAAACTCGAGGTTACATGGTCCGCTGAGGGCGTAGTAGGAATCATCATTTGCCGCCGCCGCAGGGGTAACGGATATGAAAATCATCAACAATAAAATGGCACAAAGCAATAGTATCTTAGATCGCATTAGCTCTAGAATTCATGTTTTTTTGGTATATGGATGACTGGTGAGTTTAGATTTATTTGTAATTTGAATTTTTAAATTTGAGATTTATGCAATTTCATTCCGGATAAGAAAGTAATATTTAATCAATCCGAGTTTTGCAAATTACATATTGAACAAGACACTAGGGTGCCTCTTCAACCGAAGCGGCAATGTCCGCAAAATCTTGGCGCAGGGTTGTAGTATCCCATCCCAAATCCCTGGTTTCATCATACCCACCGTGTTCTTTAATTAGCAGCCGTTCCAGATCCTGTATCCGATTGCGTGCGCTGCTAAGATAGGCTTTACGATCATGCCGCATTAAGGCAAGTTCCTGCAAGTCTTGATCATCTCGACGTCTAAAAAGCCGCGCCGAACGGTGCGCCTGATACGAATGCACGCCCAGCTGCCGCATGGCTTCAACGCCCATGCGCAGGGACGTTTCAAATGTCTCACGAAAGATATGCTCGACGCCCTTTTCCAATAGCTCATAGGCTTCGATTCGGCCGTTGGCCCGTGTCATAATGGTAAGGTGGGGAAAATGCTTATTGATCGTGTCAATAATATTCATAATTTTCTAGTGATCGTCTATGGCCAGAATAATCAATTGCGCCTTTTCAGCCCCGGCCGCATGGAGCAGATCCAATCGCGATGCATCTCCGTAAAAGACTTTTATTCCGAGTTTGCGCAGGATTTCGACGTTGTCCGCATCCAAATCCAGAAATGTCGCATAGATCCCATTGGCGCGCAGCAGTCGTCCTAGAATATTGCCGAATCGCCCGAAACCGGCAATAATTACCGGGTTTTCTTTTTCAATTGTATCGGCTTCCCGCTCCTGTTGTTCTCGCGTGCCGACGCGGGGCAAAAGCATTTTTTCAATGACCAGGATCATCAAGGGGGTCAGCGCCATGGACATGGCCACAACCACAACCAAAATCGAAGCCAGATCGTTAGGGATAACGCTGTTCTGTGTGGCAAATGCAAAGAGAACAAAGGCAAACTCTCCGCCTTGTGCCAGAGCAAACGTGAATAGTAGATTATTATCTATTCCCATTTTAAAAGCCCGTCCAAGCAAAAATAAGATAATCAACTTAATGCCGATAAGCGCTGCGACAAGACCGCCGATTGTGGCAGGTTGATCGGCAATCAGGCCAAAGTCGATGGATGCCCCCACGGCGATGAAAAACAATCCCAGCAGCAACCCTTTAAAAGGCTCGATATCACCTTCGAGCTCGTGCCTATATTCACTGCCAGCCAATACAACCCCGGCCAAAAAAGTTCCCAGGGCAGGGCTCAGACCGACATTGGTCATCAGCAGTGTGATACCAATAACAAGCAGGAGTGCAGCGGCAGTAAAAATTTCTCTTAGGCGGGTTTTGGCGATAAACCGAAATACGGGCCGCGTCAGATAACGCCCGGCGATGATGATGATCGCCACAGCCCCTAAAACGACCAATGTCTGACCCCAAATCGGTATACCTTCAACCCAGGTACTGCCGTGCGCGCTACTATGGTCCGTCTGGTGAAGATTCAGAATCGGCGACGCCAGCAATGGCAGGATCGCCAACATGGGAATAACGGCGATGTCCTGAAACAGCAAGACCGAAAACGCGCTTTGCCCGGCATCGGTTTTCATGAGGTCCTTTTCATTGAGGGTTTGTAAGACGATCGCCGTAGAAGAAAGCGCCAATATCAGTCCAACCGCCAAAGCGACCTTCCAACTCAGTCCCAGAAATAGGCCGATAAGGGTAATCAGCGCCGCAGTGAGACCGACCTGTAACCCCCCTAATCCCAAAATCGGGGCTCTTAGTTTCCACAAAAGACTCGGCTGCAATTCCAGGCCGATTAAAAAAAGCATCATCACAACGCCGAATTCGGCAAAATGCATTACATCCTGCCCTTCTTCACCAACCAAATGCAGACCAAAAGGCCCGATGGCAATCCCGGCGATCAGATAACCCAGCACCGATCCGAGACCCAAGCGCTTGGCAATTGGAACCGAAATCACGGCTGCGGTCAAATATATGAAAGCTTGGTAAAAAAAGCCGTCACCTTGCATGTTGTTCTCCTTCAGTCAAATTCAAGGACTCGCTCAGGTTTGCATTGATCCGTGTATAATCGCTCACTGCCGCAAAATCGAAGCGGCCATCTCGCAAGGCTTTGATCACCTGACGATAATCGGCGGCATGCTGCTCTATTGCAGCGGGTGTCAATTGATGCGTGCCATGCACGATAAAAGGTGGCAGAAAATGCATGCCGCAAAGGCGGGCGGTCTGCTCTAGCGGCCTGAGAAACTGCCGCATGCCATATCGATTCAGTCCCTGAGCCCCGTAAGCGCTTTCACGCCCGCCGGTGGTAACAGCGTGCATGACGTATTTACCATGCAGGGCCTTGCCTTTGCTGCCGTAAGCCCAATCATGTTCCAAGACCAGATCCAACCATTCTTTGATAATCGCCGGCGTGCTATACCAGAAGAAAGGATGCTGGAAGACAATCACATCATTGGCTTCCAACAAGCCTTGTTCGTGAGAAACATCGATGTCGAATTCCGGGTAGGCCTCATAGAGGTCATGAAACTGAATCCCCCTTACCGTCCGCACCTGTTCGATCATCACGCGGTTGACGCGTGATTTTTGCAGTGCCGGGTGGGCAAACAAGACCAATACACGATTCTGTGTCTTCATTTCCAACCTCGATATTGAAGTATGTTTGCCATTTAATACCTGAAACTTGCATGAAAATTAATGAGAAGTTGTGATTATATTGAAAGGCAACAGGTTAAGAAAACTATAGCAGTCAAATAAGATACATATCAGGTATAATTGATGACGATCATTTTATCTCATTAATTTTCACCCTGCGGGCAAGCCGGGGGCTTTCATCTGCGGCGTTATTAAGGGCTTGCAATCCCGCGGCTCCCAGCGGGATGGCGGCGCCCTTAATTGCCTTGCATATGAAACCCTCCGACTCGTGCAAAATTCAGGTAATATCCTCCTTGTTGATTAAACTATCTTCTGCATGAGAGATTCATGAAAAATGTTTTCCCATGTGCTTGCAGTTCTGATATCCTCTGTGAGCTTGCTTTTAAATCCTGGGCTGTAATGTCATGTCCGGCAATCGCTTTTCAATATCAGACCGAATATGTTCATATTGATCCGGCAGTTTCAATGCAGCACCCAGTTTTTCAACAGGTTCATCCACGCTAAACCCCGGCGAGTCTGTTGCGATTTCAAAGAGCACGCCACCCGGAGAATGAAAGTAAATCGAGCGGAAATATTTCCTGTCACGCACACCGGTTACACCCACCCCTGATTTTCTTAAAGTCGATTGCCACACGGATTGAGCCGCGTCATTGTCGGTGCGAAAGGCGATATGATGCACTGTTCCACCGCCGGCTCTTCCTGTCGGAGCCTGCGGATCGACGACAACATCATAAAAATGTCCCGGAGACGCAATATTTTCCATCTTGAAACGGTAGCGGTTATTTTCCTGATCATGCAGTGTCAGGCCCATCACATCCATCAAGAGGATTTTTTTTTCTTCCAGAAAATTCAATGCGGCAGTCGCCGAATGAAACCCGCTGATGGCATGCGCGTCTGCTATCGGACTTTTATGCCAATACGCGGTTGGCGGCAGTTCTGAAACACCGATTAGCTCAAGGGGCAAACCGTGTGGATCGGCAAATTGAATGGCCGGGTCGCCGAACCGTTCGTCTGTTTCGATTCCGATTCCTGACGAATCGATTCGCTGTATCCAGAAATCAATAGATTTGCGAGGTACGGCGAAGGCAATCGCTGTGATCATCCCGGCACCCGGTCTTCCCTGGGGCAGGTTTTCCCAGGGGAAAATAGTTAAAATGGTACCCGGAGAGCCCTCGGCATCGCCATAGTACAGGTGATACGTATAAGGGTCGTCAAAATTTACCGTCTGTTTAACCAGTCGCATGCCAAGGACATTTTCGTAAAACGCCAGATTTTCAGCGGCAGAGGATGCCACTGCGGTAATGTGATGAATTCCGGATATTTTTGGATTCCTGTTCATATGACACCTCATATCAATATCTTGGTATCAAGATTTATGGCAAAAAAATATATATCATGCTCACTGCATCTTCTCAGCATGATGACCAATCTTTTTTAATAACCTGACAAGTTCGCGGCGCTCTTCTGAGGTTAATACCTCGGCAATCTTTTCAAGACTTCTCTCATGTTTTCCATACGCCAACTTGATTACCTTGCGCCCGGATTTCGTCAGATGGACATAAAAACATCGGCCATCTGCTGGATCTTGAATACGCTTGACGAAACCTTTTTTTTCCAGTCGATTAACGGCGGCAGTCATCGAACCGCTGGTTAAAAGCACCTTTTCACCAATGGTATTAACCGGAAGCGGTCCTTTATGCAGCAAAACTTCCAGGATCGTAAATTCACTGAGCTGCAAACCGGTTTCAGCGATACTGGCCCGATCGACTTTTTCAATGGCTTTGGTTGCTTTCCATAAAACCAGCCGTATGTGGGGCGCGGTTTGCATAATAAAACAATAAGAACGTATATCTTGATGTCAAGATATAATTCAACAAAAAGGGGTCAGACCTTGACGGTCTGTTGCCCAAATCCAATCCTAGTTATTAGCGCTGCAGCCAGTGAAACGCAAGATTTCTTAATTTTTTTCTTCGACATTGACGTAAACGCTTAAATGGCAGTTGA
>Ga0126332_10000411_pt1 | contig 15720 bp, 6 predicted proteins | sample InaspJWI42metaG_FD_94482 | JGI IMG/M metagenome (GOLD analysis project Ga0126332, IMG submission 94482) | Marine gutless worms symbiont microbial communities from Oahu, Hawaii - Inanidrilus sp. 2 OAHU.JWI-42 metaG | ecosystem: Host-associated > Annelida > Digestive system > Unclassified | place...
AACATTTGCCCCCCCCCCCCCCGGATATCTGCCCCCAGGCACAGCCCCCCGTAAACTACCATCGCGGACGTCTGCTACCCGGCAGGGCTAAGGAGGTCAAATATTGAATCCATATTGAACTGAACTGAACGGAACTGCACTCTAGCCAATCACGTCGTGACGCGTGTAACTGGGTCGGCTAGTTGCAGGTCAGTTCAGGCCAGTACAGTGAATGCGCTGGAGGTTAGGGTTGGGGTTAAGAGAGGGGGAAATGTCCGGAGGACAAATGTCCTACACTCGACTGTCGAATGCCTCTTCGACCTCGACACGCAGTCAATTGCTTCAATTCCTTTTCTTCCCATCATTCATTGGCCTTCTGCTGCCGATCTACACCACCTCCGGGAATCATTCCAGTGTTGAGCTATGTCGTCTGCACCTGTGTCTGCAAATCGATTGCACAGTGGATAGCGAATATAAAAGGCAAATGAATCCATACTGTGTGATAATTAACTACATTTTGCGGCATGTACCATCCCCAGTACTGGTCTCAGTCTATCTGAAGACCATCATTACATCGAATATCTGCTGGCGAGACAATTGAGTCGACATATAGACTTATATTGATGGAAACCTGTCAGCAGGGTGGAAGTGAAAGTATACTTCGGACATGCAGACTGTTGACGAAATCCTGATACATCTTAACGCATGAAATGACACACGACGACAAGAAATGATTGGCGTGGACTGAAAATCTGACGGGTAGCTGGTTGAATCCCCATATACCGCATGAAACCACAAAACAACTCTGACAAAGAACTAGAAATATGCAATTATAGACATCGGATTTTGCCCTCCCGCGCACTTTGCGCACGCATCCTTTCGTGCCGCAAACGCCCGAACTCCAGTTTGCGAACTGCACTGCACGTGTTCAGAAATAGAGTTCAGTTCAGTTCAGTTTATGCGATGTGAACGAAGCTTCAGGGACCGTTCACGCATACGCTTCGCCGCGCGTTGCTGCGCTGCGCTGGTAAAAACGCAAGAAACGTTTTTACCAGCGCAGCGCAGAAGCGCGCAGCGAAGCGTACGTGTGAACGGCCCATTACTCGCTTATCTTTTTTTGTGTGCAAAATAGTCAACGCACAGAGCGATGACAAGTGTCATAACGGCAATTTTCCGGATAGCCGAGTCGTGCGCAAGTCATCTGTTAATGCGGCGCATTCCATTCGACTGTTGGCCGCATTATAACGGTGAAACGTCGAATCATGTGGACTGCTGGTGAATCGATGAAGATTCTTATCTGAAAACTCCGGCGACGGCGTTGTCGCCATTTTCCGCGGCGTCGATTCGAATTATCGGACAGTCGACAGGAGACAATGCGCGATCGAAGTCGCGGTGATCGCCGTCGTCGTCAGTCGTCGTCCGACTCGATTCGACTTCGACTTGACCACTGTAACTAGGTTTAACGCGGGTTGAACCCTAACGTGTCCCGCGATCGGACATTTGCCCCCCCCCGATATCTGCCCCCGGACACTTGCTGCCGAAAACTACCATCGCGAACACCTGCCCCTCTCCCGGTTAGGGTTATGGTTAGAGTTTAGAGTTATATGGTTGGGTTAGGTGTTAGAGCTAGGGTTTGGGGTTCAGGTTTGGTTATTAAGGTCGGAGTTAGTATTAGACGTTACTGTTTAGTGTTACATATTAGGGTTCCAAATCCACGCATTCACTCATAAGCAATAAGTAATAAGTTGAACCCGTGCACTTATATAGCCCATAAAACAATAAAATATTATGGTCTCTAATGCGCTATGTGCGATATCTGCTGGAGTAGAAATGTCTTTAGTGAGTGCTTGAAGACAGCTATTGATGTTGCTTGCCGGATATGCTCAGGAAGTGAGTTCCAGACGTAAGGACCGACGAAACAGAACGCACGTCGACCATAATTTAACACGTTGTAGCGAGGAAAATTCAAAAGTCCTCGGCTAGCAGAACGTAGTTGACGGCGTTCGGCAACATCCGCAACCGGAACGCACAACTCGGCGAGGTAATTCGGTGCTAAGTCATGCACAGTTTGAAGATGACACGTTGGGGAACATCCAACCAGTGAAGGTCATGGTGGAGGATGTGACCCACTCACTCACTCGGGCGGCAGAGGTGTCCGGGGGTGCGAACGCCGTATATCCGACGTATCGTACCGTGCTAACTCGCGGAAACCTTGTATAAACAGCGTCAAGCTCGGCAGTGATCCGCGGTCATCTGCTCACGCCCTCCAGCAGCCCCGACGACGACCGTACGACGAGTTGAGAAACTCGTTAGAATCGCGCGACGACTGAGCGTCGCGTGATTGATTTCAACGTGGCGTGGCCGGCCGGCCGGGCGTGCGAGACAGCGCCCCGCCGCCGCCGCCGCCGCCGCGGAAAAGCATCGGATTTACTACGCGGTCGGACGACGACGATCGCAAACGTATTACATCAGCATCAACTGTCGCGAAGGAGACTCCGTGTTAGAGTCTGGTTAGCGTCCGTCGCCGTCAGCGCCCTCTCTGTCCCGGCATCTTGGGCCGCGGCGCTGCTGCGGTGTTACGCAGAACACCAGAGCGCCGGGGTCACGGGCGCAGGTCATGCTGTGTCATAAACTCGGCGCATCATGCACTAACTGGATCGATCGCCGATGTAGATATAAACTAGAAGTCGACGGCAAGCCGGTAGGAGAATGCCTCCGCCCGACAACGCATGCACCCACGCACGTACGCACGCACAGACGAACGGACAACCCAAAAACATAATGCCTCCAGCCCCATCTATAGAATGAATGGCCGAAGGCATAACTACAGAGAGAGAGAGAGAGAGAGAGAGAGAGAGAGTGGGAACGAGAGAGAGCTTCACACTCTGTCGTATCTCTATACTTGAATTTCGTGTACCGATGTACCGTGGATTTGTAGCACGTTGTTTAAAACAGATGCAACTTTACATGTGCAAAAGTCATTTGATTCAGTCAGCGTTGGTATGAACACAGCTCACTCGCCATCACGAGAGCTGCAGAAACCGCCAAAACATGCATACTTCCGGTATCCGATGTTTTTGGTCCTCGCTTTTCTCAGACACAATCAGTCAGCTGTACGCCAAAAGACGAGCGACAGAAAGCGCCGTGCATTGCTGAAATGCGGAAATGGCTTCCTGCCGTGCCCATCACAACAACAACAAATCAACAACCGTAAAGCAAATTGCACAGACGGACGCGCATTGTAAACGCGCCGGCAAGACAGGCGTTCTGTGGGCGTCGTTGATTGATTGTGGCCGTTGTTTTCCCACGCGCGCTGCGAGGCGGGCGTCGTGTGGGGTCAGGGGCCAACTGCGTTCAATGCATAGATCATTAGTGGCGCCTGCTCTAAGACTCACACAGAGAGGATCACGCCGCCCCGCCGCACGCGCACCAGCACCTCCCAGCTGCCCGCCGTTCAACCGCAGAGACCTATACACCATCAGTTGTATAGGAGAAAGTCCATGGTACAACTGTGGCTTCCAACTGGTCTCGGCATGTCTCCATGCACGCGGTTTAAGCAATCAGCAGTCATCGACCCCGAGAGACGGCAGTTAACGAAACGCACAGCACTGCTGTAAAAAGCACCGACGATGGTCGCCGATTAACCTCAGTGATAACGCGTTCTACACACAGAATAGGCATGCACCGCATTCCTGCATTGAGAGCATGGTTGAGAGACAGCCTCAGGTTATACACCATCTTACCAAGTACGTTTCTATTAGTATTCCCTCCGCCGACTTTAGGACGGGCAGAAGCGCAATGACGACCGTATTTAGGAGTGTTCGGACCGTTCCGCCGAAAAAGCCCCCCCCCAAAAAAAAAAACAAAACAAAAAATTAGGGTCCCGCACGGTATTTAACCTTGTAAAAAGCTTTAGATAGGTCAATGGCACACAGATTAGATGTACTGCCTCCTTTGGTAAAGTTTTCTACAATATTACGAACTACATGAATAGCAAAGTTGCAACCTTTTTAAACCCGAACTAATTATCTGATGTATCGAAGAAAGAAAAATTAGGGCCCCGTATTCTGAAAGGCAATTTTTCTGGTTCTTTGGGACTTAGGCCTATTTCCTTCGTCTTTGTTCATCGCGGAGCCATCATAGAAGAAGGGAGTCGGAGACTATGGAAGAGAATGGTAGGCCTAGTAAAGTAGTAAGTAAGGGTCAGGACCCCCCATTTGTAAATCTGGCGCTGGATAAAGGTAGCAGGTCTAGTCGCCGACAACGTCGGTCATCTCGCCGACAACGAAGTCATGTCACCGAATTCTTAACTGTGGAAGTCTGTGTCATTCATTCAGCGAGTAGACTTTCCGTGTCGGCGAGTTTGCATGTCGGCGAGATGTCCAAGATAGCATCGCTGCATAACAGAACTGTGACTCTAACTAGATATCGCAAAGAATGCACTCACGTCCGTCGCTTTGAACTAAATTCCATTAGTTATCGCTAACCGGATTCTTAGAGTCGATTTCGTTCATGTTTACTATTCGACTTTATTGCTAACCTTCGCACGTAACTGGATTGATAGCGCGTTCTCTATGAACCAGCATGCTAACGACGTTATTAGTGCTTAGACGCAGCAGCAGCTACTGCTGCTGCTGCTGCCATCACAATCAGATGACACATCTCGGACGCGGAAATCATTTCATTCATGCCAGACACGAAGACGAAAATAGAAAGTCTCATTCATAAATTACTCACGTAAGCGTTTGAAATAGTGCACTACAACAGTAACACGTCTCAGCTGCCGCAGACGAATCTGCGCGACTCGCCCGTGGTGTTGTACGCAATGGTGGACGCTTAGTGTGACAAAACTGGCGATGGTCGTCGATCGAACTAAGTTGACAACACTTGCGACGGTCGACGTAACGTGGCGAAAGTTTTCCAAGTGCAGACTTTGAGACAAAGTTCCAAAGGGAAATGCCTTTTTAGGGGACACCCGAATCGGCCGAATTTTCTCAAAATACAGTGTAGGATAAGTCGAAGGAAGCTTCTGAGCCAGAAACCAGCTTGATGTGTTCAGTCGTTGCGATAGAACACTGCCTTGTGGCCGATACAGACAAAGTTGCCTTTGTACTGTGCGCTATGAACACTGACTTTCAACGTCAATTATCTTCTGTGTCGCTATACCTAAAATGTAGATATAAATTACAAATTTATAATATCGGTATTCCAGTGCAAGAAGGTGACGAATATCGTCGTATATTGTAAGAGTTTTCGAATGCAAGTTTCTGACTAGTATCTAAAGAATCATTCCAATCAGTCGATAACGCTGGTCCAGTTCTGGGGACACTATTCCCTGCTCCCGTCTTTCAGTATTTATTTCTCCACTGTTGTCTGGACGCGGCCGAGCCAATTTGAAGCCAACTCCGTCAGAAAAGCAGGTGGGAGGAAGGCACTGCAATGCATTAATGCAGTTCCATTAATCAGCTGTGCGTCCGGCAGCGTAAACATTATCTTGATGCCGGCATTAAAGTATTAAAGCCACACGGACATTGACGAATAACGCGTACACCGACAGACACTAGAGCGCAGTTTGAAGGAAACTGTGGTTAACAACGAGTAACTAACATTCGATCTATAATAAAGCCATTATTGTGCACGTTTCTGACGAGGCCAACAACAACAGCCGCTGAGAATTGCTATAGAGCTCGCGGCGGGAGGTAGACCGTCAGCAGGGAACCTGAAGAGCGCCGCCGCCGCCGCCGCCGCCGAGGTTTATCAATAATTAACATAGCAAACAGACATCGCGGCGTCTTAGTTCGATCTCGGCGCCAAATCGGCGGCTCTGCGACAGGCAAGCTCGTGACTCGCTCGCCCGGCAGTGGGACGTTTATATGCCTTTATTGTTCTCTGGGTTGAGACGATTCGTCTACTTCGTGCGGACGGTGCAGGCCGCCGGGGCGGAGCTATACCGAATGTAACCACGGATATCACTATGTAGATGAACTTGGAAATTAGACAACAGCAAAGTTGCATACAGCAATCACGCTTCGTATGATTCAAGACGTGAATTCGGCATATTCGCGAGATCAGTCCGTGTTAAACTTCTGCGCAACTGTTTGTAACACGGTCGCAGCGCCGCAGTCCCGTCCTACGTCGCCACCCTCCCTCGTGCGGCATAGGAATCGTCCTTTTGGCCATCAAAGGCGGTATACGAAACGTCTCACAATCGTTCGGCGCGGGTGGAGTAGCTGTAACTGCGTCGAATCACGCATGTCGGCGCACAGCAGTGGAACCGTTCATCGACGACACTAGCGGGCAGCCACTGAGCCAGTCGGTAGAATGAACTGTCGCCACAGGTCCTCCCAGCACGGAATTACAGACCCGCCTCCACCAAATACAGATCACTGCAGTTGTTCGTTAATACTCCTCGTCTTCAACGTTATGTTTCGCAATCTCATCTGTAAACTGCAGGTGCGCTTCTGTCAGCTTTTGGGCGCACGTCAAACTGGCGTATCATATCGTATCGCACCATGAGAGATGTACAATGTGCTCGTTATATAGTTACGAAATTTAGCATGAAGCTGATTATTTTAAAACCTCGTCTTAGAGACACTTCATTTGGTGCGCCTGGCAGGGGAAAACACAACGAGCGCTAAACCAGTGCCACAGTTGAATACCAACTTCTAATACTGTCTGCAAATAGAAACGTTACATAAAAACAAAACGTGTCTTATCTACAGGCCTAAGTGATTCTTACCGAAGAAGAATCATTATAAGAAGTCACAGGTAGTCAATAACGTTAGCTGTTTCAATAGGCGCCAAATCAGCAATACCTTTACGACCGAGTTCGCTCACACAGTCAAAAAGTGACCTTCGCCCCATGTGCACTAACACATGTCGTTGTGTCGCTAGGGTGTGTTGCAGGTCGGTCCGTCATTGGTTGACGGCTGCTTGCTAGCAACTGCACATAGATAACAGATGGCTGTGGCTTCGGCCAGCTGTTGTGTTTCAGGTGCATTCAGGTGACACTGTTATCGCCAACATTACCCACGACGGCCGGCACAATATATCATCAGCGTCAAGCCGGCACGGAGCGAAGCGACGTGGCTGCTTGACGTGAACTGGAAATCAGCTACACCGCGGTAAACAGCATGGAGCTATAGATAAATGTTTATTTATAGTTCTGTGGGTAAACATCGACACAGCATGCAGCTGCAATCACTAGTGAGAGTTGGCGGACAGGTTGTCGACGACGAGAGCTTCGCAATGAATCACGATTCGAATTAGTCGCATTAGAGCGACGTCGGCCTTAACCGTCTCCCACTCCTGCATTCAGCGGTTACTGCAGCGATCGAGCCGCGCGCCTGCGGTACAGTAGCATTGAGGGATGGATGGACGTCGGATGGCCACAGGCCACTGTCGTCCGACAATGTTCACTGGACCAAAAGGAAATTTTCATATTGCTATGGCTGTTAAACATTCGATCAGAGTTCGAATAAATATATAAACAGATCGAATCGACATCTAGCTAGCTGGCGACAAACAGCCAAATTCGGCTGAAATAGCAAAGAATAGTTTTAGCAAACAAAATAGTCTCAGTACTAAAACTTTGCAGCCTTTGTAGGCTTCCAAGGGTTTCCAATCACGTAATTTGATACTAATTGAAGTCGAATTCTGCTTCGACAGATCAACAGCTTACGTAATAACAAGAATATTTCGATTCCATATTTTTTGACCAAAAACTAGTCAGACTGTCGCCCTCGGGACCAGTGAAATGTCATCAGGGTCAGGACGGAAGACGTAAATCAGCGGCGACGACACATCAACTTGCTGTCGCATCATGCAGCAGCAGCAGCAGCAGCAGCAGCGGCGGCAGAACATTTTTGCCCCGGACATCTGCAGCCACCCCAGACACTACACACCCAAATAGACCACTGTCGCAGATATATGTAGGGTGAGGGTTTACGGTTAAGGTTAGTGTAATAGGCCGTTCACACATGCGCTGCGCTGCGTGTTCCTGGGATGCGCTGGTAAAAACGCTTCTTGTGATTTTACTAGCGGAGCGCAGCAACGCGCAGGGTATGCGTGAACGGCCCTTTAGGGTTAGTTTCGTGGGGGGGGGTAAATATCCGCGATGTTAGTTTCCAGGGGGCGGGGACAAATGTCCTACAGCCTGCAGTGTCGTTACGTTTCGCCAGGTTTCGCACACGTCCTGCAAGTCGCCTAGTCGTTGGCACTGATTCATTTACTCGCCGAGCTCGCTCGCTCGTCGACATCTGACTCGTTCAAAGACCGCGGATAGAGAGAGAGAGAGAGAGAGAGAGTGGCGTGGATTTTATCGGCCGCCGCGCCTAAGAACATTCAATTGAAGTCACTGGCGTAGTGTAGCCACGCACAGCGAGCGGGGCACACGCCCCAATACCATTCCGGTCTCGTCACCGGAGTCGAGAAAATCTGGAAAAAAAATCGACGGTAGGAAAATTAGTTCAGACAAACATTTAGCATATTATAACCTGCTATTTATTACAGAATATTCGCACCAAGCAGACTGGAATGTAACGCTTCCATTTTCCGGCGGGATCCACCGCAGACCCTTGTGGGAGACTTATGATGCTTTCCAGACTCTCAAATACGCGACTTCTTCCCATATCCTAGCATATCACTTCGTTGGCGTATTGTTCTTGGCGTCTTCGGCATCTCTTCGGCATCTATAGTCTACCCAGTGCGCAACTCCATGTGGTTGATCAATGATAAAAATCGAAAAGTCCCGCCGCGCTGATCCCAAGTGAATGCCAGGAAGAAAGATGACAGGTATAGGTTCCAAGGCAGATCCAACTGCTGTTTCTGTTTGTCTGAGAACATTAAACAGTGCGCACATTTCAGTCGAAGTTTCAGTCAAGAACCACAGAAACCGTTCTGAACTTCAGAGAGGCCTCGCTGCTGACCCCTTTACCAAGAACCCCGTGCAACCCCCTGGGGGAACTCTCACCCCCTATTTCTGTGGCTGAAGTCACCGTATCAACCGAGAATTATCGCTTGTTCGCCGGCGGTCATCGGAGCAGCACGCCGATGGCTGCATTTGACTGGCAAGGTATGACTTCTTATTAGTGTTCCTGCTGTGCTATATTGACCTTAGGTGAAGGTGGGACCGCTGTCGAGTTACAAGCCGTTAGTCAGCAGACCGTAATTCACAACGAGAAGGACAAGCACAACTTGGCGTACTATTTACCGAGCCACTTTCGCTATGCGACGCGGTTACAAACAAGATATAGTACAGTAATCAAAAATGAAACAAGTCAATACCTAATTAGAAATTTAAAGTGCTCAGTGTATATGCAGATGCAAAATGTGCCGTTGGGAAGTCGTATCGGCCTCAGCAAGATCGAAATGAAGTGATGAGAGAGAGATAGTGTCGCAGAAAGGCACATCGGTCACGTTCGGTTCCATTTACAGGGCGGGGCGGGCGGCGTCGGTGACGACGACGACGACGACGACGCGGGTCGTATGCCGGTCGGTCGGTGACGAGGCCGCCGTATCTCAGTCACATCAGTGAATTGCAGGGTTCCGCTCCGTCGACGGCACGTCCCCGATACAGCCGCCGACACCACCCGAATACAGGACATTTGCCCCCCCCCAACATGTGCCTCGGACCTAACGTTAGCTCTAACTTAACCCTGAACCATAGCCGTCGCCTAACCCTAACAAGGTATGGCCAGATGGCGACGAAACGATATGCTCCACCGGTATCGGTCACTTCCGGTGGCCATACTGACCAGTGGGCGCGACTTTCAGCATGGGGTTCTATAGTAGTGTATAATAGTAGTATAGTAGAACAGTAGTGTTCTATAGTAATGCATCGTTTCTGAGCTGGGAGCACGGGACAGACACATAGACGGAGGGACGGGTCGGAGCATTGCTTAACGCCCCCTATGGGCGCGGCATAATGACCATAACTCTAACCCTCACTGCATGGGGGCAAATATCGCAGTAGTAGTTTTCGGCGGCCGGTGTCCGGAAGAGGGTAGACACCGGATGGGCAAACGTCCGGACTACCCGCACCCGGACTGTCCGTGACTACCCGTGCCGTGACTGCCCACCGTCAGCGGTCTGACTGGCGTCTATCAGGGAGGCAGCGGCGTAGAGCGAGCGACCGACGCGCGGCCACAGACCGCGGCATTGTCAGAACGTCGGGATGGACGATCGTGCGCCGTCGGTCGGTCGACGCCGGTGGGCGCGTGGTGCTGGTGGTGCTGGTGGATATTATCGAGGCGATTGACGTGAAATGACGGCGGCGGCGGCGGCGGCGGCGGCGCGTTTTGTGAATAATTCACGGCATGGCGTGCATCGGTGCGTGGGGCGAGCGTTAATAAACTGCGCGACCGACTGACGATAGCGCGGCGCCCGCCCTGCTCGGCCGACACGTGTATTGTCCCGACCGAGCGCTCGTCGCGCCGCGCCTGCCGGGCTCGCACAGACTCTGTTTGCTTTGCACGAAATCGCGAATCTAGGAAAATTACCCGTCCCCGGATCTAACCCTCACTCTAACTTAAACCGAAACTCTTATCGTCACCTAACCGTAACAACCGCAACCGTGAGTTCCTAATCGTAAATCCTAACCATAAACCCAACCCGACCTATACCATAACCCACACCGCTAACTCGGACCTTAATAATCTTATCCTAATTCCAAACTATAATAACTCCAACCCTAAAGCTCTAAACCTGAACTGTAACCGGGCAGCAGATGTCCGCGAATAGTTTTCTGGGAGGGGCTGGTGTCTGGGGAGGCAAATGTCCGTCATGGCTTGCAGCGACCACCCACCACGATCTCCGTCATCGCTAGGCGGCGATGATGACGCTACTATGATGATGAAATACGATGATGATGATGTCAATCGATCCTAGAAAGAATTAGCGACGTTGCGGTCAGCACAACAATCGCGCTGTCCGCGATAATGCCCACAAACGCTAAAAACGACACGTTGTTTATGTCGACGCTGGGTCCACGTCGTGAATCTCAGTAGCTGACAACATCACGCACAGCTGACAGCCGTCTACTGCGGCTATTTTATAACATCCCGACCATCACTTCAGTGGCCACGTAGAGCGGCCGGTCCGCTCTGTGAGTGTGTCTGTATATGTCCGTATGATTTTCGAACATGACCGCTGACCTAGATGCTAAATTCTGTCACGGCGGTTCGTCCTGGCTATATCTAGGTTAAGTAACTTAAGTCTGACAATGAAAGTCGTAAACCATGCTGGAAAATTCACAGGAGGAAAACATTTTGACTATGCATGCACTTTACAAGGCGATACAAAAAGCACGATCAAGTAAGAAGCAGATCGGAATTCGAAACTGTTCGTCCGTATAGCAGCGGCAGGTATGGTAGGTTGTTGAGTTCTTAGTGCCAGGCCAGACTCGTAGTAAGTTTCTGTAATCCAACGGCACCGGCTTATATTGATACTCTACGGATTGTATTGTAGGCCTCTGTCTATTTAGTATTTAGTGAAAATCACTAAGTAACGTAGCATTATTACTCGAAAAGTTCCGGTTACTCTGATGTTGGAAAAGCTGCTGATGTGCAAATATCGGAGGCAGTTCGTCGAGCACACGCGCGATGCGGTATAAAAACGCACACGTGCGTGATATACTTACGGTCGCCGGCGGATGGACAGACGAGGTAGGTGAGCGTGACTGTCAGCAAGATGGCAGCCGACTGCTTCCGGTCCGACATGACTCTGACGTCACGCACTTCCGGTTCACTCGTCAGACGTCGAGGGGGTGGGTGGGTGGGTGCAGCTGACAGTCATTGCTGGCTGGCGACAGTGCCACAGTCGCCTCGTTTCCGGCGAATTTGGCGAGGTCACGTGACCTCGGCACGACCGCGGCTACTATTGGGCTACTGATCGGCCACAGTTGGGCGGACCGCGCCTCCTCGCTCGTCGTCGCACCTGTTCGGCAGAATTCTTCCGAGACGAGACGGACACTAGACGACCGGAAACAGATCTCAGAGTGGACCACGTCGACGGAAACAACACTAACGTCGAACTGCGCGATCCGTTGTTAACACGTGCCCTGCCCAAGCGCCTTACAGATGAGTAGCTCGTGATAAAACGCTGCAGTACAAGTCTGCGGTTACTTTACTTCAACGTCGACATCGACGACCAATCGTCACATCGATACGAAGCGATTCTACGACATGTGCAGCTGATCGCGGCGGCGGCGGCACGTCGCTCTGCGAGAGAGACGATAGACGCGGGTCTGCAGCTGTCCATACAGCAGCAGCAGCAGCGGTGCTGAGCTGACAGGCGGCTGGCTGCACTTGACGGATGCCGCTGGACGTCGTCGTGCGCCGGTGCCGCGTACAGCTGCTGCAGCTGCTAGTAGCGAGCCAGCGAGCGAGCGCGCCAGTGAGCGCTTCTGCCGCTCACATCACGCACTGGCCGCCGCCGCCGACGCGTCACGGCTCACCTAGCGCAGCCGGCCTGTCCGTCAGTTTGCGCTCGACCGAGTCGGACTCGTAGTCGCGGCGACCGAGGCCCCGGCCGTGCGGGCCGCCAGAGCACATGTTCCGGCGAGAAAACGCGACCGATTTAACGCGATATCTCGCCAGCCACGACGACGACGGATCGACCGCCGCCGAGCTGCTGCTGTCGTAACCATAGCAACTCATCTGTTGATCCGCACCGGCTATTTTTACACAACAGTCTGCTGAACTCCGTTTAGCTAAATGTGTTATCATTTATGGATATCAGCTGTACATTTTGCATTACCGCTTTCTGTGCGTAAGCTGCGAAATCGAACAGCAGCTAATAAATCTAAGCTTGAATAATGCTTACGTCCACCTGTGTAGTCTGTAAATATGCTAATGCTAAATACTCTTTTTAAAAACAACAGAGTTTTCTGGAAATGATAATGAGACTATGGAGTTCAGCTGTTACGCTTGTTACTACTTCTGCACTTCGTGTCATTATCTGCTGTACCTTGCAACAGCTTCAATCTTAATAGGCCGATCGTTAGCAAACTTCAAGACTTGACTGGAGACGCTTAACTTATGAATCAACTTATGAATCAAACATGCAGACCAGGAACATAGCCTGCTTCTTATTAAAAATTAGTTAAAATTTTCTATGTAATTAAATAATTTGGTACTTTTAATACTTGCATACTGTTTCTGCGTAAACAACGATTAGTTTTTCGCTATATAATCACTATTTGTGTAAAATTTTTATATAAAACGAAAAAATCAGAACGGCGCATGTTATTGAAACGATACGAGGCATTTGCAGGCTGTTAAATGGCATTTTGCACTGACTATTTGCAGTGGACTGTTACATGCTGCATGGTTCTGAGAAGCAAACTACTTAGATATTCTAACGCTAATATTCAGATTCGTTAACAACAGATGTCGCCAACAACTCGTCGCTAGCGCTATAGTTAATTAATTCAGTTTCGCCGAGTGAATTACGTGTGCATAGATTACAATGTATCTTCTGCTGTACGAAGACGGCCCCGCTGTCGTCTTATGTGGATTAAATAGAAAACCACACGCAGAATATTTGTGTACGCCTAAGTTAAAGAATGCAAAAATGAAGTTGACTGTCAGTTGAAATTATCATCATAAAACATTCGCAGTTCGCACCAACACATTTAAATCTGTCAATCGACAACTTTAAATGCATTTAACTTAGCGCACGTTTTGTGATTACGAATTATAATTTATTTCAATTTTCATTTTCTTGCAAGGGGGGCTGTTTGGGGACTATGCCCAATTTACACCGCCGACCCGACACGACAAAACTGTCGAGTTTCGTCTTGTGGCGTCGAGTCAGCGCTGTGAATTGAGCCGACGTCAATCGGAGACACTAGCAGTCTGCGGGAATCTTGATTCTTGAACAGTCCGAACAGTTTGTCATCTACCGAATTGTACCCTATTGACTACACAATTGGAGTCTGAGTCAGCCTGTGGTTGGCTCAGGGTGCGTTGTGGCGGTCGAGCGGCTAGGCCTGTCTGTCTTCAATAATATGAACATGATCAGTTTTCCTATTATCGTCGACGACCGTCTCGAGTCGTCGAGAATCCAATTGACACCTTTGATGCCAACGCGACAAAATTCGACAGTTTTGTCGCATCTGGTCGGCAGTGTAAAGTGGACATTAAATAATCGAGGTACATTTAGTAAATAAAAAGGCGACAGTTGGTATGTGACTGTTAGCAAATCTGCTAGGCAGAATTTTGTGTCCGTGTCGGATCTCTCGCTGGACTAATGTACCACGTGTATGTACATACTTCGCCCACAAGCCAGCATTTCTTCAACATTTGCCGTTGACATTTGGCATGCATGATACACAGAATTAATTAACAACGCGTTAGTGTAAACCATTACCAAATACTGAATAACTGCAGGCGAAAAATACTGAGGCAATACACGCGTTTACCAACGCCGACAGATCTGTAGATCACGCCATGCATGCTGCATGGGTCCATGTTTTGACTTTTGACGAGGAACAATCGTGTCGTTTGCAAACAGGCAAGGGGTTGACGGAAATTGAGGAGTGGACAATAACAGATGACATTGCAGGGGTGGACATTGGAGGAGTGGACAGTGACAGAGTAATAGACAGTGGATTTAAGCTGTAACAACTAACAACACTGCTAATTATGTAAAAAGCTAAGTGTACTTAAGTGCATTTCTTCTGCATTTTAAGAATACGTGATAATACTGTGTCAACTGTTATTCTTATTGTATCAACGGCGATTATGCACAACATGTCGCAGAAAGAAAATACAGATGTATAAAAATAAAAATATACGCTTAAAACGTACACAAATTACGCATAGAAACTGCTAAACGTCGCAGAATATCCTTCAGGTAACGCCTACGGTCGGTACGCAGTGCGATCGCTGCACGAGTAAGTGCAAAACATGTAGCAGATGTAAAATATAAAGGTAAAAATATACACTTAAAACAGACACAAATTATAAACACAAATTACACATAGAAACATATAGAAACTGCTAAATGTGGCATAATGTCCGTAGCACAACTCTCGCAAAAGCGAGCGCGCCCGCATGGCACTAGCGCACCCGTCACGCGGTGCCACGAGACAGACTTCGCCACAGTCAGCAGGTTCATCTGCCGCTGCTGCAGCCGGGTCCGGCGCCGTTGAAGTCGTCGCAGTGGACGCCGTCGACTGCTCGTCGTCGTCGTTGCTGTCGGTGGCTGGCTGCAACGCTACCTGGTGGGAATGTCACCTCTGCCGGGTGGCAGGTAACACTGTGTGATCCCATGTGGCATGTGAGTTCCCGGAGCGGTGTGGCAACCTTGCAAACTGCTATACACTTGTTACTTACTTACTTACTTACCGTGTGGGCGCCGACCGGATGGCTGACGGCACGCAGGAACTGGAGACGATTGTAGACACCGGCGTCGAACCTCGACAGACATTGCCTTGATGTGCTGCGACTCGTTGACAATGTTCGACTTGCGCTTCGGCGGCCGATGTTCAACCCGTTGCGGATGCGTGCGACGTCACGCATCTGGTCGGCAGTGGCGGCTTGCAGGTGCGACAAAAACGAAAATAGATTACAAAAGATATACTCAAGTCGGTGAAATCCACTCCGTCATTGTCCACCGGGGTCCGGACATTAGCCCGCCGGCCACAAGCCCGCCGGGACACGAGCCCGCCGGTCACGAGCCCGCCGGACACGAGCCCGCCACAGGGGGGTCACAAGCCCGCCAGAGGTGGGTCAAAAG
>Ga0126332_10000412_pt1 | contig 15705 bp, 13 predicted proteins | sample InaspJWI42metaG_FD_94482 | JGI IMG/M metagenome (GOLD analysis project Ga0126332, IMG submission 94482) | Marine gutless worms symbiont microbial communities from Oahu, Hawaii - Inanidrilus sp. 2 OAHU.JWI-42 metaG | ecosystem: Host-associated > Annelida > Digestive system > Unclassified...
CGTTATATTGGATAGTTACATATATCATAATTAGGAGCCCTTTACTACTTCAAAGCAGTAAACATAGAAGATAATTGTTAGCCGTAAGCCCTTATTAAGAGGTGCGAAACTTGAGAAATTACAAATAACGGACCGCATTTTTAATAATAATGAATGGAGGTCAGTCATTGGTAAATAATAGTTATGATAGCAAAGGAGGTCAGCATGAAGACAGAAAAAAATCCAAAAAAAATCACTAGGCGTCAAGCAATAGGCACTATGGCTAAAGTCGCGGGAGCCGCGGTCGCAGGTTTAGCTGCTGCCGAGTCTGTTACTGCGGCTCCCACTGAAGAGAGTGCCAAACTCGCTCAGAAATACAAGAACGCAAAGCCTGGAGAGAAGTTCAGGGTAGGCCATATCACTTGGGGTCTTGCGCAAGAATACCTGATGATGTGCTACCAGGCTTGTGAGCAAGCCTGCAAACAACTCAATCTGGACTTCGTCGGTGCCGTGGCTGATGCCGATGCAGCGTGGATCGAAACAACGGAGAGTATGATCGCTGCCGGCGCAAAGGCGATCGTCTTCAACGTTCCATCCCCGGCTGTCTTACCTGAGTTAACGAGGATCTGCAATGAGAACAACGTATTCATGGCAACGCACTTCGCCTATACCGGGGATTTGTTCCCAGGAGACTTTGGGCCACGATGGGTCATCGATAATACGCCACTGTCAGACGAGCAGACTTTTCTCCCATTAATGCTATTGTTCGAGAAGATGCGGAGGGATGGAAAAAAGAAGTTACTGCACCACCAGGCGCACAAGACAGCCGCCACCGTCTCCACAGTCTACATAAACCTTGGCGTCTTCATGGCCTGGAGATTCTATCCAGAGATGCAAGTGCTGGGCCACCAATATGGTGAGTGGTGGTACGAGGGCGGGCGCAAAGCCGGTGAGGCGTCACTGGCTGTGCGAACGGATTATGAGGGTTTCTGGGGCGCTAACGACTCACAGACCACGGGCGCTTTGAGGGCCATGCAAGACCGCGGCCTAAATATCGGCCCATATACGGCTTCAAGAGACATGGAAATGACCACGGCGCAAGAGATACTTAAAGGAAACTTCCTAGTTACCGCTGGTTTCGCCATACCCTACTTTGGAGGAAGAATGGTCCCCATGCTATACGATCTCTGCGTCGGCGCATGGTATCCGCAGAAAGATGAGATGGTTCAAGCAGGTAGGATAGATTGTTACGGTAGACCTGGTGAAATTGAGCAGCTGGCCGAATCTGCCCGCCTAACTTACCATCCGAGCTTCAAGATAGGCCCAACCAAGGATAATTTGGAGAAGATATTAAAGCAAATGAAGGCCAAGCCGCCCGAGTATCCATATGACTTCAGGCGAATATCCATAGGAAAGTGCAAGGAGCTCGGCCTAACATATGACCGCACTGCAGGTGGAGGAACCTACCTAGGCCAGCATGACTACTACTACCCTGCAAAGCTAAAGAAGTTCGGAAGCCTCGATGCCCTCAGGAAACATGTTGCCGCTCTCCATACGTACTTTCTGGACTTCAGCTGGGCCGACACGTGGCAGGAAGCGCAGGAATATGCGAAACGGTTCCCGCCAGAGCTTAAGACAGAGCCTATCTGGCTGTAAAGACAATATCGTTTTATTTCTTTTTTTTATAGCCGGCGGTGATGAACGTTAGGTTAGTGGGAAACAGGGATTAGCATGGCGATGCCAATGCCGATAGATACTCCATTCTTGGAGGTAAAGGGTGTTTCCAAAACCTTCGACGGAGTTGTGCGTGCTCTAGATGACGTTAGTATAGCGGCCCGCCAAAATGAAATAGTAGGCGTTGTAGGGGAAAACGGAGCCGGTAAATCCACGCTAATGAAGATTTTGGTAGGCGTTTATCCTCCAGATAAGGGGGAATTGTATTATTGGGGAAGAAAAGTACAATTCCCCCGGAATCCAAAAGAGGCGACAAAAAGAGGAATCTCAATAGTTTACCAGGAAAAAGGAGTCATACCCCTTTTAATGGTATATCAATTCCTTTTCCTAGGCCACGAGGATAAGTATGTAAAATTTACAAAATTGCAGATAGATAAAATGAAAAAGCATGCGCGGCAGATATTGGAGGAGCATCATGTGAAATGCAATGCTGAGGACTTTATGTATGATTTACCGCTTTCCATCCAGAAGATGGTTGAAATAGCGAGAGCGATTCTGAGTGTAAGATTGGAGCGTAAAGATGATAACGTTACACCGATCATAATACTCGACGAACCGAGCGCGCCGTTAAGCGTCGAGGAACGTCGGGGGTTATTCAGAGACATATTGGACATGAAGAAAAATGCTTCGTTCATCTTCGTTTCACACATCATACCTGAAGTAATAGAATTCACGGACAGAGTTCACGTGTTGCGGGATGGCAAGCTGGTTGCCCACTATGACTTGTCCAAGGAGAAGATAACAGAGGAAGATCTGTTCAAGGCGATAGTCGGCAGAGAATCCTCGGAATATATCTACAAACCAGAAGTCAACCGAGTTGTGAGCGAGCAAGTCGTTTTGACAGTTAAGAATTTGACTAAGAAGGGATGCTATTATGATATCTCATTCGACCTTCACAAGGACGAGTGCATAGGAATCTTTGGCCCAGCGGGATCGGGCAAAAGCGAGATAATAAAAACAATCGCGGGCCTCATCAGTTTTGAAGTGGGAGTCCTAATCGTCGGAGGTCAAAACGTCAAAGCTGACGAACTCCCCCACCTTCGGTTAGGAAGGGGTATTGGATATTTCTCGGGTGAAACCGGGAAAGAACTATTCCTCAACTGGCCGATCACGAAGAACATCTCATTGGTTAACATCAAGAAAATGTTAAGAAAGCTCATCCCGATGATAAGTTTTTCCGCTGAGAAAAAGATGGCGGAAAAGATCGTGAAGATGTTGAGAATAAAGGCCTCGAGTGTTAACACGGATTGCTATTCTTTGAGCGGCGGTAGTAAGTAGAAGGTTTCCGTGGGAAAATGGCTTGAAAGAAGACCCGATATACTTTTGCTTGAGGATCCAACGATCGGAATAGATGTGGGAGCTAGAGAGGACATCTACGAAACTACTTTGGAGATGAAGAAGAGCGGCATCTCAATGATCCTCGTAAGCGACGATCCTAAAGAATACTCCATACTATGTGACACGATAATGTTCATAAGGGATGGAAGAATTCAAGAAGTTCTTAGCCCTGAAAAGTTTGGAAAGGTGATGGCAACGTGAAGATCCTCGGCAGAAATAAGTTGATACCTCCAGTTATAATTCAAATTCTAAAGATTCACCCTGTCATTCTAGCCTTAATTGCGTTCTTCGTGATGTTCTCCGTTTTATACCCCGAAAGATTTCTAACGCCCTTAAATTTCTCGACGATTCTAAGACAGTTTGTAACACTCACGTTATTTGCGCTGGGACCTTCAATTGTGGTGGTGACCGGCGCACTGGACTTGTCGTTTGTTGGAATTTGGATGCTGGGGGGTATCCTCGTGTGGCTTTTCATGCCGATACTAGGGATGTTCTCAATTCTTGCCATACCACTGTTGGGGTTAGTGACAGGGCTGCTCATTGGGGTAATACAAGTCAAGGCCAAAATACCCTCCTTTATCCTAACCTTAAGTTTATTAGTAACATACTGGGGATTAACAGCCACGCTCTCAGGAGGATACCCCAGACTTGTTCGCGGATACGAGTTTATAACCGCGCGGTGGATACGCTACCTTCCCACGGCCTTTCTATGGTCTATCCCAATAATTATCGTCGCGGTATTCATTATGAAACGCACCCGGATAGGCACATATCTATACGCTATTGGGTCAAATGAAGAAGGAGCTCGATTAGCCGGAATAAACGTCGATAAGTACAAGATCTTGGCTTTCACGTTAAGTGGACTATTTACGGGCATAGGATCGATTATCCTATTCCAACATCTCGGAGGTTCGGCGCCGGTAGAGCTTAATCTAAACAACGTGGTTCGGCCGCTCGTGGCAATAGTCCTGGGTGGAACGCCGCTTGTAGGGGGAAGCGGCGGGCCCCAAAGAACGATACTTGGCGCGTTGACGTTTGCTGTGTTTTATCGCGGATTGCTCCTTTCGCTATTGCATCCCGAGGCGATACAACTTTTTGTGGGGCTATTGCTGCTTGTAACCATTGTCGTCGGTGCTAGGGGGTTGAAGGGGATAACGATTACGTGAAGGGGTGAAAAGGTGATGGCCAGACGACTTCTTTCCCGCGAATGGCTTCGAAGAAACGTGACCACACTCGGTCCGATGGTCGCTGTGATAGCGATTATAGCGGGATTCCAAGTGATAAACCCATCCTTCCTCAGCTATAATGGAATAATAACTTTAGTCTACGCGATGTCATACTTCCTAATAGCCGCCTGCGGATTGACTTTCGTCATAATGATGGGGTCTTTTGACTTCGCCGTGGTAAGCTTACTGAAGCTTGCAGCACTCCTATGCGTATTATACATCGACAAGCTCGGGTTCTGGGTGATTCCTTTAGCCTTATTCATAAGCGTAGGGTTCGGCTTCATTAACGGGCTACTCGTCGCCAAGTTCAACGTCCCCTCTTTCATGGCGACGCTCGGCGTTTCCGTTGTAGTTGAGGGCATAGGGCTGTACCTCTCGAAAGGCTTCCTGAACATAATATATGATGAGACCTTCAGGGCCCTTGCAACGACCTTCATAGCGGGTTTACCATCGATATTCTATTGGGCGATGGGCATTTGGATGATAAGCACTTTCATCGCCATGTGCATGCCATTTGGAAGGCGCACGTATGCCGTCGGAGGAAACCCAATGGGCGCTAAGCTATCGGGCATAAACGTGGAGAGGTATAGAATTTACGTTTTCATGCTCAGTGGCTTTTTCGCCGGGATGGCAGGCGTTTTATACATGGCGCAGTTGGGGGGCGGCTCCATGTTAATTGGAGCAGATATGCCCATCCCGCTTTTCGCGAGCGTGATCGCGGGCGGCACAGCCCTCACGGGAGGTGTAGGAGGCCCGCACAGAACTTTACTTGGAGTGATTATCATTACATGGATTCAAGCCGGAATGTTAATGCTCGCCATCGGCCGCGATATCCAGATGCTAACTTTCGGCTTAATCGCCCTGGGAATGAGCATAGCCACGATAGATCGGAGAAGGATAAAGATCATTAAGTAGGATTCACTGATTCCCTCACCAACAACTAGAAATAGCGATTGCTTTTGCAAAAGAAGGTTGTAAAGTGGTTGTGAACTATTGCCACTCCAAACAGAATGCAATGGAAGTTTCAGAGGAGATTGAAAGAATTAATCCAAGCAGCTTTTTCATCTACGATCCAGTGACACAATTAGGATGGTCCCTCAAAAGTTCACCGGGATGTCTTGCGTTATCGCAGGCGCATATATAGCCCTTCTCAATCTAGCTACTGCTTGAAACATTAACTAAGCCGCTCTATTCTCGCCCTCCATTCCCTGAATTCGACCTGAGAATCTAACACGCCAAGTTCCAGGTCAAACTGCATCCTGCCACCCGGTGGCAGAAATTCCAAGGTTCCTCTTGTACGTTCCGACGCCCGTCCTTCAACGTGGCAATTGGCCGGTTCAATTCCCAAGACATAGGCACCCTGGCCAAGCATCTTCCACTGAACCAGATTCTTGAGACGGTCTTTGCTGTACCGGATATAGAGCCCGAGTGGAAGCTTCTCATTGATAAGCGCCACTGTGACGATCCCATCGGAATCAGAAGCTGTCTCATGATAAAAGACCTGGCTTGGGGCCTCAGGCAAAGGTGCATGAAGCTCGCGAAAGCGCTCTGCATCCATTGACGCTTCCATGGCTATGGCTTTCTTGGAGGGAATGAGGATAGTGCTCTCCTCACTTACAAGCGGAAAGCCTATATTCACATGGTAGAGAAACATCAGAGGCGCGGGGCTGAAACCATGGTTTTCTACCTCGTCTTCGATACTGAACCAAGATGCCCCCAATCGGCTATGAATGCGTCGGGTCATCGTGAGATTCTCGCCCCAAAAGGTTGCCTGTCTCATTCTTCCTTGGATCATGAGATGGTATTCATCTTTCTCCCACCGGCCATCCGCGTAGACAGACTCAGCCGGTGTGGCAGATATCCTTCCGTGACGACCAAGCTCTTCACCTTGATCGACACAGGGAGCCCCTACGTTAGTTAAGCCACAGGTGATCACCATGCCACCGTAAAACATGCGATGCCACCCATCGCCTGCCGGTTCGTAAAAAGCGGGGGACACATCGCCTGTGCAAGATCGCCAAGAGAGAGGTATTCCTTTATATTCGGCAAAAGAGACATCCAACCCCCTGGAGGGCAGGACGTTGAATCGGAACCCCGTTCCAGTTCGTACCTCAACCAGGCGAACTCCTGCTTCGCTCCCGTCTTCAAGTCTCATGCTTCGAACCCCTGCAATCTGGGAAACATCTCCGATTCTCTGAAGTAGATCGGAGCGGGTGAATTCCTGGCCAAATAATTGAACCATATGCTACCTCCTAACAGATTAACAAGACTGTCATTCCATTATTGATAAAAATATAATATTTTCAATGATATATACAATTCAATAGCGCAAAGTATCATCTGAGAATTCTTATAACTCTTTACTCGAGACGCGTTAAATTTATTTTGAACCGATACTGATCATAATGATAAACTGCTTTCACATATTCAACTATTTCCTGATGCACAGAAAAACATAAACGTTTAATAACTAGAATTGGAATAGGGGACTTTAGCCCAAGAATTCGAGTTTCTTCTTTGCTCGACATAGCGGCTTCAATGGTCTGTTCCGCCCATGCCAAGCGAATATCGTTTTTTTCAAATATTTTATAAAGGGACTTGGAATAATCTTCTTTCAAACTTAGGTTGTATCGAGCAGGTACATGTGAATTGAGAATACCCAGATTTTTGCCCTCCACAATCATCAATCGTTTTAGATAAAAAACCTTTTCGTCAGAATAAAGTTTTAAGATCTTTTGCATAAAAGCAGATGGTTCGACATATTTTTTTAAAATAACCTGTTTGGAAGCATCGACGCCTTTCATCTCTTCGGTATAGCTTTTTAGCTCAGGAAGTTTTTCCTCTATGGCCGGTTTCTTTACAATGGTACCTTTGCCTCTGATTTTCTGCAAAAATCCCTCGTTAACCAAAATATCCATGGTCTGTCTGACGGTGGCCCTGCTGATCTTATATCTCTCTTGAAGATCTTTTTCAGATGGAATCTGACTGCCTGTATCCCAAGCGCCATTTTCGATTTTCTCTAAAACGATTTCTTTAAGCTGATAATAAAGGGGAACCACACTATTGCGATCAAGTATCCATTTATCCAAAATTACACCTCCTCATAAAACTGCTTGACATGTTCAAGGAATTGTGCCTAATGAGGACATCAGGATGTTATAACATCCTAATATATTTTACCTTTATATTTCTCAATCCCATTTGTCAAGTGCATAAATAATAAAATTACAAATAACCGATCGCATTTTAAATTAAAAAGGCTTGGTAGCAAAGTATTATCAATAATAAATTGTTTGTGAGAGTTAGAAGACCTTAGTGGCTTTTTACGAGGTGGGTATGAATCGTGAATTGAAGGAATCCATCATAGAAAGGAGGTAAATTATGAGACACAAAATTAAATTAACTGCTATTTTATCCGCAATCACGCTGTTGATTTTTGGTGTGATTTGCCTCAATTCAAACGTTCAGGCTGCAGATAAAATTACAATCGGTTGGACGCCGCCCGATATCACCGGCGTTTTCAAAACGGCTACAGACTACTTTGAAAAAGCGGCCCAGGATGCGAATGCACACGGTATCGATGTGCAGATTATTTCCCAATCTCCGGCTACCCATGTCGCATTTGCTGATCAAGTTGCAATTATTGAAGACTATGTTCAGAGAAAGGTGGACGTGATTGCGATTTCACCTATTGAGGTGGAGGTCATCAAACCAGCTATCAAGAAAGCCAATCGCGCTGGCATCCCGGTCATCATTGTCAATCTACTTGAACCCATTGAAGGGGTCGAAGTAGCCTCCTATATTGGCTTCGATAACACAGATGCTGGAAGAATTTCGGCCTATGCACTGCTAGACTACTTCGGAGGACCTGGAATTTTGGGCAAAGGCCAAAAGATTAAAGTCACCCCAGAAACATACCTCGATCTAGCCTGGTGGAGAGAGCAATATGGTAAAATTGATCACAAGACGGCTGACATCAAAGCAAAGGTCGCTATAATTGAAGGAATTGCCGGAGGCTTTTTTTCAACTGCCCGTTTGAACGGCTTTCATGAAATCGTGGATCCTTATCCAAGCATAAAGATAGTAGGCACCTTACCAGCGGATTGGAATAGAGAAAAGGGTATTAAAGCCGCTGAGGACTTTTTAACTGCTAATGCACCGGGGTCCTTGGATGCAATTTGGGCTGCCTCCAATGAAATGGGCCTTGGAGCCATGTTGGCGTGTGAAAGAGCCGATCGGCTAGAGATTGTTGGTAAGGGGGCCGGACCGGGCGGTGGCAAAGTTGCAGTTTTGACAAATGATGTAACACCGGAATCTGCAAATCGGATCAGAGAAGGAAAGATGATTGCCGAGACGCACCATGGTTTTCCAGAGTGGGGTTGGTATGGTACCGAATTTGCCGTTACCCTTGCCCTCGGCGGGAAAGTTCCTTACATCTTTGATATCCGGCCTCGTACAATGTATCAGGATAACGCTGATTTGTTCTATCCCAAGCCTGCCCTTGAACCCATCAATTGGGATATAATAAAAACAGGGGGATCACCGCGAGTAAAGTAGAAAATAGCATATTAAGGGAAGGGTTACTTGAACACCGTAGCTCTTCCCCCAAATAAATTTTAGGTGTGAAATGAGCAAAAAATTAGCGAATAAAGTGGCCATCGTTACCGGTGCAAGTTCGGGTATCGGACAGGCAACAGCTGTGCTTTTTGCAAAAGAAGGCGCGAAAGTCGTCGTCGTCGACCGCGATTCTGAAAAAGGTTCCGAAACGGTTAATCGGATTAAAGAAAACAATGGTGATGCTACACTGATACTCGACGATGTTTCCAAAAATTCCGATGTGCAGGACATGGTGAAAAAAACTGTTGATCAACATGGCCGTCTGGATATCCTGGTTAACAATGCCGGTATCTTTAAAGAAGGGGATGCGGTGAAAGCTACTGAGGCGGATTGGCAAGATGTATTGGCAGTTAATTTAACGGGTGTTTTCCTTTGCATGAAATACTGCATTCCTGAAATGATCAAAGGTGGAGGGGGTGCTATTGTAAACGTTGGCTCTGAAGCCGGACTTGTCGCAATAAAAAATCAGGTGGCCTATAATGTTTCAAAAAGTGGTGTGGTCGCTCTGAGCAAAAGCACGGCCCTTGATTTTGTTGCTGATAATATCAGAGTTAATTGCATTTGCCCAGGGCGAACCTTAACACCTCTGGTAAAAGAGGTTATCAACAGTTCAGAAAATCCTGAAGCAACACGGCGAAGTCTTTCCGAGGACCGGCCATTAATGAGAATGGGGAATCCAGAAGAAATCGCTGCCGGGATACTATTTTTGGCCTCCGATGAAGCTCCTTATACTATTGGAGCCGTCCTCTCCATAGACGGAGGCTATACGGTTCCATAAATTTTCTCAGTTGTCAGTGAATGCACATATGGAAAGTACAGCTTTTCTTTTACGAGCGGAAGCATTAGATAAAAACTTCCCTGGAGTTCACGCCTTAAATAAGATCGATTTCGATCTGAGAGAAGGAGAAGTACATGTTCTCTTAGGTGAGAATGGCGCCGGTAAATCGACCTTAATGAAGGTTATTAGCGGAACATTACTTAAAGATGAAGGAAGGATTTTTATCCACGATCAAGAAGTTGACCTCACGAGTCCCCACCAAGCTCGTAATTTGGGAATTGGTATGGTCTATCAGGAGTTAAGCCTCATTCAAAGTCTCAGTGTTGCTGAAAACATTTTTCTGGGAAGTTTTCCCAAACGGTCCATTGGCACAATCTATTGGTCCAGGCTATACGAAGAAGCTCATAAACTTCTTGATGATTTTAGCGTCGAGATAGACCCCCACCAACGAATCAGTACTCTGGGCATGGCAGAGCGGCAGCTTGTTGAAATTACGAAAGTCCTTTCAATGAACGTCAAAATTCTGCTTCTAGATGAGCCCACATCTGCTTTATCCGATGAAGAACGCGATAGACTTTTCGATATTATTAAGCAATTACAGAAACGAGGAGTTGGAATTGTTTATGTCTCTCATCGTTTAGACGAAGTGCCTCAGATCGGCCAACGAGTTTCCGTTCTGCGAGACGGTAAAAAAATTGCCACATTGCCGGTCGAAGAGGCGGATGAAAATGTATTGATTCGCATGATGGTGGGACGTGAGCTTAAGGAGCATTTCCCTAAAGAAGAACTACACTTGGGCCAAGAAATTCTCAGAATTGAAGGCTTAGCAGTTAAAAATAAGCTCAATCGCCTTAATCTCATTCTACATGCGGGCGAGATTTTAGGAATTGCCGGTCTCATGGGAGCTGGTAGGACCGAACTTGCTCGGGCCTTATTTGGGATCGATGAAATAGATAGTGGTACTATTTTCATTAATGGTCGTAAGGCTAAAATATCATCTCCCTGGGAAGCAATTGAGTTGGGTTTAGGGTATCTTACGGAAAACAGGACCGATGGCTTGATACCTCGTTTATCGGTGACGGCCAATATTATCCTTGCCAGCCTAAAGCGACTATGTACAATGGGATTTCTACGGCGATTCAAAGAAAAAGACTTTTCCAAAAAATATATCAGCGAGTTGAATATTCATACCGCCGGATTAAATCAGAAACTTGAGTTTCTCAGCGGAGGCAACCAGCAAAAGGTGGCTCTCGCCAAATGGTTGTGTAGCCATTCTAAGATTATGATTTTTGACGAGCCTACCAGAGGCATTGATGTTGGTTCTAAAATAGAAGTATTTCGCCTGATGAATCAACTGGTTAAAGAGGGTGTGGGAATCATCATGATTTCATCTGAACTGCCTGAAGTCATGGCGATGGCAGACAGGATTTTGGTGATGTGTCGTGGATCGTTTTCAGCTGAGTTTCAACGGGGAGAAGCTACTCAAGAAGATATCCTCAGATGTGCGGTGATTGGTGGAGGATGAAATTGTTCCAGATAAAAAGAGTAACCGAGAAATCAGATGCTAAATCTTCTGCTATTTCTTGGCCAATTAAAACGATTGGAGTGCCTGAGACGGGTTGGTCCGTTTTGCTCCGGGGTGGTCCTATAATTGCATTATTGTTTTTGCTGGTCTATTTTTCCTTTGCGTCTCCTCACTTTGGTACGTTAAGTAATTTCAAAAATATTTCTCAGCAAAATGCTTACCTAGTTATTCTGGCCATAGGACAAACGCTAGTCATTACCGGAGCAGGTATTGATTTATCCGTTGGCGCCGTGATGGCAGTTTCCGCCTCGGTCATGGCGGTTCTCGCCACCCAGAAACTCACCATACTGGGAATTGCCATCGGTCCTGTTAATGTATGGTTGACCATGCTCATTGGACTGGTCGTAGGCACCATCGCTGGTTCGCTGAACGGATTTGTAATTGCTAAAGGAAGAATTCCAGATTTTGTCGCGACCCTTGGCATGATGGAGGCAGCCCGCGGTGCCGCGTTGCTGGTGACTGGAGGATTGCCTATTCCCTCCCATTTGACCGCCACGGAACTAAAAGGCTATTTGCCCGAGCCGATAATTTGGATGGGCGGCAGTGAAATATTCGGCATACCCACGGGACCGCTGATTGCCCTGGCCATCGTAATTATTGGATGGATAATAATGAGTCAAACCGGGTTGGGTAGAGCCATTTTTGCAGTCGGAGGAAACAAAGAAGCTGCTAGAGTGTCGGGCATCAAGGTCGATCGCATAAAAATTGCAACTTATTCAATTATGGGTTTAATGGCGGCAGTGGCGGGCATCGTGCTCACAGGACGCATGAACTCTGCCAACGCACTGATGGCTACGGGAATTGAGTTAAAATGCATCGCCGCAGTCGTCATCGGCGGTACGAATCTATTCGGTGGCGAGGGCACCATAATAGGGACGTTGATCGGTGCAATCATTATGGGAGCACTTGGCAATGGTTTGAATTTGCTAAATGTGTCGGCATTTTGGCAGCGTGTCATTATGGGTATAGTCATCATTGTCGTTGTTGTTTTCGATCAATGGCGCAGACGACGGTTTGGAGCCTGAAGAATGCTGATAGATCTGGAGTACTGATTATATGAAAACAGAACGAATCAAGCATTAGAATTAAAATGATTGGCAATTCATTTTTCTGAAGAATTTTTCTTGTGTAGCTCTCAAGTAATACAGCCCTATTATGAAACCCGGTCAGCCCTCCTTCTGCTAAGCATTTAAAAATACTATACAAATTTTTTTCTCATTTTTTTAGCTGAAATTGTTGACCATTATAGAAAGGAGCTAATTTTTAGGTCATGGCAAAAGGAAAGATCGGAGTTTGTGTTATTGGTGCAGGTCGGGCGGGTGCAATTCATTTGAAGAATTTTGCGTATGGGATACCTGAGGCCCGACTTGTTGCCGTCGTAGATCCTTTAGAGAAAGCTGCGGTCAAAGCACAGAAAGAGTTTGAAATTCCGAACTATTATCTAAATTACATGGAAGCTTTACAAAATAATGCGGTTGATGCTGTGATCGTTGTAGCTCCAACAGTCTATCACAGAGATATCACTGTTGCAGCCGCAAATGCCGGAAAACATGTCCTCTGTGAAAAACCGATGGCCATGAATGCTTCCGAATGTGATGAAATGATAAAAGTAACCAAAGAAAACAATGTCAAGCTGCAAATCGGCTTTATGCGAAGATATGATGCCAATTTTGTGACCGCTAAAAAAAGAATAAGCGATGGTATTATTGGCGATGTGGTTCTTGTAAAATCTCTTACCCATGGACCCAGCATTCCACAAAAATGGCAGTACGACATTGACAAAAGCAACGGTCCACTAGCCGAAGTAAATAGCCACGATATAGATACTTTAAGATGGTTTACAGAAAGTGAGTTCAAAGAAATTTATGCTATTGCTGGCAATTATAGGTGCTCCGATGTAAGAGACGAATTTCCGGATTTTTATGATAATGTTATTCTGAGTGCCAGATTTATCAATGGCATGCAGGGATTTATCGATGGTGCCGTTTCGGTGGGCTATGGCTATGATGCCAGAGTCGAAATACTGGGAACTAAAGGTGTGATGTTTGTCGGACAGCTCAATGAAAATTCAGTTATTATGTGTAGTCAAGCCAGCGCAATCATGAAGCCCATTGTCAGAAGCTGGAAAAACTTATTTATCGAAGCCTATCGCGCTGAAGACATTGATTTTATTGGATGCATATCAGAGGACCGCGAACCACGAGTTACAGGCCTTGATGGTCTGATGGCTGTGAAGGTAGTCAATGCAGGCAATTTATCAATCAACGAGAAGCGGCCAGTTCTTGTTAATTAAATTAAATTTAAAAAGTTGAAAAGAAGAACTATGGTGAAGAAAGAAATCAATAATATTTTAGAAACTGCTGAAGTTTATTACTGCATTCGAGGTCACGGTTTTAGGATGATGGAAAACCCCCTAGGGACAATGGGCTTGCAAAGCGTTGACACCAGGAAAAGCCGTTTATGTACCCAAACGCTTTGCCCATCGAAATATTAATGTTGGCAATGCTCCTTTTATTAGTTTCTTTTGCTTTCGGGCAGATGCTGGACACGATTGCAAAACGATTGAATCAAAGGGATTTCGTAAACTAGTTGTAGAACGGAACGGGAAACCTGAAATCGTTGACAAACCGAAATGGAAGTAATACGGGCTAACGAAAATGCTTTTGATTAATCTGACAGGAGAAGGATTATGAAGACTTATTTAGGTGTTGATGTGGGAACCACGGGTGTAAAGGCATCTATTTTTGATATTGACGGAAATCTAAAATCCCAATCACATGTAGAATCCAAGCTTTATTATCCCGCATCAGGCTTGGTAGAGCAAAAGCCTGAGGAGATGGTTTCAGAGACGATGAAAGCCATTAAAGAAGCGGTCACCTCATTTGGGGATGGAAATATTGCGGCGATGTCCATCGATGGACAAATGGCAGGATTGATGGCGATTGATGATAACTGGTCGGCAACAACCCACTACGACAGCTGGCTTGATACACGCTGTAAAAATCAAGTCAAAGAAATGAACCAATATAAAAAAAATGTTATCAGCCAGTCAGGGTCAGCGCCCGGTTTCTTTTTTGGCCCCAAGTTACTGTGGTGGAAAGAAGAAAAACCTGAGATCTATAAGAAGACTTCAAAATTTATAGAACCGTCAGCCTATATCGCCGGAAAATTTGCAGGACTAGATTCAGAATCAGCTTTTATTGATTACACTTTCATACATTTTACGAACCTATCGGATAACCAAAATAAAAAGTGGTCGGAAGATATTTGTACACGCTTTGACGTTGATATTGAAAAATTGCCTAGGATTATCTCCCCTCTAGAAATCATTGGCACATTAAAAGAGGAGTATGCCAAAAAGATGAATTTAAAGGCTGGTCTACCGATAGCCGCCGGATGCGGAGATACGGCAGCAGGTCTGTTGGGTGCTGGTTTGGTCGTACCCGGTGAGTCAGTTGATACAGCGGGGACAGCCTCTGTTTTAACATTCTGCAGTAGTGAATTCCGACCTGATGCCGAAAAGGAAACGTTGTTATCCTGTCGATGTGTGGTTGATGGTTTGTGGTATTCATTGGCCTATGTTAATGGCGGAGGATTGTGCATTGATTGGTTTGCAGAAGAATTTGGATATTCAAATATGGAAAAAAAGGAGATCCTTGATGAACTTAATGAAAAAGCTTCAAAGATATTAGTAGGATCAGAAGGCCTTATTTTCTGCCCCCACTTTGCAGGCAGAAATTTTCCCTATGAACCGAACCTCAGAGGAAGCTGGGCAGGATTAAACTGGAAGCATAAAAAGGCGCATCTTTACCGTTCACTTTTAGAGGGTATCGCTTTTGAATACCGACACTATATAAACAATTTTCAAAGATTATACCCTGAGGTAGAGCTAAAGAAAATTAAGATTATCGGGGGCGGGGCCAAATCATCACTATTTTGCCAAATTAAGGCTAACTGCACCCGCGTGCCGTATGACATTTTACTTGAAAGAGAATTCGGTACTCTGGGTTCTGCATTAATCGCTGCTGCGGCTATCGGTGATATTGACGATCTCGAAAACAAGGTTCAGAAGATCAACAAAGAGTTTGATACAGTAAAGCCTATAGCGGAGCAAGTTCAATTATATGATCGTTTTTTCCAAGAATATGATGAGACCATAAATGGACTGCTGACGATATTTAATAAACGAAAAGAAAACATATAGTCATCGTGCTATTATGAAAGCCATTGTATACAAAGGAAATAAAACAATTGAGCTCGAAGAGCTAAAAAGGCCTGAAATCAAAAATGGCCAGACCCTTCTTAAAGTTAAAGCTTCAGCTATTTGTGGGACAGATTTACGTATAATTAACCATGGCCATCACCTTATTCCTGAAGGAACCTCGCGAATATTGGGACACGAAATTGCAGGCATTATCGAAGAAGTAGCACCTGATGTGACAACACTA
>Ga0126332_10000413_pt1 | contig 15642 bp, 17 predicted proteins | sample InaspJWI42metaG_FD_94482 | JGI IMG/M metagenome (GOLD analysis project Ga0126332, IMG submission 94482) | Marine gutless worms symbiont microbial communities from Oahu, Hawaii - Inanidrilus sp. 2 OAHU.JWI-42 metaG | ecosystem: Host-associated > Annelida > Digestive system > Unclassified...
CTTGCCCAGACTGAATCGCCTTCAGGGCTTTATTAAAATCGAATTTGTCTGTCATTATCAATTCTCCTAACAGCATTATGCTGCACATTAAAGAATTGACACAAAATTTCTAACACTCCCAAATCGATCGCGAGTAAGCCCAAATCTCGCAAAGCTGACATTTCCGAATCTAGCGACTCCGAAAAACCCGCCCCTCGGGTTGATAATCCTTATTCCACACCAGCTGCAGCGGATTTGTTAGCTAGCGTTCACTACCGACAGTGTGGCGCAAAAATCAGCCCTAACGATGCCCTGTGCAGTAGCTGCGGGGCTCGACAACCGATTGGAAAACCGCGTAGCAAAGTAACCGCGGGTCTGCTGGCTATCTTTCTCGGTTGGCTCGGTGCACACCGCTTCTACCTGGGGCAGTGGTGGGGGATTATCTACTTCTTCTTTGGACTCCTGGCCTGGCCGATAGCAATTGTCGAAGGAATTGTTTTTTTTGTGACGCCCAAAAGCAGCTGGGATGAGAAATATGACAATGTTAAGGGCCTCGGTACCGCTTTAGTCCTTATCTTCGGTTTCATACTATTCATCGCGGTTACCGGCATCCTGGCGGCGATTGCCATTCCCGCTTATATGGATTACACCATTCGAGCCAAGATTGACGCAGCCTTGCCGGCGGTGGAAAGAACCAAGGCTCATCTTGAGCGTTATATATTAGAGCAAAACGTTTTGCCCAATAGCAATCTGGAAGCCGGGCTGCCCGAAAAGATAACAGGTAAAAATCTGCATTCAATTAAGATTCTGCAGGGTGGAATTATGCAGGTTAGTTTTAAGTCCGATAATTCGAAGCTGGATGAAAAATCCATTCTGTGGGTTCCCGAAGTAAAGAATGGCCTGGTGAGATGGGATTGTAGTGGCGGAAGTCTATCCCGGCAGCATCGACCGAGTCAGTGTAGAGAGGGCAAGTTTGAAGCCACTCAGGCCCCGGCTAATATTCGGCGGATCGTCGCCGACAACGGCCTGGTTGAATTGACCGTTCCGCAATCCTGGAAGCGCCAGGAACTCACCGAAGATGGAATTGTTCAGCTTGGAAATATCTATGCCGAAGCCTATCTCGTGGTGAATGCCGAGAGCAGGCTCGAACTGACCGGTTATGAGCTGAAAAGTTATGCGGGTGCCGTACTTGAGTCCATATCAACCAACCTTGGCAGTGCGAAAATTCGGTATCTAAGTAATTCACTCGTGAATGGTATGCCAGCTACGCAGTACCGTGCCGATGGCACTGCGGATAATGTCGACCTGGTATATCTGGTGACAATTTTGGAAGGTAAAGAGTATTTTTACCAGGTGATAACCTGGAGTTTGGCTTCGCGCTTTTCTGGCAACGAAGACGATTTTAACTATGCCATCAATAGTTTTCGGGAACGGCGAACCAATAACTAATTATTGAATCCGGGGATCGCATGCTTATCTACCGAAAGCCGGTTTGCGGCCAGACCGAATGCTCATGTTTTGCCGGTAATCGTTGTGAGCCTGCACACCCGTCGGCGAGTCGACCCGAGGCCTTACCGCATTTGATCTGCCTAGCGAGATGGATTTAGCGACACCATACGAAAACGGTCTGTTTATGATCGGAACAAACGCTTGAGGCGTTCGACCCTTTTGCGGTTAAGGCCGCGGTCGCTATACCCCACCCTGGATGACGAACGCAGGTGAACCAATTTCTCGCCGGCGTCGATGCGGATTTCCAAATCGTCGACGAATCCAAACACCGGGGTGGTGAAGATAGCCGCGAAATAACTGCCGTCTTCCGCCTGAATGCGGCCATCCATCTCTCGAATGGTTTGTTTTAACGCGTCCAGCGTTTGCGTCAGGTCGCTCCCCGTGTAAACCATCGGTTCGATCCAGTGAGAGACATCTTCTTCATATTCGCTGCAAACACAATTAGGCGTATCGGGGCAAGGCGTCAGCCGACCCTGCTCCAGGCCGGCTACCGCGCCGGATCTGGAAACGACTCCGAGAACGACGAAGGCTATAAACGCGAGCAGCACCAGTGTAATAACCGCGATAACCAGAGTTTTCAGTTTTCTATTCATTCAGTTCGTTGTTGCAGAACGCCTCTAAAATCTACCCCTCGAGGGGTTTCATAGATCAATGAAACCGAAGTACTGGTTGAAAAGTATGCCGATGCCAAGCGCCATCAAACCGACGCTCCAGACCTTGAGCCACATCACGCCGCCCCTGATCCCCATCCACAACAGCACCAACCCGACCGGGATCGACATCCAGTACGCCATCTCCAGCATCATGTGGGTGTTTTCAGTATACGGGTTGTCGGGATCGACTTCCTGACCTTCTCGATAACGCATTATCTTCATTTTCGCTCGATAGCAAAACGAAAGTGTCTTTTATCGCGCTTACGAAATCAATCGAATTAAGTTAACCGGCGGTCATCCCGGCCGGGAGGGAGCGATATAGCCTCTTGATTAAACCACGTTTTTGGAGTTCCATAGGAACCTATGTCTGAACACGCCGGCGAAACCCGTTCCCAATTTCCGATAGTCGATTTGGCGGCCGTCCGGGGCAGCGCGCAGCAACGGCGAACACTGGCGCAAGGCTTGCGCGACATTTGCCACCAGATCGGTTTCTTCGTGGTCGAAAATCATGGCGTGGCACGCGGTATCGTCGACCAGGCCTTCAGCTATAGCGAACGATTTTTCGCCCTTCCCCTGGAACATAAAATGCTGATCGACAAGCGCAAGTCACCCTATTTTCGCGGTTGGGAGGCCGAAGGCACCGAATACACCAATAATCGCGCCGATATCCGCGAACAAATCGATTTGTGGACCGACCACCAACCGGTCGATGTAGCGGGACAGCCGCACTATTTCAAGTTACTGGGTCCTAATCAATGGCTGCCCGATAACATCCTGCCCGGCTTCAGGACCAGCGTTGAACAATACATCGACGCGATAAAAATCCTGGGCGACGAACTAATGAGCCTACTGGCGCTCGGCCTCGACCTGCCGGCGGATTATTTCGACCAGCACTTCGGCCGCGAGCGCATGAGCCTGACCAAACTGATCCGCTACCCGCCGACCCCCGCCGGCGAATTCGGCGTCAACGCCCACCAGGACACCGGTTTCCTGACCATACTGAACCCGGGCGAAACCCCGGGTCTCGAAATCAAGATGGCCGACGGCAGCTGGCTGCCGGTGCCGATCATCGAAAATTCGTTCATCATCAACCTCGGTGAAATGCTGCAGGCGATGACCGGCAACTACTATGTCGCCACCCCCCACCGCGTGGCCGCATCGAGGCAAAGATTTTCGATTGGTTATTTTCACGGTCCCGCCCTCGACACCTCGATCCACCGCATCCCGCTGGCCGAGGAATACGTTGCCGCGGTCGCGGCCAGCCCGCGGCATCTGAATGCCGGATTCATGGCTCCGATAAAGGAAACCCGGGCCGGCGTGCAAGACATGCAGGGCGAACTGCAGGCGTCGACCTTCGGCGATCAGTTATGGAATTACTTCTGCCGCTCCTACCCCGACAACGCAAAACGTTTCTACCCCGACCAGGTTCACTGATAAAAAAACAACGGGTACCGATCCAATCGAGAGCAGGTAAATTCACACGCGGCACGAAACCATCAAACCGACAACGGCGGTCGGGAGTTAACCGGTTAAAAGCGGAGAGTATTCGCATCATTGGGATTGAATCTCACACCTGACAGCTGTGATCTAGAGAGCATGACCCCGGTATCAACCCCCACGCTCGATATGCCGCTTGAAGGTATGCTCTAACAAAGCTTCGCTCTTGACTCCGTTCAGTACCCGGCGCAGCTCACCCTTGCCGTCGAATAACAGCAGGGTCACGTTGGGCACATCGTGTTGTCGCTGCAGGCGCCGACCCGCGGGCGTTGTGATATCGGCAACCCGGAACAGTATGCCGCCATCCATACCGTCGACCGCAGCGCTGGCGTTGCGCCGCAGTTCCAGGCATAGCTGACACTTGGGATCGTGAATCTGCACTACCGTCGGCATGCCTTTGCCGATGACCGACAAATCGTGCGTGATATCGTAATTGTGTTTGAAGACGGCGAGCGCGGTGCCGATCATGGGGACCACAATCAGTACCGCAACCGCTACTTTGATCAGTTCGCGCTTTTGCCGTTTCCGGCGCGCACCCGCTGCCTTACTGGCCGTGCGCGGTTTTTGTTGCCGTTGTGTTTTTCGTTTTTTCATTTTGTCTCCACGAAGGCTTGCCTAACGCGACCGTTAACACCGGCGGCCGCGGCGATGGGCCAGGTTTAACTTTGCAAACCGTTAGGTTGTGAAAATTTTACAAGCTTGCGGCCGCCGCCTATTTCCGCAGTCACCACATCGGCTGGATATAAATGATTAGCGATCCGGCGTAAGCGCTCGGCGGGCAAGTCGCCAACCAGCGAATAATGCAAGCCCTGGTGCTGCCAGCCGATATAACCATAGCCGTTGACCAGCAGTTCCCGCTCGCTTTGCAGCGGCTCATCCTGCGGCATCGATTGCATGATGTACAAGGACACCCAGGCGTCGTCCACCCGATACATGAAGGAAACGATGCGCTGTTCCAACATATTGCATAAACGTCCGCCGGCCAGCCGGTATTCGGCGGCGGTGGCCGGTAACGGCACCCGAAACTCGACCTTGTTGCTAAACCAGTCGCGCAGGTTGTCGGGTCGCGCTTCGCTGTAATCGAGCTCGCGGCGGCTGATGACGAAAGTGTGAAACTCGTTGACCAACACGGCGGCCGTCGACTCCGACTGCGGCGATCGATGCGGACTCATATCCAATAAAGCGATGAAAGCGAGACTGAACATCAGGGTGGCCGCCGCCACCGCGGGAAACAACACTCGCGTTTTGCGCGGCCCACTCGCCCCTTGCTGCAGTGCGGCACTTTGTTTGATCCGCCGCCACAGGCCTGCCGTCGGTACCCAGCTCGAGGCTTCTTGGCGCAGTTGCCGATCGATGGCATCGGCGCGTTGCCGCACCGCACGGCAAGCGGCACACTGTTCCAGGTGAGCATCGATTTCACCATGCCGTTTCTTACCCAACATTCCGTCCCGATAGGCATCGAGATCGATAATACAGGTCTCGCAGTCGATCATTTCTCTTCACTCCCACTCACGGCGCTCGCCGTGGGCTCTGCTCGCGGATCGTATCCATCCAACTGCTGGCGTAACCTTGCCCGCCCGCGTGACAGGCGCGACATCACCATGCCGATCGGGTAGTCGGTGATATCAGCGATTTCCTGATAGGAGAAACCGCTAATCAGATACAACACAGATACCACGCGCACCTCGGGGGGCAGCATAGAAATCGCATTTTGAATCGCACTTGAGGAATTTCGATTTTCAATGCTCTGTAATGGGGACAGTTCTGTGTCGGCTACCAGCTCGACGACGTTTGCATGGTCGTCCGAGGTGGCGTGGTATTTGGATGATTTAACCGGGGAACGCTGCTGCCGGCGGTACTGATCCCGGTATACATTGACGAGTATTTGCTTAAGCCAGGCGCGCAAGCCGGCCGCGCTGGTGAAACTGGCGGAATCGTAGCAAACGAGCGCCTTGACGCAGGCATCGTGCACCAGATCTTCGGCATCCGACGCCTGATACACCAGGCCGCGAGCGACCTGCATCAGCGAGGGTAACTGAGCTTCCACTTGGCGCTCGAATTCGACGCGCTTAAAGCGTTCGGCTATTTTTCCGGAAAGATCAAGAAGTCGCATTTACTTATATTGGGACGGAAACCGCCCTGCACTGGTATCAGTACTTAGAACGCCTGTGCCGTCATTTTATTCCCGGAATAGCGAAAATAATTAAAAATGCAGGCGTCGAACGCTCGTTTTCCGCTATCTGAAGCCTGGAAAGGACAGCGGCGGAGATTTTATCGTCCAGATCTACTGCTTCGATATCGTGGAACGACACGATGAATTCCGCTCCCATGATAGTAAAGCGGCGGTCGGAACGGCATCAAAATTTCAGGGTCAAGCCACTTTGTTATTGTTACGCCAGGTGCTCGGACTTTGCCCCAGGCGGCGACTGAACTCTCGATTGAAATTCGACTTGGTCACAAACCCGGACTGCAACATCACCCGAGTGACCGGCAGATCGGTGTTTTGCAGTAGCCGGCAGGCTTCGTCTATTCGAAGACTGTTGATAAATTGCGAAACGCTAAGCGCGCGATGCCGGTTGACCGCAGCGGAAACCTGCCTGGCCGGCACGCCGAGCTTGCGCGCGATTCGATTCAGGTTTAGGTCCGGGTCGAGGTGGAGCCGAGTCGACTCCACCAGTTTATCGAGTCGTGTCAGCAACGCAATTTCCGCTGCGCTATCGGCCTGCTGCGCGCGGGTGGCGGGCACGGCTTGCCGACCATTTGCTCCGAATTTATGCCATAGAACGAAGAGCATGAACAACAGGGCTGCGACTATTGATGTCCCGCCCACAATTTTGGGAACGTTTGCGCCCTGGCTGCGCCAACCGTCAACCGCGATGACAATATCGGTAGCGGCGGAAATGAAAAGCAACACCACTACGCACCACAGCGCGCGACGCACGTATTCGCGTTGATTGAAATCGACCCACGGAAAGGTATCGCGTTCGCGTAAGCCCAGCAAGGTCAAGGCCAGGCCGTAAAACAAGGAAAACAGGCCCTGCGCGAAATCGATATAGGTGGGAGCGAAACGAGACAACAGCAAGGCGACGGCCAATGGCAAGAGGTGGAGCAATGCGAGCCATGGCCGTTTGCCGCCAAACCAGACCGGATTCTGAAAGCTTAGAAACGCCAGTGGCCCGAGCAGTGAAGCCGTTAACGGAAAAACCATCCCCAGCCTTTCGACCCCGTAGCCAAAACGCATTCCGACAATAGTCAACTGCACGATCAGTAAAATTAAAAAGGCACAGGCATAGCGGTTACGCGGCGGTGGCCGCGTCAATTCAATCAACAGGAAATATCCCAGCAGCAGGGCCAGTACAACGGGCAGTGGAATCATCGGCATTACAGGCGGTCTCACCTCATAATTTGGATCTATCTAAGTACTGGATCGCGATTCAGGTCGCCGACATCGTATACAGACGCCACACTCGATCCCCGGCAAATGCGCGCTTCGTGGCGGGACTTCCCCCGTAGCGGTGTGACGCGCACAGCCCATATGAATTCGTGTGAGGATATTTTATGAAAACCCGTCCGGCAAAACCCTTGGGTGGCATTTTAATGGCGATTATATCAGTCTCGGTTACTGCTGTCGGAGTCCGTGACGTAGTTGCCGCCGATTTAATCATTCAAAACGCCACCTTGATATCGCCCGAACGCTCCGCGCCGCTGCGGCATGCGACGGTAAGCATTCGTGACGGCAAAATCGAAAAGGTCTCCGCTCGCCCGATCATCACGAACCGCGACACCCCCGTTGTGGACGGCAGTGGTTTGTTTCTGGTGCCCGGCTTAATGGATAGCCACCTGCATACCGCCGTCATTCCCGGTCTCGGATTCCAGGGCGGGCGGCGTTCCAAAAGATTCGCTAAAATGACGGCGCTCTACGAGCAACAGTTCGGACGCAGCCTGCTTTACTTCGGTGTCACGCAATTTCTGGATCCGGCCGCGCATCCGGCGACAGTGAAACGCGTCCGGCGGCGGGAACCGAGCCCGGATATGCATTTTTGCGGCGCCGCTGCGCTGGCCCGCGGTTATCCAGCCCGATTTATGGACGTGGACGCACTCGCATATTCCTTACCCTACCGTGTTTACGAAAGTGAGCCCGAGCGCGAAGATATCGACCGCGCGCAGCATACGCCCGAAGCAGTGGTAGAGCGTATGCGCGCCGGCGGCGCCATCTGTCTGAAGCTGTTTTTTTGAGAAGGGCTGGGGTCCGCGCAGCAACTGGCCGATGCTCAGCGCTGACAGCCTCGAACGGCTTATCCGCGCGGCTCATGCCGCAAATCTCAAGGTGATTGGGCATGCCAATGCGCTCGACATGCAGCAGCTTGCCGTAAAGGCCGGGGTCGACGTGCTCGGTCATGGCTTGTGGAACTGGAATCAATACCGGAAGCATCCGGGCCTGCCCGAAGAAATTCGGCGGCATTTCGACGGGATTCGCGAGGCCGGCATAGCTTACCAGCCGACGCTTAGGGTGATGGACAGCATGCGCGATTTATTTATCCCCGAAACGCTGGACGACCCCGCATTGAAAAAGGTGGTGCCGCAGGCACTACTCGACTGGTACCGCTCGGCGCCGGCGCAGGCATTCAAAAGAGACTTGGCGCGCGACGAATTCGACGGGCTATCAGACCGCCGCATTCCAAGCTTGCTTGGCGAGACTATCAGTCGCGGCGAACGCAGCCTGCGCTACCTCGCGCAAACCGGTCACGACCTGTTGCTGGCCAGCGATCACCCGGCGACACCCGGCCACGCCAATCATCCCGGTTTAAGCACTTACCAGGAACTCGTGCACATGGCCGCGCTCGGCGTACCCTTAAAGAACATATTCGAAGCCGCCACAATCAATAACCCGGAAAGGTTCGGGCTCGCAGGCCGTTACGGCAGTGTCGAATCCGGAAAAACCGCCAATCTGCTGTTGCTGGAGGCAAACCCGTTGGCAACCGTCGAAGCCTATGACCGGATTCGTTGGGTAATATTGGGCGGTCGAGCCCTGGCACGCGAATCGCTGGCCGCCGATAATCTCAAGCCGTAAAGTAAAGTCGGCCCTTGTCTTATCCGTGGGGATGAGTCTACTTCTCCCATTTTAAGAAGGGCGCAGATCGGCTACCGGAATGCCGTTCGACCCCTTGTGGTTGCGCAACATATCGAATCTACGCGGGATTATTTCGACCGGTTCGGTATTTTTACAAATGGTAATAATCCACTAACCCACGGTTAATAATTTCACATTCCTAACCCATTTTCCGCAAAAGCGATCTACTATTATTAAGTGTGATGAAAATCATCGGAGCTTGTCATGGTCAAAATGACGACAATGCGAATCTGGATTAGCGTTTCCATCGCCTGGCCTCTGTTCTGGATATTGGTGTTTGACAGGTGGTTCCTGCTAAGTCCGATCGGCTTACTCATCGCTTTCGGGTTGCCGCTTGCGGGCTGGTTTATCTGGTTTAAGTTTTACCGGGGCGACGAGGAGAAAATGCTGCACGACGCGCGTATAGTGGCGGACAAGAATGCGGAAGTTTTGCAGAAACTGAAAAAGCGCATTGTCAAGCAACGCTGAGGCGCGCGGTATAAGCGAGCCTATTCCTGATCGCTGTGCGCGATTTTCAACTGCTCGAGCATCAGTTGCGTTTTGCGCCCGGGTGGCGGGCTTTTACGCGTGATCGCAGCAAAGTGGCTGACATATTTGGTGCTCTTCGGGGCGACCGGGGCCACCTTGCCTCGGATTAGAAAACCTTCGGCCACATGATCCGCGAGAAAGCCCAGGTAAACGCCGGACTGGATCAGTAACGACAAGGCCTCCTCGTCCTGGACACGTGCCGCACGCCCGAGACCCAAGCGCTTGCCGGCCGCCATATTCGGCGAATTAAACCCGAAGCCGGCATATTTGTACTTTCTGATTTTGGAAATCCCGAGTTTGCGTTGGCTAGCGACGTCAAACAGTGGATGGCCGCGCCCGCAGTAGAGCGTCATGTTTTCATCGTAGAGCGATAAATAATCTAGCGATTCCGACTGCCGATGCAGCGGCACGATTCCGATATCGATGCTGCCTTCGATGACGCGGGCCTCGATAATGTTGGGTGGTTCGATCGAAATCGAAATATCGACCTCCGGCGCCAGGGCGTCAAACTGCCTCAAGGCGCTATCGATATGCGCGCGCGGGTTGGTGGTCGACTGGTCGAACAAACCCAGACTGAGCGTGCCTCGTAAGCGGTTGTGGATTTCATCCACCTCGCTGCTGAAGGTATCGAGCGCACTGGTCAATCTTTTGGCCGCCTCCAGAACGCGTTCGCCGGCATCGGTCAGGCGGAAACCGCTGGGCCCGCGGTGACATAGCTTTAGCGCCACCCGGGTTTCGAGATCGGATAAATATTTTGAAATAGTCGAGCGTCCGATATTCAGTTCGAACTCGGAAGCCGCCAGGCCCCGACACTCGCACACGGTCATGAACACTTGCAGCAGGCGAATGTCGGCGTTCCCGATTTGCCGTATGATTGCGCGTTTTGCCATCTATAAAACTCCGACAATCTAATGGTTGCATAATTATGCAATTTATGTAGAAATAATAAAGATTATTGAAACCTCAAATAATCTTTATACTGTGCCGCTAAACACGTCAGCGGCTGCAGCTTAACGCGCTATCGATCAGAAAGGCGTGAACCAGATCAAAGGCCGGCATTCATCACCGGCGACACATAAAAAGTATTTAGGAGGGAGGAAATCTTGTGAAAACCAAAATATACCCAGTACTCAGAACTGTATTCGTCACCACACTGCTCGGAATAGCGGCTTCATCGAACAGCGCGCTGGCGCAGCAGAGTGGAAGAAATGCCGATCTGACGTTCACATCTTTCACCGGACCTTATATGCGCAGCCAAATGCTCGGCTTCGTCCGTCCTTACGAACAACAGAGCGGCACCAGAGTCTTCGTCGAACATTACGCCGGCGGTATCAATGAAATTCGAGATCAGGTGGAGTCGGCAAATGTGGTCTGGGACGTTGTCGACATGATCGAGTCCGACATGCTGCGCGCCTGCGACGAGGGCCTGCTCGAAGACCTCCAGGGGATAGCGCTACCGCCCGGCAAAGACGGCACCCCGGCAAGCCAGGATTTCGTCTCCGGCTCGCGCCACAAGTGCGGTATTGGCATGATCGTGTGGGCGACGGCGTTTGCCTACGACAACGATGCATTCCTGGGCAAGTCTCCGAGTAAAATTGCCGACTTTTTCGACACCGACCGCTTTCCCGGCGCTCGTGGAATTCGAAAAGATCCCACCGTGGTGATGGAATGGGCGCTGATTGCCGACGGGGTCGCTCCGGCGGATGTCTACAAGACGCTGGAAACCGAGGAAGGCGTGGAACGGGCATTTGCCGTCATGGACAAGATCAAGCCTAACCTTCAGTTATGGAGCAACGGCCGTGAACCGGTGCGGCTGCTGCGCAATAACGATGTTGTCATGACCTCGGTCTGGGCAACCACCGGCGCAGTCGCGGCCGAGGAGAAAGGGGCCAACTTCAGCGTCGGCTGGGACGGCCGCGTCATCGAAGTCGAACTGTTTGGCATCCCCAAGGGTAGCCGTAACCTGGAGGCCGCCAAAGAGTTCATCAAATTCAGCAGTAGCACGGAATCGTTGGCCCGCATGGTGAGCGTCCATCCCAATGGGCCCGCAAGGAAATCGTCGCTCGCGCTGCTTTCCGACGAGGTGCTGGCCCAATTGCCGAACAATCCTGCCACAGGCGACCTGACGACAATCAAAACGGATGCTGTCTGGTGGTCACAACACCACGCGGCACTGGAAGAGAAATTCAACGCCTGGCTGGTCAAATCCGCCCGCCAAGGCGCGGCTGGCACAGTTCGCTGAATTTAAATAACAATGTGGAGGAGATAAATAATGAGTGAACAAGATTTAGACAAATTTGGCGATCACGTCGCTAAAACGGGAGTCTTCGCCGGGTCTAATCCGGGCATGGCAATAGCATCGATGGTCATGATCATCGCGTTTGTCGTTTTTACCATCTGGGATGTCGAAGCTTCCAACGAGATTTTTGCCGCGGGCAAGAAAATCGCAATCGAGGCAATGGGGTGGTTATACGTCCTGGTGGTCAACGTCACGCTGTTTTTTACATTCTGGCTGCTATTTTGCAGATTCGGTGATGTGAAGCTGGGCCATGACGACGAAGATCCGGATTTCTCGACTTTTTCCTGGATCTGCATGCTATTCAGCGCCGGGCTTGGTTCAGGGCTGATCTACTGGGGCATTGCAGAGCCCATGTACCACATCCAGGGCAATCCTTTCATGGAAATGGACGGGACCGAACCCTTAACCGTTGCCGCCGGTGCCTCGGCCAACCTGGTCACGAATTTCCATTGGGGTTTGCACGGCTGGGGCGTGTTCGTGGTCGTCGGCCTCGCGCTGGCTTATTTCTCCTATCGCAAGGACTTACCGCTTTCGATGCGCACCACCCTGTACCCGATCCTGGGCGACAAGATTTACGGTTTCTGGGGGCATCTGGTCGATCTGCTCTGTGTTTTCGGCACTATTTTCGGCCTGGCCACTTCGCTGGGTTTGGGCGTCAAGCCGATTTCGGCGGGTCTGGCCAATCTCGGGATTATGCAGGACACGCAGACCAATCAGTTGATACTGGTTGGCATCATCACCCTGCTCGGCACGACTTCGGCGGCAACGGGCGTCGGCAAGGGCGTGCGGATTCTCAGCGAATGCAATATCTGGGCAAGTATCACCTTGCTGTTGTTGTTTTTCATCCTCGGTCCCACCACCTTCATGCTGGCCATGGTGCTCACCGGTTTCGGCGACTACATCTGGAACGTCATTCCGATGGGTTTCTGGATGAACGGGGATCCGGAAAATCAGTGGCAAAGTTGGTGGACGATCTTCTACTGGGGTTGGTGGATTTCCTGGTGTCCCTTCGTCGGGCTCTTCATCGCGCGTGTCTCCAAAGGACGCACCATCCGTGAATTCAGCATCGCAGTGTTGTTGATTCCGACCTCCGTGGTCGTGCTGTGGATGTCGGCCTTCGGCGGTGCGGCAACCTTCACCGAACTTTATGGCGTCGGCGGCGTGGTTGAAGCGGTGAACAATAACTATGCGGATGGCGTTTTCACGACGCTTGCCGGATTTGGATTCGACTCGTTGCTATACCCGATCACCGTGCTCACAACCTTACTGTTGATTTCATGGTTCGTAACCTCTTCGGATTCGGGCACCCTGGTTATGGCAACGATGATGTCGATGGGCGCCGAGCACCCGCCGGTTAAGTTCCGTATCTTCTGGGGTATAACTTCGGGCGTCGTGGCCGGTGTGTTAATGCTTGCCGGCGGCCTCGGGCCGCTGCAGACCGCGTCAATCGTGGCCGGGCTTCCGATTGCAGTAATGCTCATTATGATGTGTTACGGCATCGCCAAGTCTTTGCACGAAGACTTTCCGCATCCCGATGTCGAAGACAAGCGTGAATTGGAGTTCCTCAAACGCTAAAGATTTTCTCCGAGCGTAAGACCTTCTGCGTCCATGGACCATGTAATTCGGTTCATGGACGCAGGTTTTTAATAAGGGGAAGGCAAGCATGTTCAGTTTATCGGGGGCTTGAATTGACAGGACTCCCAGGGCGTGCACCTCGCTCGACCCGCTTCCATCCTTTTTTACCCGCCCGCGCCGTGATTACCCAGCATTCCAAATCATCAATGCCATTGAAAACTCCCGAATCAATTGGTTCGGGCCACATTTAGCGACCTAAACCAGCCGCTATATGTTAGTCCCTGTTACTGCGCCGGCCGCAATCTGGAATGAGCCGGGATTAATTAGTAGATTCTTTTGCTTTCTCGATTATGCAACCGTATCCATACAATGACTTTTTTTGGCATGGCAGGGTATGCAGCAAGGTTGCAACGAACTCTACCGCGAGTTCCTCTACTTCGGATTCGACGCGAAAATGCAATTGGCTGGCGGCGGGCAGTTCCTTTTCTATCCATATGCGGGCGCCCCCAAGACTGAGATTTTCCACCCGGCCACGCAGGGCCTCTTTGGAATTCTCTGTCTGATAGGTCATTTCGCCGTTGATTTCTATGCGCGGATTGGCGCGCCTTTCTTCAATAAAACCGGTCATTAGCTAATCCTTATCACATGGGTTTACAGTCTATTCACAACAGTTTTCGAACGCGCCGGATAATCCCCTTCCGGGGTCCGGCGCAGTTTCAGAAAATTGCATAAACGGCCTGCCGGTCCCGGTCTGGCGAACGCCTGTTCGGCCGAGCCGTTGTGAAACTGTGCCTGCACCAGATCCTGCCGGATACGCTCGCGTCTGCGGGCTTTTTTTTCAAGCTCGGACGGAGGCGTTAATACTTTGCAGATTGCAGCGATAAGGCGGGCGGCGAAACTTTTGTTTGCGGCTGGAGCGGACTGCGCATTGCTGCGTGAATCAATTGCCATTGCTCAAACCTCCTTGTCGGATTCCAGTGTAGTCTCTGCGTGTATCGTCCGATACGGGGAAAAACTTAACAGCATTTTCCGGAATGAGACAATAATCACGAAGACAGCGGCTTTGCGCCAGGGATTAAGATCGGCGCGGCAAGGGAACCAAAATTCCAAGTCATCGATTCAAACCACTTGATAAATACACCGACCTGATAATTTTCTTGCCGCCATATTACGCCAATATAAACCACTTGGAAATGGCTATACTCTATATTGCCGAAACCGGGTATTACTTGCGACAACTGATACTTATGACAATCAATAGTGTAACGCGTGGCAACATTCACAAATCCAATAAAGCGTCGAAATTTTGACGCACGACAAACGTAAATATTGAAATCAAGCGGTGAAAACGAATAGACGCAGCAACTTCAATTTCGACCGAATCGATAAAGCATTTACTCATTTGAGAAAACTACCGTTCCACCAATTATTCAAGTCGCTGTTGCCGGCAAATTAATTTCTGTCGACCCGGTTTCTACAGAGCGGAAAGATTCGCCCCCCAATCTTTACCGAAGGCGCGGATTCGGAGCCGCTTTTTCCGAGAAGAAGAGCGCGCGATTTTAGTATTACGAAGCAGTACTACTTATGTCACGAGCAACCGGCCTCCAGGCGACAGAGGGGTTTATTCGCCGGCAAGCGCGAAGAATAAGATTCGTTTTCTGCGCCAGCCCGCATGTCTCACCGTTTTACATCGCGAGGGCGTCGCCGAGACGCCGTGGCAGGATGCACAATCCCATGGCTCCGGAACGCCAGCCGCCGTAACTGGTTTCGATTCATGCCGAGGCGGCACGAGCCGATTGGCTCAAATCTTCGCCGCCGAGCGCCTGCATCAGCGCCTTGAAAAAACCGGATAGCTCCAGCGCCATGATGGCGAAATCCACGTCGAAGCGCGTCGCGACATCGTCGGCTTCGATCTCGTCAGCCTGTTCCTGAACCAGCTCAGAAAAGCGCAGTCGTTTGATGATTAATTTTTCGTCCAGCAGGAACTCGATGCGATCCTGCCAGCTCAGCGCCAGTTTGCTGACGTGCATGCCGGTTTTTAAATGACTGGCAATTTCAGCCGCCGCCAGGTCCTAATTCTTGCAGCGTATCACACAACTGATATCGGCATTGTCGCGCAGTTCGCACTCTTCGCCCAAGGCAAAACCCGGCGCGGGTTGAACGCTGCTAATCCACTGGGTTATGGCCTCGATCGGCTGGCGGTTCGAGGCCAGCGGAACCACCGACAGGGATCCCAGCGCCGCGCGCAGTCCATCGAGCATCGCTTCGGCACGATTAGCGGAGGCGGTATCGACCACCAATAGATTGTCGCGCGGCGAAATATAGGCGTAGTGCAGCGAGGAACGCGCAAAGGTGTCATCGGACATAGGAAAATGACCCATTCCGGACAAAATTATTGACCCACCTTTGTTTAAATCGGGTCGTCTTATTTGGAGGGCGACCCATGCTAACAGAGGAAGCAAAGATGGAGA